>Ga0182030_10001955_pt1 | contig 43379 bp, 41 predicted proteins | sample 812S3MmetaG_FD_121299 | JGI IMG/M metagenome (GOLD analysis project Ga0182030, IMG submission 121299) | Permafrost microbial communities from Stordalen Mire, Sweden - 812S3M metaG (Illumina Assembly) | ecosystem: Environmental > Terrestrial > Soil > Wetlands > Permafrost | place: Sweden... | reverse complement strand
GGCCGTATCGTCGCTGACTGCCACCGTTTTGAGGACCCAGGATGCGCCGAATCGCCATCACAGCCAGCGTTCTGACGCTTGCCCTGACCAGCCCGCTCACAGCCCAGGCGCCCGCTCCGGCGGGACCGCCGCATGCCTGGCTGTTCGGCGCCTGGATCGGTGGCATGTTCCCGGCTCCGGTGACGCTCACCGCGCAGGAATGCCTGGCGCAACCGATGGTGATCTTCACGCGTGACGTGGTGATGCGCGCCGTCATGACGACGCCGGCCTATGCGCAGCGGCTGATCGACAGCGCACGCGCAACGGCCGACGGCTTCGAGGTGCGGCTGGTCTCATCCCCTTCGGCGCCTGGTGGCGAGCAAACCTTTGGCTGCCCGGATCCGAATGTGCTGCCGGTGCAGCGACGTGGCGATAACGAGATCACCTTTCCCGGCTGCACCGATTTTCCCTTCCCGCTGATCCGCTGCGCCACGCACTGAGCCGCCCGCGCTGCCAATACAACCCGCGCTGCCAATACAAAGAGGAGATGTCACGACAATGACCCGCACCGTCGCCCGCCTGCTCGCGGAGAGTTTGGAAGCGCATGACGTGGACCAGATCTTTTGCGTCCCCGGCGAAAGCTATGTCGGCTTCACCAGTGCGGTATTGCAGCGGAACACCATTCGGATGGTGGTATGCCGGCACGAAGGAGGCGCGGGCTATATGGCGGTGGCCGACGGGCGGCTGCGCAATCGTGCCGGCTGCTGCATCGTGTCGCGCGGCCCCGGACTGTCCAATGCGATGGTGTCGTTGCACTCCGCCTATCATGACGCGACGCCGATGGTGATGCTGGTCGGCCAGGTGGAGCGGAAGGATTTCGGCCGCCTCGCGTTACAGGAGCAAAATTATTCTCGCTTGCTGGCCGACGTCACCAAACTGGTGATCGAGGTGAACGAGCCCGAGCAGGCGTCGGAAGCCATCGCGCGCGCCTTTCATGTGGCCGAGAGCGGCACCCAGGGTCCGGTGGCGGTGATCCTGCCCGAAGACATTTTCGACGAAACCACCGACGCCGAGCCGGACCTGCCGCGTCCGCGCGTGCTGGCTGGGCCGCGCGCTGCCGATCTGGATCGGCTGGTGGCCATGCTGGCCAAGGCAGAGCGTCCGCTGATCCTGGTGGGCGGGGCACTGCTGGCCGACGCGCTGTACGAAGACGCGGTCTATGGCGACCTGCGTCGCTTCGCCGAGGACTGGATGCTGCCGATCTGCCCGACACATCGTCGGCCCACGCTGTTCGACGCACGGCACCCGAATTACGGCGGCTATATGGGAATTCGGGTTCCTGCTGACCTGATCAAGGAAATGAAGCGCGCCGACCTGATGATCGCGCTGGGGGAACGGCTGACCGATACGGTCAGCCAGTCGTACAGTTTCCCGGCGGCGCCGCAGCCGCAACTGCCGCTGGTGCATGTTTGGCCCGACGCAAACGAGGTCGGGCGTGTGTTCCGTCCCGATCTTGGTATCGCTGCCAGTCCGCACGAAGTGCTGCGCGCGCTGCTGGCACGCGGCGCCCCTGCCGGCGCGGAGAAGCGCAAGGGCTGGGTGGATGGGCTGCACGTTATCCATCGCCGACTGCTGGAAAAAACCTGGGAACCGACCACCGACGGCGTCAACTTTGCAGCCATCGTCTGCGAGGTTGACAAGCATTTGGCGCCCGATGCGACAGTGACCTCGGATGCTGGCAATTTCGGTTCGTTCATCCATCGCTATATCGGGTTCAAACCCGGGCAGGTGTTCCTGTCATCGGTGGTGGGCGCTATGGGCTCTGGCATGCCGATGGCGGTTGCTGCCACGTTGCGCCGGCCGGGAACGCAGGTGGTTGCGTTCATGGGCGACGGCGGCGCGCTGATGATGGGCAATGAGATTGCCACAGCCTGCCAGTACGGCGGCAATCCGATCATGGTAATCTCCGATAACAGCATGTACGGCACGATCGGCATGCACAGCTACGTGCGCTATCCGGACCGGCCGTTCATGGGCGGAACGAAACTGACCAATCCGGATTTTGCCGCCTGGGGACGGTCATTCGGCGCCGAAGGCATCACCATACGCGACGAGAACGAAGTGGCCGACGGCATCGCGCGTGCCTTCGCGGTGAAGACGAAGCCCGTCGTGGCGCACTGCCTGACCTCGGCAATCCAGATGAGCGCGTGGCGGCGGTATCAGGGGGAGCGTCTGCCCTAGGCAGTTCCCGCTCCCCACTACCCTCGGTCCACGGCTCGTCTTGCGAAAGCGGGTGCCGCGATACCGACTTCTACTCGTCCGGCCAGCGGCACCAGCATCCCCGACAGCAGCACCAGCGCGCCGATGACCAACATCGGGATTTCGTAATTGCCGGTGAGGTCACGCAGCAAGCCCACAAGCTGCGGCGCGGCATAGCCCGAGATGTTGCCAACCGAATTGATCACCGCGATGCCGCCCGCCGCGGCCGCCGAACCCAGGAAAGCGGTCGGCAAGTTCCAAAATACCGGCAGCGCGCCGGAGATGCCGAAGCTGGCAAGGCAGAACGACGCGATTGCCAGCACCGGGCTGACACTCAGGAACAATCCCGCCAGCACCAGGCCGATGCCGCCCAGCAGGCACGGGATGATCAAGTGCCACACACGTTCCCCTGTGCGGTCGGAACTGCGCGAGAAGAAGATCATGCCGATCACCCCGGCGATGGCCGGTACGGATGTGAGGTAGCCGACATTCATGTCGCTGAAACCGAGGCTCTTGATCATCAGCGGCAGGAAATAGGCCTTGCCATAGACGCCGAAGCCGACCAACACATAGACCAGCATCAGGATGATGATGGTTTGCGATATGACGGCGCGTGAGAAGGGCAAATGCTTGCCTGCGGCCGCGTCGCGTTCGTCCTCCAGCTTGGCTTCCAACCAATCGCATTCGTCCGGGCTCAGCCAGCGTGCCTCGGATGGGCGGTCGCGCAGCAGGATCAGGCAGGCGGCGGCGAACAGCATCGCCGGCAGGCCCTCGGCGAGGAAGATCCATTGCCACCCGGCGACGCCAAGCCAGCCGTTCAGCGCCAGCAGATGCCCGGCGATCGGCCCGCCGATGATGCCGGCGGATGCGCCGACGGCATAGAACACGCCCATGGCTCTGCCGCGATGGCGGGATGGGAACCAGCGGGTCATGAAGAAGGCGACGCCCGGGAAGAATCCCGCCTCGGCCACGCCGAGCAGGAAACGGACGATGACAAAGGTTGTGACGTCGGTGACGAGGGCCATGCAGGTTGAGCACAGGCCCCAGAACAACATGATCAGCATGATCCAGCGCCGTGCGCCCAATCGTGCGAGCACCATGTTGGCGGGCACCTGGAATAGCACGTAGCTCCAGAAGAACGCGCCCGCACCAAGGCCGTACGCCGTGGCACTCATGCTCAGCGCCTTGTTCATGGTCAGCGCTGCGAACGAAATATTGAAGCGGTCGAGCACGTTGATCAGATAGGCGAGGCTGACGAACGGCACGAGATGCCATGCGACCTTGCGCATGACGGCGTTTTCACGATCCGTTATCATCGTATCCTCCGGAACCGGGTTCTGCTGCCCGAATGCCCAGCATAGCGACGACGATTGACAATCCGCCAGAACTTTCGTCCACCGGGAGTGTGCGGGGCCGAATTGAACCGTGCGCCCAAGGTGGCACCGTCGTCGGTTGCGTGTAGAGTCCGGCGACGGCAGCAGACTGAGACCTGACCAATGCGCATTGCCCTGATCCACGCCCTAAGTCACTCGGTGCCGGCGATCGTTGCCGCCTTCCAACGCGAATGGCCGCAAGCTACACTCGCCAATCTGCTCGATGACTCGCTGTCCGCCGACCTGGCGCGCGATGGCGCGTTGACCCCGGCAATGAGCGAGCGATTCCGGATGCTGTCCCGCTATGCCAAAAATTGCGGTGCCGACGGCATCCTGTTCACTTGCTCCGCCTTCGGCCCCTGCATCGAGGCCTGCGTCCGCGACCTTGCGCCGCTGCCGGTGCTGAAGCCGAACGAGGCGATGATCGAGGAAGCGGTGGCGCTGGCCGGCCCGCGGGGGCGGATCGGATTGCTGGCGACCTTTGCCCCAACCCTTCAGTCCATGCCGGCGGAATTCACCGCTGTTGCGCCCGGCGTGACCGTGGTGCCGTGCCACGCGGCAGCAGCGTTACCGGCGCTGGATCGTGGCGACGCGGCGGGGCACGATCGTGCCGCGGCCCAGGCGGCAACCGCGTTGCGCGATTGCGACGTGGTGGTGCTGGGGCAGTTCAGCCTGGCGCGCGCTGCGCCGCTGGTCGCCGAAGCCACAGGAAAAACGGTGCTCACGACACCGGCTTCCGCGGTGCGCAAACTGAAACGACTGTTGACACCGGCAGCAAAGGCAGCGTGACATGACCCTGGATGAATTCCGCGCCACCATCGCCGCGCCGGCTCCGCCGGAAGGCCTCAGCCATGCGCTGCAGACTCTCTGGTGGGACGCCAAGGGCGATTGGAATCGCGCCCATGAATGTGCACAGCAGGATCACGCACGCACCGGTTCCAGCGTGCATGCCTATTTGCATCGCAAGGAGGGCGACATGAGCAATGCCGCCGGGTGGTACAGCCGTGCGGGGCGCGTGCCGCCGACCTGCAGCCTGGAATCCGAATGGGAATCGCTGGCGCAAGAACTGCTGGGCGCGTCATCCACTTTAGCATGAGCGATCACCCGTCTCGCGATGATGAATCGCCGCACGGTCCGGTTGCCGGTTCGGCCGGCGCCTATGCGTTGGTGCTGGTTCTCGTCACTGCCTTTATTCTGTACGGTTCGCTGTTTCCATTCGAGTATCGCGAGCAAAGCTATCCCGGCGGCCCGGTGCTCTATCTGCTGAGCACGTGGCGGGATTGGGATCATCGCGGCGACCTGCTGTCGAACATCCTGCTGTACATGCCGTTCGGGTTCTTCGGTACCCTGGCTTTGCCGTCATTTGTCACGGCGCGGCGGCGCGCGTTGGTCATGACTGTCGTCGGCACGGCGCTGTCATGCGGGGTCGAGATCACGCAGTTTCACGACGTCGGCCGCGTGACGTCGATGGGCGATGTTTATGCCAACCTGATCGGCTCCGGGGTCGGCGGGTTCGTGGCTGTGTCCGTTGGCGCCTCGATGCGCTGGCCATTCGTGCGGGAAGCCGTGGCGCATCCTGCGGCGTCGCTGTTGCTCATCATGTTCTTCGGCTATCGGCTGTTCCCTTACGTGCCGATGATCGACATGCACAAATACTGGCATGCCGTGCGGCCGATGCTGGTGGCGCCGAGCCTGCCGCCGGGCGAACTGTTGAGTTCGCTGATCTCCTGGCTGCTGGTCGCCAACATCGTTTATACGCTGTATGGCTTCAACCGATTCCTGCTGCTGTTTCCTCTGCTGTGCGGTTGCGAGTTCCTGGGCAAGATCTTCATCATCAACAATGCGCTGACATGGGCCGATGTGATCGGCGCCGTTGCGGCGTACCTGCTATGGGCGATGTGGCTGCACCGGGTGCCGGCACGGTTCACCATCGTGGCGTCGGCCTTCGCCGGGATGATCGTGGTGCAACGGCTGGTGCCCTTGCAGTTTCTCGCTACGCCGCAGGCGTTTGGCTGGGTACCGTTCGGCAGCCTGATGCGCGAGGACGTTGGTCCCGAGGTGCAGGTTTTCTGCGGATATTTCTATGAATATGGCGGCTTGATCTGGTTGCTTGGCTGTGCCGGTGTGGCGCTGCCGCTTGGCACGATCGTGACGGCGGCTCTGCTATTGGCCGTCAGCTACGTGGATCGCTGGCTACCAGGGCGTCCGGCTGAAATCACCGACGCGTTCATGGCGCTAGTGATCGGCGGGGCATTCATGCTGCTGCGTTACGCCGCGCGGCGAAGATCCGACCACATCGGGCCAACGACCGACGCCGCGCGTGAGCATGCGCGCCCGACCGAGGCGGTGCGGGCACAAAGTGGCATCGCATCCGATCCGCCTCGGCGACGAGGTGGCAAATACGCGCCCTATGTGCCGCCACATTTGCGCGGCTGAGGCCGCACGCGGTACAGCGCGGCGAGCGCGCTGCGGGTCAGCAATGCGAGGCCGATGCCGGCGCTGAAGTTCAGAAAGCCGAGCAAGATTGTTTCATTTCAGGCGACCAGGCCGACGCCGAGTTCCCACCAAGATCGTTGCCCGAGGTTCGCATGGCTATAGGCGATCGCTCCCAGAACCGGCAGCAACATGATGCATGCCACCACGATGCGGCCGGCCGCCAGCCACCACGCTCGGCGACAATCAGAGGCGATTCGCATGACGCACGCCGTGTCGATACCATCTGGGCGCGTGGGTGCGGAGGTATCGATGTCCGACGATCCGGTGGGTGGCGCTCGCGCCGTTATGGACGGGTTCATGGCGGCGTTCAATGCAGAGGATGCGGACGCGATCCGCTCGCGCTGGTTCCATTTCCCGCATGTGCGATTCCACAGCGGGACCGTCACGGTGATGCAGCGGCCGGAGGATTTCCGCAGCCTGGTATGGTCTCGTGGCGGGCAGTCCGAGGGGTGGACGCGGTCAGCGTGGGACTATGTGGAAGCGATCGATGCCGGCCCGGACAAGGTGCATTTTCGTGTGCAATTTACGCGGTATCGTGGGGATGGCAGCGCGATCGGCAGTTATCGGTCTCTGTATATCGTTACGTTTCGGGACGGGCGCTGGGGAATCCAGGGGCGGTCGAGCTGGGCGGCGTAGCGGGATGGCGGTCGGCGGCGCAACGGCGCATGATCGCCCGGACAGGAGTTCGATTGGGAGGGACGGATCATGGACGCCGATGCCAAGAAGACCACGCTGCGGATGATCCCATACGGGATCTATGTGCTTACGGCCGATGACGGGAAGGGAAACATCGGTGCGGCGACGGTGAACTGGGTGACGCAGGGGTCGTTTGCGCCGCCGCTTGTCGTGGTCGGGGTTAAGGCCGATTCCGGCGCGCACACCGTGGTGAAAGGCACCGGGAAATTCGCGTTGAACATGTTGGGCAAGGACCAGAAGGGCCTGGCGTTCACCTTTTTCAAACCGGCCAAGCTGGAGGACGGCAAGCTGTCCGGCCAGGCGTTCCATCATGGCGCCAGCGGCGTGCCGATCCTGGATGCTGCGATCGGCGCGGTGGAATGCGAGGTGAAGTCGATCATCGAACTCGGCGACCATCACATCGTGGTCGGCGAGGTGACCGAGGCGCATCTACCGAAGCCGGTGGACGGGCGGCCGGATGCGGCGATCCTGGAAATGAAGGATCTCGGCGACAACGTGTTCTACGGCGGCTGACGATTTCCAAATCAACAGCTCTCCCGCGCGCTGCGCGGGAGAGCAAAGGAACCGTTCCATGATCAGCAAATTTGCCACGGTCTATCCCGGCCATGTTGACATGCCCGACCGCGGCCAGGATGCGACGCCGGCGAATGAACGGCGTTTTTCCAACGACGAGCTGGCTGGTGTCTTCGCCAAGACCGAAGCGATTGCCAGGCTGATGGACGAGACCGGCTGGGACACGCTGTGGCTGGCCGAACATCACTTCCAGTTCGAGGGCTACGAGGTGTTGCCGAACCTGCTGATGGCAGCGGTGCATCTCTGCCATCTTACGCGCAAGCTGAAGATCGGCTGCGGCTTTAACATCGCGCCGATGTGGCATCCGTTGCGGCTCGCCGAGGACTATGCCTGCGCTGACATCATGACCAAGGGGCGCACGGTGTTCGGCGTCGGGCGCGGTTATCATTCACGGGAAGTCGAGACGTTTGGCGCGCCGATCTTGGACCAGGAGGCCAACCGCGAATTATTTGAAGAGCAGGTCGAGGTAATATTCAAGGCGTTCGAGAATGAGCGGTTCTCGCATCGGGGGAAGCATTACACGCTGCCGCCGGAGGTCCCCTATCGCGGCTACACGTTAAAAGAGCTGACCCTGGTGCCGCGGCCGATCCACCGGCCGGTGGAATGCTGGCAGCCGGTGGTGAGCGCGAGCGCACGCGGGCTGGATTTCATGGTGAAGCATGGCATCAAGGGTGCGGTGGGCGGCGGCGCGGCGACCATGCAGGCCGGGCCGATCACCGCTTATCAGGAAGCGGCACATCGCGCCGGCAAGGATGTGCAGCTTGGCGAAAACCTGATGATCGGCATCTTCGTGCACCTCGCCGACACGAAGTCGAAGGGGCTGAAGGAGATCACGCCGCTTTATGAAGAGCATGCCAAGATGTTTGCGCCGCTCGGCTTCCTTCCAGGCGTGACAAAGGAACAGATCGCGGCGATCGGGCAGCGTGGCGGCTGGTATGCGGCGGGGGTGCCAACCGTCGAACATTACATGAAGATGGGCGCCTGGTTCACCGGTCCGCCGGAGGAGCTGGTGGCGTATCTGCGCGAACTGGAATCACGTTACCCTGGCCTGGAGCACATCAATCTTTCCACCCCGATTGGCACCCCGCTTGCGGTCATGCAAGAGCAATTCAGGTGGATTGCTCAGGCGGTGTTTCCGTCATTTCAGGGTCGGGAGCGCGCGGGTTCCAGGTAACCGGATTACTCTTCAGCTTCACCACGATCCTGCGTCGCGGCCAAGCCAACTCCTTCAGCGTCAGGCGGACCGTCACAGGGCTGGCGGCGCGGAGCGAAATCGGTGCGTTGCGCTTCACCAGGAAGCGTAATTGCGACACGGAGCCTTCCACCGTCCTCCAGCCCCAGTTGACCACCAGCTTGCGGGCCGGTGTGGTGCCGGTTGGCGATAACGTGTCGGCGTCCACGGGCGCCTCGGTGGTTCGGTTGCTGCGCGCCGGACGCGCGATGAGGAATGGCCAGCGAACCGTGACGGCGCGAACATAGAAGTCAGGGTTCGAGCTCTCGCCGATCACTGCCGCCATGTGCCAGCCGTCGCTCGCCAAACTCGAGACGACGACGGCAAATTCCGGCACTTCCGGCAGCAGTTGGCCGTCATCGGCGGTGGCAGAGCCATCCGTGTCCTCGATGTCTTCCTCGGCCTCCGGACGGCGGAACAGCATCGCCATCAGCGGTTGCGCAGTTCGTCACCGGCCAGTCGCTCGCACAGCCGCGCCATCTCAGTGTGGTCCGCGTCCGGGCCGAACATCGTCTGCGCTGCCAGCACCAACTCCTTGCAGAGGGCGCTGATCGGTGTCGGTGTCCCGGTTTCGCGGCCGACCTGCAACGCGATCGACACATCCTTTGCCAGCAGGCCCATGGTGAAGCCGGCATCGAATGTGCGCGACAGCACGAACTGCTTGAACTTCTTCTGCGTCGAGTTGTTCATGCCGGTCGCGGCGTTCAGCACGTCCACCATGACGCCGGGGTCCAGTCCGAAGCGCTGGCCGATCAGCAATGCCTCTATCCCGATCAGGAAACCACCGGCGGAGACAAGGTTATTCAGTGATTTCATCGCCTGGCCGGAGCCCACCGCGCCGGTGCGCAGCACGGATGTGCCCATCGCCGACAAGACCGGCATAGCGCGATCGATCACCGCCGCGTCGCCGCCCACCATGATCGCAAGCTGTCCGGTCTTCGCGCGCGGCACGCCGCCCGAGACGGGTGCGTCGATCAGGTGACCGCCGAGAGCATGCACGCGCTCGGCAAGCTCCTGCGTCATCGACGGCACGCCCGAACTCATTTCGATAACGATGGTGCCGGGACGCATACCGGCCAACACGTTGTCGTCGCCGTTTTCCAGAACCTTGGCGACGATGGCGCTGGTCGGCAGCATGGTCACCACGACATCGGACTCTGCCGCAAGCTGCCGCAGGCTGTCGGGCGCGTTGCCGCCGATCTGCTGCACGAAATTATTGGCGAGCTCGCGCCGCGCATCATTCACGTGCACGGTGAAGCCGGCGCGTACCAGGCAGGCCGCCATCGACCAGCCCATGTTGCCGACACCGACGAAGCCGACGCTGGGCTTGTCTGCCATGGTATTTATCCTTTCGCGCTATCGACGTCCTTGAAGACCTCGGTTGCGATGCGGAACGCTTCCAGGCAGGCGGGGATGCCGCAGTAAGCGCCGATCTGCAGCAGAATCTCCTTGATCTCGTCGCGCGTCACCCCGTTGTTAAGCGCCGCGCGCAGGTGCAGCCGGAATTCCGCACCGCGATTTAGCGCCGCCAGCATGGTCAAGTTGATCATGCTGCGGGTTTTGCGCGGCAGGCCAGGACGGGTCCAGATCATGCCCCAGGCGACCTCGGTGGTCATCTGCTGGAACGCGGCGTTGAAGTCGTCGGCGCGCGCGACCGACCCATCGACGTAGTCGGCGCCGAGCACCTCGCGCCGAACCTCCAGCCCTTTCTTGAACAGATCACTCTGGTACTCGGGGCGGTTCGGAATTCCCGGCATGGCCTGTCTCCGTGTTGTCGCGAACGCGGCGGACCCTAGAGATTGCCTGCGCGCGCGGCAAGCGGTTGACTGGCGGCGGTCTGGCGGAAAGGGAAACGGTCATGGCAACGAAACCGGGTATCACCTACGAGGTGCTGGCGCTGCGCTACGGCATTTTCGACGGGCGCATGCAATACCAGAATTTCATCATTCCCGACGATCACGCCGCGCCTGATCCGCTGGATTTCTTCGTCTTCGCGATCCGTGGCAATGGTCGCACGATTGTCATGGACACCGGATTCAATCCGGTTAGCGCGCAGCGGCGCGGACGGGAGTTGCTATGCTCGCCGGCCGAGGCGCTGCGCAATGCGGGCATCGAGCCGGCGGAGGTGAAGGACGTCGTGCTGACCCATATGCATTGGGATCACGCCGGCGGCATGGAGTATTTCCCGAAGGCGACGTTCCACATCCAGGCGGCGGAGATGGCCTACTGCACGGGGCCGTGCATGTGCGAGCCGTTCCTTCGCCGGCCGTTCGACGTGGACGACGTGCAGAGTGCGGTGCGCGCATTGTACTTGAACCGGATGCGCATCTATGACGGCACGGTGGAACTTGCGCCGGGGATTACGCTGCATCTGATCGGCGGGCATTCCGGCGGCATCCAGTCGATCCGTGTGCCGACCGAGCGTGGTTGGGTGGTGTTGGCCGGCGACGCCACGCATCTCTGGCGCAACATACGTGGGAGAAATCCGTTTCCCGTGGTGGTTGACGTGGCGCGTATGTTGAAAGGGTTCGACATCCTGAACGGGTTGGCGGACGGACCAGACCATGTGATTCCCGGCCACGACCCGCTGATCCTGAAGCGATTTTCCGTGCTCGGCACCAATCCGGAAATCGTCAGGCTGGATCTGCCTCCGATCGGCTAGCCACGCGGGGCACGGGTGAACGTTCTGGTTGGAATGCACAGGAGAAGACGCATGGCCCGTCCGCCCGGTTTGCCGCCTGGTCCAGGCCCTGACCCCAACCCGGCGCCTGCGCCGCCAATCGAGGTGCCGCCGCGGCCTGACCCGATTCCCGGCGGTCCGCCGATGCCGACGCCGCTTTGAAGGGGGGCGCCAAGCGACCCGTCGCTACCGCCCGCGGAACACCGGCTTGCGACGTTCCTTGTGCGCGCGGATGCCCTCCTGCAAGTCCTCGCTTGCGCGCACACGCCCCAAGGTCTGGCTGACCGCGACCATGCGCTCGACCGGGCCGATCGGCAGCACCTGGGACGCCAGGCGCTTCAGTGTGCCCATCACCAGTGGCGCCGAATCCAGCATCTGTTCCGCCATCGCCAGCGCCTCCGCTTCATGTGTACCGTTCGGTACCACGCGATTGACGAATCCCACCTCGTAGGCGCGTTGCGCGGAAACCTTGCTGCACAGCAGCATCATTTCCATCGCCAGCTTGTGTGGCATGCGCGACACCAGCGAACTGATCATACCGCCGGTGACGCCCAGCTTTGCCTCGGGATAATAAAAGATCGTGCTCTCGGTCGAGACCATCAGGTCACACATCATCACCACCACGATGCCGCCGCCGACGCACCAGCCCGATGTGGCTGCGATGATCGGCTTGTCGGTCTGAAAGCCCACGCCGGGGATCGCGCGCCACAGTTCCGGCAAGTCGCTGACATCGGCGCCGGCGGTGAAGGCGCGGTCGCCGACGGCCGACAGGATCGCGACGCGTTGTTCCGGTGCCGAGTCGAATGCCTGAAAGGCCTGCTGCAACTGCACCGCCACAGCCGCGCTGATCGCGTTCAGCTTCTCCGGCCGGTTGATGCGGATGATCGAGACCGGACCGCGTTCTTCTGTCGTGACGACGCTCATCGCGCTTTCTCTCCCTGGCAGCGTTCGGGCGGCGCTAACACAGCTTCTTGGCCATCTGCACGATGCCGCTGATATAGACGTCGTCCCAGTCTTCCTCGGCATAGCCTGCCTTGGTATAAAAGCCCACGGCTTCCGGGGTGGCGTACAACACGGCTCTGGTGCAGCCCTGCGAACGAGCGAAATCCTCGGCGAGCAGCAGCAGGGCGCGGCCGCAGCCCCGGCCTTGCAGCGACGGGTCGATCGCAACAAGGCGCAGCCCCGCCTCGCCGGTTTCGCTGATATCGACGCGGATCGACCCGATCGGCTGGTCCTCCAGGCACAGCAACAGCGCGTAGTGACCCTGAGCGTGGTCGTCCGGATGCTCCAGCGCGTATTTCTTCGCTTCCAGCAGCACGTCCTGGCGAATGCGGTGATAGACGTCCCAGTCGTCCGGCGAGGCCGGTGGACGCAGGCAATATGGTCCGTGGCGCAGGTCTGGCATGGCGGCGGCAAGTGTGCGCGGATGGCGCGCGCGCCTCAAGCCTGCGTGCGCCAACGACGCTCTTGCCATCGCGCGCCGGGCGTGGTCCAAGCCGCGGAATCATGCACGGCCCGGAAACCATGACCGATTCCTTGCCTGATCCTGCCGATACCCCGCAGCTCGCCGCCGAGCGCGTGCTGATCCTGGATTTCGGCAGCCAGGTCACGCAGCTTATCGCCCGCCGCCTGCGCGAATCCGGCGTGTATTGCGAGATCTGGCCGTTCAATGCCGATCCGGCCCGCATCGCCGCCTGGCACCCGCGTGGTATCATTCTATCTGGAGGGCCCGCTTCGACGCATGAGGTGGCCGCGCCACTTGCCTCAGCGACGGTGTTCGAACTCGGCGTGCCGATCCTGGGCATCTGCTACGGCGAGCAATTGCTGTGTCAGCAACTCGGCGGTCAGGTGCAGCCGTCCGATCATCGCGAATTCGGCCGCGCTTTCGTCGATGTTACCGGCGATTGCGCGTTGTTCCGCGACGTCTGGCAGAAAGGTGCGCGTGAGCAAGTGTGGATGAGCCACGGGGACCGGGTGACGGCGCTGCCGCCAGGGTTCCGTGTGGTTGGCGTGTCGGAAGGCGCGCCGTTTGCGGCGATCGCCGACGATACGCGGCACTATTACGGCGTGCAGTTCCATCCCGAGGTGGTGCACACGCCGCACGGCGCAGCGCTGCTGCGAAACTTCACGCATGGCGTGCTGGGTCTGTCCGGCACCTGGACGATGGCCGGGTTCCGCGCCACCGAGATCGCTCGCATTCGCGCGCAGGTGGGGCAGGGCAGGGTGATCTGCGGCCTGTCGGGAGGTGTCGATTCATCCGTTGCCGCGGTGCTGATCCACGAGGCGACCGGGTCGCAGCTTACTTGTATTTTCGTCGATCATGGTCTGCTGCGCCAGGACGAGGCAGAGCAAGTGGTAGAGACGTTCCGCAATCGGTTCAACACCCGGTTGGTGCATCGCGATGCGTCCGAGCTGTTCCTGAACGCGCTGGACGGCGTCACCGATCCGGAGGTCAAGCGCAAGACGATCGGACGGCTGTTCATCGACGTGTTCGAGGAGGAAGCGGCAAAGCTGGGCGGTGCCGATTACCTGGCGCAGGGCACGCTGTATCCCGATGTGATCGAAAGCGTCAGCTTTACCGGCGGCCCGTCGGTGACGATCAAGTCGCATCACAATGTCGGCGGCCTGCCGGAACGGATGCGCCTGAAGTTGATCGAGCCGCTGCGGGAATTGTTCAAAGACGAGGTACGCGCGTTAGGCCGCGAGTTGGGCATCCCCGAGGCGATCGTCGGCCGCCATCCGTTCCCCGGGCCCGGTCTGGCGATTCGCATCCCGGGTGCGATCACGCGGGAAAAACTATCGCTGCTGCGCAAGGCCGATGCAATCTTCCTGGAGGAGATCCGTGCCGCCGGGCTGTATGACGCGATCTGGCAGGCTTTTGCGGTTTTGCTGCCGGTGCGCACCGTCGGTGTGATGGGCGACATGCGCACTTATGACAGCGCCTGTGCATTGCGTGCGGTGACATCGACCGACGGCATGACCGCCGACGTGTATCCGTTCGATGCCGGATTTCTGGCCCGCGTTGCGAACCGCATTGTCAACGAGGTGCGCGGGATCAATCGTGTGACCTACGATATCACCAGCAAGCCGCCTGGGACGATTGAGTGGGAGTGAGAGGACAGCGATACCGTTTGGACATCGGCCGATATCCGCATGCCCTGTCGGCGTGCCGACACGCGTTGCAGCTCGCTTGTTCCATCGACAAGAATTCGCAACCCGATTGCTCGGTAGAATAGGGGGGAACCTGGTATGACAAAAGACGGCCGTTTCACTGCTGACCGGCGCTGGGATACGGCGTCGCCGATTCGCTATCCTGATCCAGATGTCATCGCACTGGACCCGCGCTTCGAGCGCCTTATGCTTGGCCACGCGGCGATCGAGCGGATCGCTACCGGCTGTCGCTTTACGGAAGGGCCGGTCTGGTTTGGAGATCTGCGCCAACTGATGTTCAGCGACATCCCGAACGATCGACTGATGCGTTGGGATGAGGAGACCGGGGCGGTCAGTCTGTTTCGCAAGCCAGCCGGGTTCCCGGACGGCAATACCCGTGACCGGCAGGGCCGACTGATCACAGCCGAACTTGGTACTCGCCGGCTGACCCGGACGGAGCATGATGGGACAGTGACAGTGCTCGCCGATCATTTCGAGGGCACTCGGTTGACCGGCGCCAATGACGTGATCGTCAAGTCCGACGGCTCCATTTGGTTCAGCGACAATGGCGCCGGCATCCGCGGCAATTACCTCGGCGACAAAGCCGCGCAGGAGCTGCCATTCCGGGTTTACCGGATCGATGCCGAGACGGGCGGAATGACCGTCGTAGTCGGCGACATGGAACGCCCGAACGGCCTTTGTTTCTCGCCGGACGAAAAGCTGCTCTATGTGGTCGATACCCCGTCAGGCCGAAAGACGACGCATGTTTACGATGTCGGCGATGACGGAAGGTCCGTCCATAACGGCCGGGTGTTTTTCGATGCGACGCCCGGCTATACCGACGGAATCCGGTGTGACACCGAAGGCAACATCTGGTGTGGCTTTTCGGGAGGCGAAGGTCAGGACGGGGTTGCGGTGTTTGCTCCGGACGGGACCATGATCGGCCGCATTCTGCTGCCGGAACGTTGTGCGAATGTGTGCTTCGGCGGGCGCAAGCGGAATCGGCTGTTCATGACCGCGAGCCAATCCGTCTATGCGCTCTATGTTGAGGCGCAGGGCGTCGCGGGCGGTTAGGAGTCTCGCATCAACCGGACACCGATCGAAGGAACCGCCGTTCCTGCTTTATGATTGGCTCCCATGATCGAGCGATGCGATCGCTTCGGCCAGCGCTACAGTCTGCTGCGCGCTCTGGACATGGAGGCTTTCGATAAGCTTCCCGTCCACGACCACGATGCCCGTGCCGGCTGCGATCGCTTCGGCGTGCGCAGCAATGATCCGGCGGGCAGAGGTAACTTCTTCCGACGATGGCGCGAAGATAGCGTTCGCGGCAGCGATTGTCTTTGGATGAATCAGTGTCTTGCCGTCGAACCCAAGGTCGCGCCCCTGGCGGCACGCAGCGAGAAAACCTTCGTCATCGGCAAGGTCGAGATGAACGCCATCCAGAATTGCGAGACCGAAGGCGCGAGCGATCAGGAGACAATGCCCGAATGCTGTCATTAATGGCAGACGATCGCGGGTGTGTCGCGCTCGAAGATCCTTGGTCAGATCGGCGGTTCCCATGACCAGCCCCGTGACCCGCGTACCTGCCGATGCAATGCCCTCGGAACGCAACACGCCGCGCGGCGTTTCAATCATGCACCAGATGGCCAGGCGCTCTGGGGCTCCCGCCTCAACCAGAACGGCTTGCGCCTGTCGGACGGCATCGGCGCTTTCGACTTTCGGCAGCAGGACGGCATCGATTGGCATCGAAGCCGCCGCAACCAGATCCGCATGACCCCACTCGGTTGTCAGTGCATTGACTCGCAGCATGAGTTCTCGCCTGCCGTAGTTGCCCGCCGCCAGCGCCCTGGCAACGCTGTCGCGCGCTGAGCGCTTCGCGTCGGGTGCGACAGCATCCTCCAGGTCAAAAATCAGGCCGTCGGCAGCAAGGCTTTGCGCTTTCTCCAGGGCACGGGCATTGGACCCTGGCATGAACAGGACCGAGCGACGCGGGCGTAATGGCGCAGGCATGGTTGAGGTTTCCTGCTTGCGGGCTCTCAATCCTCGATGCCGAGCCGCTGCTTGTAATCCGGGTCCCATGCCGCCAGGCGGCCCGACTTGACCCGCTCTTCCATCGACATGGACACCGGCTTGCGCGCGTTCGTCGTCGGCCGGGTGGCAATGATCCCAGTCGCTGCTAGCTCAGCCAGCCGCTCCGCATTGTAGCCGAGCACGCCGCCCAGGATTTCCTGATTGTGTTCCCCAAGCCGCGGCCCCGGCCCACGCACGGCAAGCGGTGTTTTCGAAAGTCGCCAAGGCCGGCCGATCATCGGTCGCCGCTTACCCATTTGCCGCTCGGGTGGGAATTCGACCATTTCCAACAGTCCGCGCGCTTTGACGTGTTCGTTTAGATGCAGGTCACGGCCATCGAACACCGCGCCGGCCGGCACACCCGCCGCCTGGAGCGTTTCCATCGCGCCGAACTTCGTCTGTCCTGCCATCCAGGCGCTGATGATCGTGTCGATCGCATCATGGTTCGCCATGCGTGCGTCATTGCTGGCGAAGCGTTCGTCTATCGCCAGCTCTGGCCGGCCGGTGATGCGGCAGAGTGCGGCCCATTCCTCGTCGTCACGTGCCAGCACGGTGCACCATGCGTCATCGCCGGCGCAGCGATAGCATCCTTGCGGCGCCAGGAACGGATGGCGATTGCCGATGCGCTCCGCGAGCCGGCGGTTGGCTTCCCAGTCCAGGACGCTCTCGCTCAACATGTAGGTGCCGAGTTGATACATGCCGACATCGACCCAAAGCCCGGTACCGAAACGATGCCGGTAGCGCAGCCCAAGCATGGTGCCGCTGACAAGGGCCCAGGTTGCGAGGAAATCGACGAAGGACTGGCCGGCTTTCGACGGCTCACCACCGCGATAGCCGGTGACGGCAGCCAGCCCGTGGGTCGCTTCCAACGTGGTCGCCTGGCCGGGATATTGTGAATAGGGGCCATTGTGTCCGAAGCCGCTGCACGAGACCATGATGAGCCCCGGGCGTAGCTTCGCGGCGTTGGGATAGTCCAGGCCCCAATTGCGCATCACGCGCGGCGTGAAATTTTCCATCACCACATCGCTGACCTTGATCAGATCGGTCAGCACGACGCGGCCCTCCGGCTTACTCAGATCCAGCGCGACAGATTTCTTGCCGCGGTTGAGCAGATTGAAACTGCCGATGCGGTTCCAGGGGTCGTCGCCGATGCGATTGTCGCAGAGCACGCTGGTGATGGCCCCGCCACGCGAGGTGTCGAGCCGTCCGTGGCCCTCGACCTTGATCACCTCGGCGCCGAGGTCGGCCAGTAAGCCGCTGGCATAGGGCAACGAGATGACATTGCTGATATCGACGATGCGCAGGCCGGCCAGTGGCAGTTTCGCGTCGTCAGTGGGAGAATGATCGGGGCTCACGATCGCGTCCTTCAAATTACGCCGCGGGCACGCAGCGCCGCGGCATCGTAACCGAGCATTGCGCCGTAGATCTCATCGTTATGCTGTCCGAGCAACGGCGCGGCACGACGATAGGTGGATTTGCTGGCAGACATATTCCAAAGATGGAATGGGACCTTGATTCTGCCTACTACCGGATGTTCGACCTCCTCGAAATATCCTCTCGCCGCTAAGTGTTCGCAATTCGCCAAGTCTTCAGGAGTCTGCACGATGCCGATCAGCATGCGATATTTCTCCGATGCCGTCTTGAACATCTCGGCCATGGTGCGGTCTTTGGTTGCGTCCAGGATGACCTGGTCAAGCTCGGGTCCGTGCCGCACGCGCTCCGCCACGTCGGCGAAGCGGTGCTCTTTCATTTCCGGCTTGCCGAAGAAGTCGGCGATGCCGTCCCAGGTGACGCCGCCGCCGGGCTGCGCCACGAAATATCCGTCCTTGCATGGCATCACCTGGCCGAAATTGCTGCCCTCCGCATGACGCCGTCCCTGAATGCCGCCGGCAAAGCTATAATAGGGCTGGTTGAGCACCAGGCTGGAGGCGATGATGTCCTGGATCGACAGGTCGACCTGCTGGCCGGCTCCCGTCAGGTCGCGCGTGTAAAGCGCCACCAGAGTTCCCAGGAAACCGTTCATCCCCGATTCATATTGGCCCGGAAAGCCGCCATGTTTTAGTGGCTCGCGATCGGCTGTGCCGCTGATTGCCATCATACCGCTGGTGGCGTAGGCGGTGATCTCATCGCCTTTGTAATGGGCGTACGGCCCGGTTTGTCCGAACGGCGTGATCGAAGTCATCACCAGGCCTGGGTTCTCCTGTTCAAGGCTGGCATAATCCAATCCTCGATCCGCCATGTAGCCGGGCGAGAAACTCTCCACGATGACATCGACGTCGGAGGCTAGCCGGCGCAGGATCGCGGCGCCTTCTTCAGTGTTCAGGTTCAAAGTGATGCCGCGCTTGTTCAAATTCAGCATCAGGTAGAACAGGCTCTTTTCCGGATCGGGATCGTTGCGGAAGAACGGCGGGATCCGCCGTCCGATCTCTCCATCGGGTGGCTCGACCTTAATGACGTCTGCGCCAAAATCGCCGATAAGACGTGCCGCCAGCGGGCCGGCGATACCTTCGCTCAGATCGAGAACCCGTAAGTCGTCCAGCGCCAAAGGCCCGAGCATCACTTTACTCCCTGACCACGATGTAATCGTGGGTCAGTGTTATCTGACAACAGTATCCATCACGGCGGGACCCTCGCGGCGCCGCCAGTCGCCCCAGGTCGCGCTACTTGCGTGGCATATCCAGACCGCGGCGTGCCACCTGGTCGCGCATCACCTGCGTGCTGCCGTGGTTGATGCCGGACTGGAACGCGCCCATCAAATTGTGCGCAAACACGCCGCTTTCGACCGCATGCGCCGAGCCGTTTAGCAACTGCCCATACGGGCCGAGCATCTGGCTGATCGCTTCGGTTGTGCGCACGCCATGCTCCGGCGCCCAGACTTTTTCCGCCGATCCTTCATAGGTGAAATTGCCGCCGTGGTTGACGATCGACATGCTGCGCATGGTCATCAGGCGGCAGACCTGTGCCTCGATCCACAACTCGGCGATCTTGTCACGGATCGCCGGGTTTTTTGCCGGAGAATAGCCGTCGAACGAGTTCGATTTGACGAAGTTCACAATGTCTTCGTCGCGGCGGACCGAGATCAGGTAACGCGACGCTCCGACCCGGTCGAGGTTCAATCCCATAGAGCCGACGCGCCAGCCTTCGTTTTCCTTGCCGAGCAGTGAGGATGCCGGAATGCGTACATCGTCGAAGAAGGTTTCATTGGTGCGCTGATGGCCATAGGTGGTGCCGACCGGGGCGGGAGGATCGTTCTGGATGGTCCAGAGCGGCCGGACGGTAATGCCGGGTGTGTCCATCGGAAACAGGAAGATCGAGATGCCGCGATGTTTCGGCAGGTTCGGATTGGTGCGCGCCATCAGGTAGATATGCGTCGAGACATGCGCCGACGACGTGTACATCTTCTGGCCGTTGATGACGTACTCATCGCCATCGCGCACCGCGCGGCATTGCAATGACGCCAGGTCGGCGCCAGCATGCGGCTCGGTGAAGCCCAACGCGAACGAAATCTCCCGCTTGATCAGCCGCGGAATATAATACTGCTTCTGCTCTTCGGTGCCCGCCGCCATGATCGCCGGCGCGCCGCTGCCGCCCATGCCGACAGGAATGTCCATCCGGGTGAACTCTTCCTCGACGATATACTGCGTCATGCGGTCGCCACCTTGGCCGCCATATTCCTTAGGATAGGTGATGCCGAGCCAGCCACGCTCATAGATTTTGCCGTATAGCTCCTTCATCGCGTCGGTGGCACCGGGGCCGCGGCCGGCAGCAGTATTTGATTCCGAGGAGCCGCGTGCGGCCAAAACCTCTTCGGTCACATTTTCGGCGATGAAAGCCCGGACCTCGCGCCGCAACGCTTCCTGCTCTGGGGTGTATGCGAAGTGCATGAGTTTACGTCTCCTCGGGAGTCGGGTTGGGGGTCGGAAGCCCTAATTCGGTAAATCTGCACGCAAGTGCTACAGGGCGCAATGTCGCCCACGGACCGGGACGTAGGGCGTGGGGTAGTTGCGCGCGCAATGATCGCATGTCTGACATGCAAGTCGGTTAGGGCACGAAAATTCGAGGTAACGTCAACATCCAGTCCATGGTGGCAAATTTTCGGATTCGTCTGCGAGCGGCTAGACTTTGCCTTGATCGGGCACCAGCAACGATCGTCGGGGAAATCCCGGACACGCGGAGGAAACGATGAAACGACGTGCCTTCATGGCGGCCGTGGCCGCGGCGGCTCTGGCCCGACCGGCGATCGCCGCCGGCAGCAAGCCGCTGCTTTTCGTGCCGCAGTCGAACCTGACCAGCCTTGATCCTGTCTGGACCGCCGCCACGGTCACACGCAATTTCGCAATGATGGTTTACGAGACGCTGTACGCGCGCGACATCACCTACACCCCGCAGCCGTTCATGGTTGAAGGCCACGTGATCGACGACGACGGCAAACGCTGGACCATGAAGCTGCGTGACGGCCTGCTGTTCCACGATGGCACGCCGGTGCTCGCGCGGGACTGCGTCGCATCGTTGCAGCGATGGCTGAAGCGCGACCAGGCCGCAACGATCTTCGCTCCCCGCGTCGCCGCGCTGGAAGCGCCGGATGATCGCACGCTGGTGTGGCGGCTGAACAAGCCGTTCCCGACTCTTCCATCATTCCTGTCGAAAGCCCAACCGCAGCCTGTAATCATGCCGGCGCGTTTGGCTGCGCTGGACGCTTACAAGCAGCAGACCGAGATCGTCGGCAGCGGACCGTTCCGCTTTCTTGCCGACGAATACGTCTCCGGCAGTCGCGCCGCGTTCGCGCGGTTCGACCGCTATAAGCCGCGGCAGGAGCCGGCGTCCTATGCCGCAGGAGGACACCACGTGAAGCTGGAGCGAGTGGAGTGGCGGATCATTCCGGATCCGTCAACAGCCGCAAATGCGCTGACCACCGGCGAGGTGGACTGGCTGGAACTGCCGCAGCCCGACCTGATCGCGATGCTGAAGAAGCAGTCCGGCGTGACCACGGGACTGTTGGACATTTATGGCACTTACGGACATCTGCGGCCGAACCAGATTCAGGGGCCGACCGCCAATCCCGGCGTGCGTCGCGCGATGGTGGCAGCGATCAACCAGAAGGACGAGATGATCGCCACAATGGGTGACGATCCTTCGACCTGGCGCGTGCCGGTGGGTTATTTCGTGCCCAGTTCGAAATGCGCGAATGATGCCGGCATGGAAGCAGTGACCAAGCGGCACAGCGTGGACGAGATCAAGGCGATGCTCGACAAGGCGGGCTATGATGGCGGCCGCATCGCCTTTATGCATCCGACCGATCAGCTTGCTTACGATGCGTTGTCAACCGTGGCGATCGATGCTTTCCGCAAGGTCGGTCTCAATATCGACGACCAGCAGACGGATTGGGGCACGATACTTCAACGGCGCAATTCCAAGGCGCCACTCGACAAAGGCGGCTGGTCGATGTTCCCCGGCGGCGCGCCTGGCGGAGATTTCGTCGATCCGCTGGCCGAGGGGCCCGTCCGTACTAACGGCGCCCAGGCCTGGGTTGGTTGGCCAGACGATCCGAAGCTGGAAGCGATCTACGAAGCCTGGATCGATGCTCCCGACGACGCGACGCGGCGCCCGCTGGAGCGCGTGTATCAGATCGAGGCGTTCAACTGCGTGCCGACCATCCCCGTGGGGCAATATCTGCCGCACGCGGCGTGGCGATCGAACCTGACCGGGATGGGGAAGGGATCAGCCCCCGTTTTCTGGGGAGTCGAGAAGGCGTAGTCTATTAGCCGTCAGGTCAGTCATTCAGGGGAAATCAGCATGGCGCACGCGCATGAGGACGATACACGCAAGCTACTGGATTGGGACGCGTTGGTGGTGGGCGAACAACTGCCATCGTACTCCTATGTCATAACGCAGCAGATGATCGACGAGTTTCGCCAGGGTGTGATGGACCCGGAGGCGGCGTTTCCGACCATCTCGCAAAAGGTGGATGTTCAGCCATACCACGTGGTCTATCGCGACAACGGCTCGGTAAATGCACGTTGCGCGTTCTATTGCTACAACCCGCCGATTGCCGGCAAGCGCATCACCGTGCAGGCCTGGATCGCCGACAAATACGCTCGCCGCGGCAAGAACTACATCGTGACCGAAGCGGTTTCCGTTGACGAGGACGGCCGCCTGCTGGATCGCGTCATCACGCATGAACTGAAGCAGCCGTCCGAGGTGGGAAAGAAATGGCAATGACGCGCATCTATAACGTCGGCGACCAGGTCACGTCGTTGAGCAAGACCATGACCCAAGAGGCGATCAACCTGTTCGAAAAGAGCGGCGGCAAGACCGGCCCGAGCCAGTTCACCGACGAGGCGACGGCGCGCGAGACGCTGGGCACCCGGGGCACGGTCGCGTCGGGGCGGATGTCGCTGACCTTCGCGACGGAGATGCTGCGGCGGTATTTCGGCTCCGAAATCTATAATCGCGGCGGGATGGTGGAATTGCGATTTTTGCGGCCGGTGCGGCCAGGGGACACGGTGACCTTCACTGGCAGCGTCACCGGAATCACAAAAGTGACAAATGGCGGCCGCGTGGCCGTGGATGTGACGGCTACCAACCAGAAGGGCGATGTCACCGCAGTTGGCACCGGCGCCTGCATCGTGCCGAGTGCCTGCGTGCCAGCCGAGGAATAGTCGCGGGCGTCCGCCTCTGTCGTTGCGAGGAACGAAGTGACGAAGCAATCTCCTGCGTGACGTGCTGCAGGCGGCTCAGCGGGCGGGAATGTGCTTCGTCGCTACGCTGTGCTCGCAATGACACGCGGCAGGCCTGCGGTCACGCAACTCGCCGCTCGCCCGCCCGCCACTCGTCAATCAGATCGTCATCGCGTCCATCAACTCCTTGACCTCCTTTGCCTTATCGAGCGTCTCCAATATCGCGACCGACTGCTCCAACCGTTCGCCTTGCAGAACGCGCGAGGCGCAACCGCGATACTTGCCCACTAACTCGTCGCGCGTCATCGGATTGCCCGGGCTGCCGCGCACCTTTTCGACCATCTTGGTGAACGTCCTTCCGTCATTCATGGTGATGGTAACCGGGGACTTGCGGCGGGCCGTCGCGTCATTCGGCCACTCGGGGTGGGCGTTGACCTGCACCTTGTCCAGCGACGCCCGCATCCGCGGCGCGTTGCAATACGAATCGGTGAACGAGTCCAGATCGACGCGCCCATCCAGCAGCATTGCTGCCAGCACATAATCGATCGAGAACTTGCCGCGAAAGCCCTGCTTGGGCTTGTGAAACCGCACAACATGCAGCAGGTCCGGATGCACATCGACCTCCAGCCTCGCCACGTCGTCGAACTTGATGTCGTTCTCTCGCAGCAGTGCCTGCGCGGCATCGAGCGCGCGCAAATTGCCGCCGCAGCACGGGTAGTTCTTGATGGTCAGGCCAGGATCGACGATCGACCAGTGCGTGCCCAGCCCGTCGGCCATTTTGCCAAGATCATAATTGCCCGGGCCGTGAAACGCCGAGAAGAACCCATAGTCGCCCTCGATGCCTTCCAGGTCGGCGACATAGTCTTTCCGGGCCAGCAACACCGACGTGACGCCCGCGCGCGCTGCATTGCCGGCGTGAATGCCCTTGCCCCAGGTGCCGAAATGCTGCGTCAGCCCGCCGGCGTTTGCCGCCGCAAGTCCGATGGCAACGGCCATCTGCGTCGGATTCAGTCCGACAATGTTGCCCGCCGCCGCCGCCGCCGCCGAACAGCCATACAACGACGTTGGATGAAAGCCGCGGCGCCGCAGTGCCGGTTCGTGCTGTCGGCCGGATGACGACAACCGCTCGAAAACTTCCAGGCCGACACACACGGCAGCCACCAGCTCGCCGCCGCTCGCGCCAGTGCTTTCGGCCATTGCCAGTGCGGCCGGCAGGATGCAGGCGGTCGGGTGAGAAAACCCGGTGTCATCGTAGTCCAGCAAATGGGCGAGCGTGCCGTTGGCCCATGCCGCCGCGACAGTGCTCGTGCGCAGGCTCGAGCCGAACACCCTCGCCTGTGCCGCGCCACCTTGCTCCTGCGTGATACCGATGATGATGCGCCCCGCCGGTTCCATCGCGGCAGCGAGCGCCACGCCGGCGCAATCCAGGATGTGCCGCTTGGTCGCAGCGATCGCCTCGGCACTGATGTCGTGCAGGCGAGTCCTGCTGGCGAATGCGGAAAGAACGGCGGTGGCTTCCATGTTATTTCCTCCTGCGGCGGTGCGTGCCGCGGCAATTCTCGGGATTCCCTCCGCATCGCGCGCGTCATTCGCGGAAGGTATCGTCGTTACTCAGCGCGCCTATCGATCCGCATCCTGCACCGAGTGCGGTCCGATTGTCATCCCGCGCAATCCGCGTCACTGTGATGCATATGGTCGGGAGGGATCGCCATGCAAAAGCGGATCGAACAGTTCGCACCGGAACTCGACCGGATCATCTCCGTGTCCGAACCGATCCAGGAACTGGCAAGCGGTTTCGGCGGACCGCACGGTCCCGCCGAAGGGCCGGTGTGGTGGCACGAGGGCGGCTATCTGCTGTTCAGCGACATCCACAACGACAGGCGCATGAAATACGTACCTGGCGAGGGCGCGTCCGTCTTCCACGAACGGACCAACCGCGCTAACGGCCTTACCCGTGACCAACAGGGCCGGCTTGTCGCGTGCGAGAACGCCGCGCGGCGTGTGGTTCGCCTGGAGCACGACGGCAACACGACCGTCGTTATGAACAGCTTCCAGGGCAAGCGGCTTTATCGGCCAAACGACGTCGTCGTCCGTTCGGATGGCTGTATCTACTTCACCGATCCGTGGACCGGGACGGCGGCGCCGCAAGAATGGGACTTGACCGAGCCTGGCGTGTATCGCGTGACCCCAGACCTCGGCACGAAGACGCTGCTGGTCAGTGGCTTCGCGATGCCCAACGGACTCGCGTTTTCGCCCGATGAAAGCGTACTCTACATCAATGACTCGCGCCGCGGCCACATCCGCGCTTTCGATCTGTCGCCGAACGGAACGCTGGCCAAACACACGGACCGCGTCTTCGTCGATCTCCGCGGCGACGAGCCGGGCGTGCCTGACGGCATGAAAGTGGACACCGCGGGCAACGTCTATTGTGGCGGCAGTGGCGGATTGTGGATCATGGACCCCACGGGCAAGAAGCTCGGCCGCATCGTGCACGGAGCGTCGGCGACCACCAACTTGGCGTTTGGCGGCGATGACTGGAAGACGCTGTTCTTCACCACGCGCGGCGAGTTGGGGTCGGTGCGGGTGAAGATCCCCGGTATCCCGGTGCCGGCGACAAAACGTTAGCGGCGGCTTACCGTCATTGCGAGGAACGAAGTGACGAAGCAATCCCCTGCCTCACGAGCCGAGGAACGCTCGTCGGGCAGGAGATTGCTTCGCTTCGCTCGCAATGACAGGTGCGGCCCCTACCCCAGCAAACTCGCGATCGTCAGCAGTTCCGACACCCCCGCTGCATCCAGCGTATCGACCGTGCGCGCCAGTGCGATGCAGCGCTCCATCTTATCGGTAGGCAGCCGCTTCGACAGGCAATCCCTGACCTTTACCAGATGCTCGTCGTCGCTGATCGCGGGCTGGCCCCACATGCCACGGGGTCCGTCGCAGCGAGTCTGCACGACCGTGCCGTCGGTCAGCTCAGCCTCGGTCTCCACGTGCATGATGTCGAAGCGCGCGGGGATTTCCGGTACCATCTGCACCGAAACCTTGCCTAGCATCTCGGCGATATCCGGTGCGTTCACGGCTTCATCGGTGAACGTATCGATGTTCACAAACCCGCGCAGCAGCGCGGTGGACAGCGTGTATTGCACACTGAACTTACCTTCCAGACCGGTCTTCGGCCGCGGCCGGTTGATATACGGCATCTGCGGGGCCACCAGCCGCACCGCACGCACCCGGGATGGGTCACCAATGCGCCGATGCAGATCGAGCCCGGCGGTGATGACGAACTGGGTCGCGAACTGGCTGGGAAACAGTTTTATCACATAACCCGGATCGACCACGCGATACGGCGGGCCGAAATTCAGCAGATCGCGCGGCTGGAATTCCGGCGTGCCGAATGCGTGCACATAACCCTGGTGCGCCTCGAACGGCTCCGGATTGGCAGTGAAGCCGCGCGCAGCGAGCATCGCCGCTTCCATCCCCAGCATCACACCCTGGCCGCAATGCGTGGACTTGGTCATCGTGCCGGCATTGGCGGTCAGCGCGCCGCAGCGCGATGCTGCGATGCCCAGCGCATGCGCCTGTTGCCCCGCGTCCAGCCCTAGCACATGTCCCGCCGCGACCGACGCGCCCATCGGTCCGACCATGCCGGGCGGATGGAAACGCGTGGCGCCGTGATGGCTGGCGGCGCGGATCCAACCCGCCATTTCGATGCCTTTGACCAGCGCGGTCACGATGTCGCGGCCGGCCAGCTTGCGCGATTCCGCTAGCGACAGAATGGCGGGCAGCGTGGTGGACAGCGCGTGGTTTGCCGGGTTCCACATCGGCTCGAAATCCAGCACGTGCATCGACGCGCCGTTCAACACCGCCGCCGCGGTGGCCGAGGTGCGGAAGCCGAGCCCCAGCACCGGTGCATCCGGCGCGCCGCCCAGGCTGCGATAGTGATCAGCCAGGATGCCGATCGCTTCCTCGCGGCTGCCGGCGACAGCGACGGAGATGCCGTCCAGCACCAGCCGGCGCGCCTTGGTGACAGCTTCAGGCGTGAGCGATTCGAAATTCGTGGCGACGATCTTGTCGCAAAGTTCCGCGGTGACACCCATGGTTCGTTTACCTCTTCATGCTGGGCCCAGCATAAGCGCCAAACACGCAATGGGCCATCACGGCCCGGGCGTTTCGTTACGCCAGGTCGCGGGGTCTGCCGCGCGTTCGCGGAAACGCTCCGCCTGGTCAACGTGATGACACGCCACGACATGGCCTGGCGCCACTTGCGCCAGCGGCGGCACCGTATCCGCGCAGAGCGACGTCGCGAACGGGCAGCGCGCATGGAAGCGGCAACCGACCGGCGGCGCAACGAGGTTCGGCGGGGTGCCGGGAATCGAGATCAGCGCGCGCCCGCGATCAGCGATATCCGGAAACGCGTTGCACAGACCCAGCGTGTAGGGATGATACGGCATGCGAAACACGGCCTCGCCGCCATATTCCATGATGCGGCCGGCATACATCACCGCGATGCGGTCGCAGTTTTCCGCGACCACGGCCATGTCGTGGGTGATCAGCAGCATCGCCTTGCCGAACTGATCGTGCAGTTGGCGGATCTGTTGCAGGATCTGGTCCTGCACCAGCACGTCCAGACCGGTGGTCGGTTCGTCAGCGACAATCAGCGGCGGATCGAGCACCATCGCCATGGCGATCATCGCCCGCTGTCGCATGCCGCCGCTGAACTGGTGCGGATAATCGCGCACTCGGCCTGGTTCCAGACCGACCAGAGCGAACAATTCGGCGATGCGGCGACGGCGCTGCGCCGTGGGCATGCGCTGATGCGCTGTGATCGCCTCGTGGAGCTGGCTTTCGACGGTATAGACAGGATCGAGCCCATTCATCGCACTTTGCGGCACAAGGGCGATGTGCTGCCAGCGGATGCGGCGCAACTCGGCCGGTGTCATGCCGACAAGGTCGCGCCCGTCATAGCGGATCGTTCCGCCGGCGATGCGGCCCGCCGGCGGCAGGATGCCAAGGATCGCTTTTGCAACGGTCGATTTGCCGCAGCCGGATTCACCGACGAGGCCCAGGCACATGCCTTTCTCGATTGCGAAAGAAATACTGCTCACTGCCTGCGCCTCGCCGGCGGCGGTGCGGTAGCGAACTTCCAGGTCTTCCACCTCCAGCAGCGCCATGGTTCACAGAACCCGCAGCCGAGGGTTGAGCAATTCCTCATAGGCGCGGGTAATCATGAAGATGGCGACGACGAACAGCGACAGCGCCACGCCTGGCGGCAGAACCCACCACCAGGCGGTGCGCATCGCGCCCGCCTGGAATGCCGCGTTCAGCATGGTGCCCCAACTCATCGCATTCGGATCGCCATAGCCCAAGAAGCTGAGCGCCGCTTCCAGCATCACGCCGGCCTGCACGCCGATCGCGGCATAGAGGAAACTCAGCGGCAGCACGTTCGGAGTGATGTGGTGCAGCAGGATGCGCAGGTGGCCGGCGCCGGCGGCGCGCGCGGCCCAGACGAAGGGGCGCGCGCGCAACGACAGTACCTGGGCACGAATGACGCGTGCGGTGGTGCGCCATAGGAAGAACACAACGAGCAAAATGACCAAGCCCAGGCTGGGGTGCGTGATCGAAATTACCACCATGGCGAACGGCAGAAACGGGATGCCGAACGCCACGTCGGTCAGCCGCATCAGGACTTCGTCGATCCAGCCTCCAAAATAGCCGGCGACCAGGCCGACGACGGTGCCCAGCACGACGCTTCCGATTGCCGAGAGCAGCCCGACGAGCATGGCCACGCGCGTTCCCCAAAGTAATTGGCTGAACACATCCATGCCTTGGTTGGTGGTGCCGAACAGCGCCCGCCAGGTTGGCGGTGACAGGCGCAGAACCGAATGATCGGCACGATAGACTACCTCGAACGGACCATGCGGCGCGATCAGCGGGCCGATGACGGCGATCACGCTGAACAGCGCGACGAGAACAAGGCCTGCGGTACCGGACGGGTAGCGCAGGATGACTCGCAGCCCTTGCAGCGCCTGACGGAATGCCATGCGCGGCGCTACCGGCTGCGCGGGTCGATCAACCCGTACAGCATGTCGGCGAGCAGGTTCAGCAGCAGGATCACCAGCGCCATCACGAACAGCGCGCCCTGCGCCACCGGATAGTCGAGGTCACCCAAAGCATTCACCAGTTCGCGGCCGATGCCGGGCCAGGCGAAGATGATCTCCAGCAGCACCTGGCCTTGCAACAGCAGCCCAGTCATCACGGCGATATAGGTGACCAGTGGCAGCAGCGCGTTGCGTATCGCGTGCGTCAGGATACGAGGCTCGGTCAGCCCTTTTGCGCGCAGGATGTCGATGAAGTCGCTTCCTTTGATCTCCAGCATCGAGCTACGCACCAGCAGGATCGGCCCGGTGATCTCGCGGCTGACCAGCACCAGGCCGGGCAGAATCAAATGTTGCAAATAATCGCGCGAGGTGATCATCGCCCAGAACCGATCCGGGCCGCCGAGCGAGACCATTCCTCCCGGCGGCAGCCAGCGCAACTGGTAGGAGAACACCATCAGTACCAGGATGCCGACGAAGAAGGACGGCGCCGAGTGCAACACCAGGGACGTGGTGACGGTGGCTTGCTCGAACCGGCTGCCGCGCTTCCAGCCGGCGAGTGCGCCCAGGATGGTGCCGGCCACCACGCTGACCACCAGCGCCGGCACGATCATGGCGCAGGTGTTTTCCACCTTCTCCAGCAGGATCTCGCTGACTGGCTGGTTCTGGAAGAACGAATCGCCGAACCGGAGCGTCGCCATGTTGCCGATATAGTGCAGGTATTGCAGCCACCACGGATCGTTCAGGCCCCATAGTTGCTTCTGGTGCGCGATCATCTCCATCGACATGTTGTTGTCGAGGAAGATCGCGGTGGGATCGCCGGGCAGCAGCTTAAACAGCGCGAACATGATGGTGAGGATGCACCACACCGTCACCGCGAACAGCAGAACCCGGCGTAGCGCGGCATAAAGCAGGTTGGTCATGCGCGGTGGGCGACCGTCAGCCGAGCATTTCCAACCCGCCCCACGTATAGCCATCCTTGCAAACCTGCTGCACCCGCTTGCGGAAAGCCGCATCGGTCGGCGGTGGATAGACCAACCGCCCGTCGTCGGCCCAGGAATAGCCCGCCGCCTTGAGGATCGCCCGCGCCTTGTCGAGATCGTAGGGCGGCACCGGGGGCAAGTCGGGATTGTTCCACGGGTTGCCCTCCACCAGGAACGTGTTCGCCGCCGGTAGTTTGCCGGCGCCTTCCCAAACTACCTTCACCAGGAACTCACGGTCGAACGAGTGGTGCCAGGCGCGACGGAATTCATAATCGCGCCACGGCAGGTTGGACGGCCGCGGCACGCCATGCAGCCAGTTCAGGTCCGGCGTGCGGACGATGGTGATGCCAGCCGTGTCGGCGAGTTGCTTGGCCTGGCTGGGCGTCAGATGCGTGTCGCTCGATTCGATCAGGTCGATGTCGCCGCCTTGCAGCCGCCCGAGCAATCCGTCGATCGACGGCGTCACTACCGCCCAGACCTCATCAACGGTCGGCTTGGAGAAATGGGTCTTGTCGGCGATCAGTTGCAGCTCGGCGTCCTTGCGATAATGGCCGAATTTGAATGGCCCGCTGCCGATCGGTTTGTCGATCCTGACGCGCATCGGGTCGGTGCCGACCCCTTGTTCCTGCATGATGTTTTCCCAGATATGCTTGGGTAGGATCACGTTGAGCTGCAGGAAGTAGCTTTCGAACTGGCCGTAGGGCTGCTTGAAAGTCGCACGGAGGATGCCGTTCGCCGCATCGGTGATCTCGGTCTTTTGCAGGAACTGGTTGGCGGTCCAGAAATTGCCGCGCTCGAAATTCAGCATGAAGTCGAAGGTGAACTGCAGATCGTCGATGGTGACCGGCTTGCCGTCATGGAACATCATGCCGGGGCGCAGCTTGATGTCCCAGGTGCGATCGTCCACCCGGGTCCAGGACTCTGCCGCCCATGGAATGATTTTCAGGTTGTCGTCCATATAGGCCAGCCGATCGTAGATCATGCGGCCGATCGCGCGCATGTTGTTGCCGGCGGCAATAATGCTGGTCGTTTCCAGCAGGCTGTGGATGCCGACGATCATTTTGCGGCGCTCGGTCTTTGGTTTGGCGCGCAGGAAGGTGTGGAACGCGTTGAACGAACCGATGCCGAAGCCGCGCGTCGGCACGACGTTATCCCAGGCGGCACTGTTGTACGCCTCAATCACGCCCGGTCCCCAGCCGAACTGGGTGATGTACAGATCGTCCGCCAGCACGCGCTGCGCGTCCTGCACCAGTTTCAACCGCTTGGCAGGATCGCTTTCGGCGACCTGTGCTTCGATCAGCGCGTCGTATTGCTGGTTCACCCACTCGCCATAGTTGCGGCGGTCGAGGCCATAGGCGCGCGACGTCAGCCACTCGGCGGGATCGACCCGTTCCGGCCTCAGAATGGCGGAGTGGACTTCGATATCGCCGTGGTCGTGGATGCCGATCACGTCGAGCCAGCGCGCCTCCGACACCTGTTGGATGTTGTATTTCAGGCCGATCTTTCCGGCGTCGTCGGCAAACTTCCGCCAGACGTCGAGCCAGTTGGTCTGCACCGTCGGGATCACCAGCGACAGTTCCGGCACTTTTTCGCCGGCCTGCGGCCAGGTCAGCCGGGCCTTGGTCCAACTGACCCATTGCGGGTCGTGCGTGTAATAGGTGCCGGTGCGCTGATACAGCGCGTTATATTTCGGGTTGGCGACGGTGAACGCGTCGTCCGCCGCGTAAGCCGGCAGGCTTGCACCGCCGATAGCGGTTGCCGCCAGTTGCAGCAGAGTGCGGCGCGCCAGCGGCCGGTGGCCGTTGCCTTGCTGCGTCATCGTTTCCCCCATCCATCTCGTTGTCATGCCATAGGTAGCGAACCATGCAGGTGGCAGGCAACGTCCTGTCCCCCGGCCACTCGTTGCAGCACCGGTTCTTGCGCGCGGCAAACATCCATTGCCTGCGGGCAGCGCGGGTGAAAGCGGCAGCCGCGCGGCAGGCGGATCGCATCAGGCAGGGCGCCGAGCAGCTTTGTCTGTGGCCGCGCGCGGCGCCCGCCCATGACCGGCACGGCGCCGACCAGGGCCTGGGTGTACGGATGCCGCGGCGTGTCCAGCACCGTATCGGCCGGCCCCGACTCGATGATACGACCCAGATACATCACGGCGATCGTCGTGCAGACATGCCGCATTGTCGAAAGATCGTGCGAGATATACAGGATCGCCATCCGCAATTCGGTCGCGAAATACCGCAGCAGGTTGAGGATGCCGGCGCGGATTGACACGTCGAGCATCGAAACCGGCTCGTCTGCGACGAGGAAACGGGGTTCGACCGAGATGGCGCGAGCGATGGCGACGCGTTGCAATTGGCCGCCGGAAAGCTGGTGCGGATAACGATCGAGGTAGTTCGCGGCTGGCAACAGCCCGGCGCGTTCCATTGCGCGCAGCATCATCTCGCGTTGCAAGGCGTGTCGGCCAGGATAATGGATGACAAGCGGCTCGCTGACGCTTTGGGCGATGGTGTAGCGTGGGTTGAGGGCTTCGTAAGGGTTCTGGAAGACGATCTGCGCCTGACGGCGAAACGCGAGGCGGGTGCGGCGGTCTTCGTTAGTGAGTATGCCCAGACCGTGGAAGCTGATGGTGCCGCCGGTGGGCGGGTGCAGCTTAAGCAATGTCATGCCGGTGGTGGATTTGCCGGAGCCGCTTTCGCCGACCAGGCCCAAAACCTCGCCGGCACCGACTGCAATGGTGACGCCATCGACGGCCTTGACGAATTCCGGTTCGCGCCGGTCAAGCAGCGTCGCCAGGCTGTGACGATGCACCGGATACCATTTGCGCAGATCGCGCGCTTCGATCACCGGTTCCGTTTGCATCGCCGAGGGACGTTCCTGTTCAGGCTTTTGGTGGGCGCACCGTACTGTGTTGGCGTCCGGCTGGAAACACCCCGACTGGGATTGCGGTGCATAACAGGGTAGCGTTGGCTGAACGAGAGGGAACAGCAATGGCAAACGAAACGGTTCGGCTGGCCGAGTATGCGGTGGGCTTGCGTTATGAAGACCTGCCGCCCGATGTGATACAGCGCGCCAAGGACTGCATCACCGATACGGTCGCGGTGGTCGTGCTGGGCAATGGCCTGCCGTGGAGTCGTATCATCACAGCCTATGCGCAGCGTGTTGGGGCGGGGGGACGCAGCCGCATCCTCGGCGCGGAGGGACCGTTGGTGCAGGCGACGGCCGCTGCTTTGGCCAATGGCACGCTGGCGCACGCGTTCGAATCGGACAATTTGACCAAGCCGGGCGCCGGCGTGCATCCCGGCGCCACCTTGCTGCCGCCCGGCCTGGCGGTGGCGCAGGAACGCGGCAGCAGCGGACGGGAGTTGATCACGGCGGTGGTCGCCGGATTCGAGGTGATGTACCGCATTGGTTACGCAACGAAACACAGCAACGAACGGCGCGGCTTTCATGCCCCCGGCACCACCGGCCCGTTTGGAGCAGCGGTGGCGGCGGGCGTGCTGCTGAAACTGGATGCGGACCGCATGGTCAACGCGCTGGGTATCGCCGGGTCGCTGGCCGGTGGGTTGATGGAGTTCGCACGGTCCGGCACCGGCGCGATGGTGAAGCGGCTGCATCTCGGCCGCGCCTCGGAAAGCGGCGTGATGGCGGCCAACCTGGCGGCTGACGGCTTCACCGGCCCGCGCAGCGTCCTCGAAGGCGAGGCCGGATTCCTGAAAGTGTTCTGCACCGAATGGGACATGGCCGATCTGACACGCAATCTCGGCAGCGAGTTCATGACATTGCGACTGTGTTTGAAGCGCTTTCCCGTGCACATGACGGCGCACACGGCGGTACAGGCCGTGCTGGAATTGCAGGAGGAACACCACTTCGCCGGCGCCGATGTGGATCGGGTGACGGTGGCGGGCACCGAGCGGATGGCGACGATCAATAACATTCCCGATCCCATCGACATCATGATGGCGCAGTATTCGATTCCGTACTGCGTCGCATTGTCGCTGTTCCGCGATCCGCGCGATCCGGCGTCGTTTGACGACTCGGCGCTGACGGATGCGGCAATCCGCAATATGTGCGCACGTGTGTCGGTCGTAGCGGCGAATCCACCCACCAAGGTTGCGGGCGCGAGCATCGTTACGATCCAACTGAAGGACGGCCGTTCGCTGACGCGCGAGGTCGAGGAATTCAACGGCACGCCGGCAAGGCCGCTCAATCGGCAGGAACTGTGCGACAAGTTCTCGACATTGACGCGGGTCCGTTATGGCGCCGCGGCGCCGGGCCTGTTCGAGCGGCTGCAGAACCTGGAGAACGAGATCGATCTGAGCTGGATCGGCGCGTAACGCTGCGGGCGAAAGTGCCGCTTCGGGTCAGACGCCCTTGAAGCGGCCCTTGCGCTTTTCCACGAAGGCACGGCGCGCCTCTTTCGCGTCTTCGGAATTGTGCAAGATGCCGCCGGCGTTGGAGGTCAGGACCATCGTGGTCTCCAGCGTGCTGTCCAGCGCGGCACGCATGACGCGCTTGCTGACCCACTGCACCAGCGGCGGAATGGTCATCATCTTTTCGCACAGCGCACGGGTGGTTTCTTCCAGCTTTTCGGAAGCTACCAAATGGTTGAGCATACCCCATTCATAGGCCCGCTCTGCGTTCAGTTCCCCGGTGTAAACGAATTCCAGGGCACGGCCGAGGCCGACCATCTTGGGAAGATAGTATGAACCGCCGTTCTCGATGATCTGTCCGGCGTTGTGGTAGCCGATAAAGCGGGTCTTCTCGCAGCCCACACGGATGTCGCAGTGCAACGCCATGTCCATGCCGGAGCCGACCGCGGGTCCGTTGATCATCGCGATGGTCGGCTTGCGGATCAGCGAGATGTCACGATGCAGCTTGGTAAAGCCGTGAAAGAAGTGCTGCCGTGCGGCGTCCGGCCCTTCATGCGAGCCACGATTGCCGGGAAGGTTCTCGCCGGTGATGTCGGGCGTGGCCCTCGATCCCAGATTGGCGCCGGAACAGAAGCCGCGGCCCACGCCGGTCAGCACGATGACGCGGACATTGGGGTCGTCGTCGCCGGCCCGCATGTATTCGCCGACCTTGGCGACGGTGCCGTTTTCTTCCGACGAGCCCACGAGCGCGTTCATCCGCTCCGGGCGGTTGAACTTGATCCACAGGATGCCGCTGTCTTCCGGTTCGTAGAGCAAATGGTCAACCAGCCTGGGTCCCATGGCGTCTTTCTCCTCTGTTTGTTTTGCGCACGGTCTGGCGTTTGGCGAAATGGTCGTTACGTCGCCAGGATACGCAGCAGTGCGGTGTTGAAGTCTTGCGCCGCTTCGTAGAAGACCCAATGGCCGGCATGCGGGATCACCTCGATCGTGACATCGGGGCGTGCCTCGCGCAGCAACGCCATGCGCACGTCCAACATCGCGCGGTCGGCCATTTCATGCTCGCCCCAGAATCCGTGCACGTGCCCTCGGACGCGCGGCAGCGCGTCGTGCAACGCGCGAGACATCCACATGACCCCGCTGTTCAGTCGTGCCCGCGCGGTGTTCTGTTCCTGGATCTCCAAGGCCAGTGCATCAACGTTGGCAGTGTCCGCCAGCATCATGCGCAACAGGTTGTCGCGATGCGCAGCCAGCCGCTCGGCCCCGGTCTTGTCACGCACGCGGACTAGCTCGACCGCGCGATTCGGCGGACCCAGGCCGCCGGTGCCGATCAATGTCAGCGAACGAACCCGATCGCCGGCGTTTGCCGCGACAACCCCGGCGATGACACCGCCAAACGAAAACCCTGCCACATGGATCGGCGCATCCGGCCCAAGAACCGCGTCAAGCCCCTGGCCGACAAAGGCCGCCACCGAATCCGCGCTGATCGGATCCGGCGCACGTGCCGAATCACCCAGGCCGGGCAGGTCCGGCGCGATGACCATGTAGTGGCCGCTCAGGGCTGCAAGATTGCGTACCCAGTGGCGCCACGATCCGGCGCCGCCATGCACCAGCAGCACCGCGGGGCCGCTGCCCCAACCACGCCAGACGATCGTCGCATCGCCGCAGGGCGTTTGCCAATGTTGGGCCGTGCGGTCAAGCTGTTCCAGCAGCGCCTGTGCCGTTGCGGCGTCGGCGACCGGCGCGACGGATATTGCGTCGTTCATGGGTGAGGCACCGACATCACGCCGTCGGACTGTGCACGCAACGATGGCAACAAATCATCCTCCTGTCGATCCCGCGCTTGGTCTGGGTCTTTGATCGGACCCTTGGGCCGGTGCAAGAGCAACGCGCCCAGGCTGCATGAGGGTAGCGTTGCAAGCAATGGTGCTGTGGTATGGATCAATGCCATTATGTCGGACTGGGGTAAAGGGAACGCGCGATGATGGCTCTTTGCCAACACCTGATGCAAAGGTGAGGAGAGCATGCCGGAAAACCACATCACCGAAGAGATCAAGGCGCTGATTGGCACGCGTAACGGGCCGGTGCTGGCCTTTCATCCGGTGGAAGCCAGCGAGGTGCGACGCTTCCACCAGGCGATCATGGATCCGGCGCGGCGTTACTGGGACGAAGAATGGGCAAAATCCAGCCGCTACGGCGGCGTGGTTGCGCCGCCGGCGTTCCCGCCTCTGGCGTTCCGACGCGCGCCGGACGAAGCGGACCCGCTGGATCGCATGGGCGAGCCGGGTTTCGACGGCAACACCCGCAACTTCCGAGGGTTGCCGCCGGTCAAGGTGTCGCTGCCGCGATTGATGAATGGCGGCTACGAATACGAGTTCTTCCGCTATGCCAGGGTGGGCGAGCGGATCTACCGCAGCAGCACCTATCGCGACATCTATCAGCGCAACGGTCGCAGCGGGCCGATGGTGTTCGTTGTTGTTTCCGACATGTATACGACGGACGGCAATGTGCCGTTGGTCAACATGACAACCACCACCATCCTGCGCTGACGGAGACGCTCGCATGAACGGCATATATTTCGAAGATGTCAGCGTCGGTCAGGATATTCCGAACCTGCTCAAAGGGCCGATGAGTACGGCGCATCTGGTGCGGTGGTGCGCGGCTATGGAAAACTGGCACCTGATCCATTTCGATTGGAAATATGCCACTGGACACGACAAACTTCCGGACGTGATGGTCAACGGGACCTGGAAGCAGAACGTCATGATCCAGTTGTTGACCGACTGGGTGGGTGAGAGCGGTTGGCTGTGGAAGATCAACTTCCAGTTCCGCGGCATGAACGTGCCCGGCGATTTGCTCACCGCCTGGGGCCGCGTCGGCGCTGTCGAATCACGCGGCGATTATGGCGTGGTCCGGCTCGACATCGGACTGCGCAACCAGAAGGGCGAAGAAGGCACACCCGGCAGCGCGACGGTGGTGCTGCCGCGCCGCGGCGGACCGGCGGTCCCATATCCGTTCGACCCCGCCTGCCTAGGACCGGCGGGGTGATGACCAGCCACATCGTCCACTCACGTGACCCTATCGCTTTTCATCGCGATCGATGAGACGTGACCGTGCCGCCTTCGCGAACCGAAGGCTGCTCGCAAGAAGGACGGAACAACCAAGATTGCATGAAAGGACCACACCATGCCTCTCACTTATGCACTCGGCCAGTTTGTCGCGGATCTGTCGCCGAACCGGCTGCCGGAGGAAGCGATGCGCATCGCGCGCCTGGGATTCATCGACTGCATCGGCACGATGATCGTCGGTCGCAGCGAACCTTGCGCGCAGATTCTAAAAAGCGTGCTGGCGCCGGGGCTTGGTCCCGCGACGTTGTATTTCAGCGGCGAACGCAGCCCTGGGCCCGAGGCCGGATGGATCAACGGCACTGCGGCGCACGCGCTGGACTATGATGACGTGGCGCTGCGCGGGCATCCGTCCACCGTGCTGGTGCCGGCGATCCTGGCGGAGGCCGAGGTGCTGGGCTCCAGCGGGCAGGACATGATCGTAGCCTATGTCGCGGGTTACGAGACCTGGGCTGAACTGGTGCGGCGCGACGTGCCGATGTACCACCAGAAAGGCTGGCATCCCACCGGCATTTTTGGTGCGGTGGGTGCCGCGGCGGCGTGCGCGAAACTTCGCAAACTCGATGCCGCGCGTACGGCGACCGCGATTGCGCTGGGTGCGTCGCAAAGCGCCGGCATCATGGCGAATTTCGGCACCATGACGAAGCCATTCCATGCCGGCAAGGCGGCGCATTCCGGCATCATGGCGGCGCGCCTGGCGGAAGCCGGCTTCACTGCCAATACCGACGCGCTGGAACATCCGCAAGGATTCCTCAGCGCCGTTTCGCCGCAAGGCAATCCCGATCGCACCGGCGACGGACGGTTGGGTGAGGACTGGGCGATCATCCGGCACGGGCTCAGCATCAAGAAGTATCCAGCCTGCTACGGGACGCATCGCGCGATCGACGGTATGCTCGATCTGCTGGCGGAGCATCCGGTGAAGCCCGAGGATGTCAGCAAGGTGTCGGTGCATTTCGGGTCGTTCACGTCCAAGGTGCTGCGCAACCGCCAGCCGGATACGGGCCTCGCCGCGAAGTTCAGCATGGAATTCGTGATGGCCAGCGGCATCATCGCCCGCCGCGTCAGCCTGGCCGAGCTGACCGATCCGTTCGTGCAGCGCAAGGACGTGCAGGACATGATGCGCCGGGTGGAGCGCGACCTGACGGACGAGACCGATCCGGCGAATCCGGGCTCGGCACCGTTCGAGCAAGTGCGTATCGAACTTGCATCGGGCCAGATGATCGAGGGGCCGAAAGTGACGCGTGCTCGCGGCCACGCCGAACGCCCGCTGACGGAAGAGCAATTGCACGACAAGTTCGTCGATTGCCTGACCGCTGGTGGGTCCGCCATTCCAGCGGAGGTGTTGTTCGGTCGTTTGCAGGCCATGCAGTCGGTCAACGCGCGTGAATTGACCGCGATGCATTGAGGTCAAAAAAAAACTCTCCCGCCAATGGCGGGAGAGGTTTTTTTTGAGCTAGCCTACCGTCGCCTTGACACGAGCTGGAGCGGCGCTAAGCGACGGGCTCACCACCTCAAGCGACCGTCCCGTGGTCGCCGGACCCAGCGCATAGACCAGGCCGCGCATCACATAGCAGCCGGCGATAAACGCGAAGACCGCGACATATCCTACCTGTGAAAACACTGCGGCGATAATGAACGGGCCGCCTACGTTGGCGACGCGGCCGATGCCGTAGGTGATGCCGTTGCCCTGTGAGCGCAACTCCGTCGGATAGAGTTCCGATGCGTAGGTGTAGCTGCTGACCGTGGCTGCTTGGAGGCCCATCACCACCAACGAACCCAGCACCATGATCAGGATCGGATTGTCGCTCAGTCCGAACAGAACGCCGCAAACCGCGACGAACACCGAAATCCCGACGTTGAACCATTTGCGCTCGTAGCGTTCGATCAGATCCGCGGCGATCAGCGCGCCGATCGGATTACACAATGCCATAACGCTTGTGTAGGTCAGGGACTTGACGACGGTGATACCATGTTGGAACAGCAGCGTCGGCACCCAGGAGAAGAAGCCGTAGAAACCTACGGTGCCGAGAATCGATACAATACCCAGAAGAATGGTGCGGTTGAAGTAGCGCTCACGCATCAGGCCGCTATAGCCGGCGCGGCCGTGCTGGGCCGGTTCGACGACCGTTGCAAGGTCCGGAAGGATAGCGCCCTCGGCCACGGCGATCCGTTCCAGCTTTTCAATTTCGGCGTTCGCTTCGGCGATACGGTGGTGGCTGCGCAGCCAGCGCGGCGATTCCGGGATGCGCAACGCGTAAACCAGCGACAGGATTCCCAGGCCGCCCCACACGAAGATCAGCCGCCAGCCCCAGGGCGCCATGGGAACGACGAAGCGTGACACCCAGGCGGTGGCTGGAATGCCGAGCAATCCGATGGTCATGACCAGGCCCATGTAGCGGCCGCGCCGGGCCGCCGGGAAGAACTCAGTGATATAGGTGTTGGCAATCACCGTCATGCTGGAAAGGCCGATGCCGGTGATGAAGCGCGCGGCGGCCAACGACAGCACATCCCACGCCAGCGCGTTGATCAGCGAGAAACCGGCATAGAGCAGCATGGAGTAGATCAGGGCGCGCTTGCGTCCGATACGGTCGGCGACCACGCCGCCGAATACCGCGCCGATGAACATGCCGCCGAAGCTTGCCGACGTGATCAAGGCGACGGTATCGACGGAGATGCCCCATTGCTTGATGACCGCGGGGGCGGCGTAGGCGAAGGTGTTCAGGTCACCCAATTCGAAGAAATAGGCGAATGCCAGCGCCAGAAAGACCGTGCGATGCACCGATGTCATGGGCAGGCGTTCGAGCCTTGCGCTGATACTACTTGTGGGGCTCGTCATGGTGTTTCCTCTTTCTTGGTGTAGTTTCCGAAACCGTCGATCAGCCTGATGCGCCGTAGATCCTGTCCGGCAACCACATCGTCAGGATCGGCACATAGGTGATGATGCCGAGCACGATCAGGAGCAGGATCAGGAACGGGAGGATGCCCTTGATCACCTCCAACACCGGTGCGTCGCAGATTGTCGAGAGCACGTAGAGGTTCAGCCCGACCGGTGGGTGGACCAGCGCGATCTCCATATTGTGGGTGAAGATGATCGCAAAATGCACCGGATCGACGCCGAGCGGCTTCAAGACGGGTGCCAGGATTGGCATCACCACCAGCAGCGTCGAGGCGACCTCCAGGAAGCAGCCAAGAGTCAGCAGCAGCACGTTGATCGACAGCAGGAACGTCCACGTCTTCATGTGGTGGTCCAGCGTGAACTGCACCAGCTTCGCTGGGGCGCCCGACTCTGTCATCCAATGGCCGAAGGCGAGCGCGGTGGCGACGATCATCATGATGATCGCCGCGTTGCGGATCGCATCGGCGATCACGTCCAGCGTCTGGGTCCAATGGAAGCCGCGATAGACGAACAGGCTGACGAAAAGCGCAGCCAGAGCCGCGAGAGTTGCTGCCTCGGTGACGGTGACCAGGCCGCCATAGATGCCGCCAACGACGATCACCGGCACCGCCATCGCCGGCGCGGCCCGCGCGATGCTGCACAGTGTCTGACGGAAAGGCACCGCCGGTTCGCGCGGGAAGCCCTTCTTGCGCGCGTAGTAGATCACCCAGACGGCGAAGGCACCCGCTTGCAGGATGCCAGGCAGGATGCCGGCGAGGAACAGGCGTGGCACCGATTGCTCGGTGATGATGCCGTAAAGTACCAGCGCCAGGCTGGGTGGAATGACAACGCCGATGGTGCCGGACGCGCCGGTCACGCCCATGACGAACGGGCGTGGGTAGCCGCGTTCCAGCATCGCCGGGATCAGGATCGTTCCCATTGCGAGTGCGGTGGCGACAGAGGAGCCGCAAATCGAGGCGAACAGCGCACACGCCACCACGGTAACGAGACCGAGCGAGCCCTGGATGGCGCCGAACAGGGCGGTTGCCAGTGCGACCAGCGCCTTGGCGACGCCGCCACGGCGCATGAAGGCGGCGGCCATGACAAATAACGGTAGCGCCATCAATGTGGGCGAGTTGAGTTCGTTGATCATGACCTGCGCCAGGCCGATCATCGGTTCTCCGCTGATCATGAATAGTACCGCTGCGCAAAGGCCGAGCACCAGGAACACCGGCATGCCAGCCGCGAGCAAACCGAAAAACAACAGCAGGAACAGGGCAGTGCCCACGGTGCATGCGCCCTATTCGTGCGAGATCGGGAACATGGCAGCGTCTTTTGCTCGGAATCGGAACAGCAGCCGATACAGTCGCAGTACGTAGCGGACGCTCATCAGCAGCGTGCCAAGCGGCAAGGCGGCGTAATAGATCGACATTGGAAACGCGAGTGGGCTCAGGCTGCGTTCGTCGAATTCAAGCGCATCGGCGACGATGAGTATGCCGTACCAGACCAGCCCAGCGCAGAACGCCAGGGCGGCCAGGCTGTTGCCGATTTCCACCACGCGACGCGCCTGCGGGGACAGCACGCGCAGCACCAGGTCGGGCCGGACGTGGCTGTCGGTGGCCACCAGGTTGGAGCCCGCGATGAACACCGCCCAGACGACGACATAGACCCCGACTTCATTTGCCCAGGGCGCGGCCCAATCGGGCCTGATGTAGCGGCCGGCAATCTGGTAGGTGCCGATCATCAGCGCGAAGGCGCCAAGCAGGCCGATCAGGCGCCGCTCGTAACGGTCCCACAGCGCGATCATGACGCTGCTGCCGGTCGCGCGCCCGTCCGGGTCATTGCTGCTGTTTCAACAGGGCCAGCATAGGGGCGGAGATTTTCATCTGTTGCGCCCACGCGTCGCTCTGCGCCATCATCCCGGCACGGATCGCGTCGATCTGCTGCTTTGTCGGATCGAAAAACTTGACGCCATGTGCCTCCAATGTCTTACGAGCCTCGGCCTGGCGCTGCGCCATTGCTTCGCGATAACGCGGAAGGTTCTTCGCCCACAGGTCGAGCATCAGTTTTTGCAGGTCCGGGGGAAGCTTGGCCCAAAACCGGTCGGTGACCATGGGGATATACATGCCCATGCTCTCGTTCGTAACGAATACGTATTTGACGCCCGTTTCCCACAGTTTGGCGCTGGCCATGCTCTCGGTCGAGGCAACCAGGCCATCAAACATGCCCTGTGACAGCGCCAGCGGTACGTCCGGCCACGCCGTCAGGTCCGGCACGCCGCCGTAGTATTTTACGTGCAGAAATTGTCCGGTGCCGCCGGAGACGCGGATCTTCAGTCCGTTGAGATCCGCGGCGGTCTCGATCGGTTTTTTCAGCGTCGCAAACGTTGTAAGACCGAGGTCGAACCAGGCGCCGATCACCTTGACGCCCAGAGCCTTTTCCACCTCTGCGTTGACCAAGTCGCCGATCGGGCCATCCGTCAACTTGCGTGCTTCCGCCGGCGTGCGGCCGAAGAGTAGCGGCATCCAGACGACGTCGGTGTCGGGCACGAACCCAGTGAGTTCCCAGGTGCCGGGAGCCGCCATTTCGACGGCGCCCTGGCGCATGGCCTTGGCGATGTCGCGGTCGCGAAAGAGCTGGCCGCTGTGGAACAGCTCCGTCTCGATCCGGCCACCCGAAGCTTGTTCGAGTTCCTTGAGGTATTCGCCGATATAGATCGTGCGGCCGTGCGTGGCGGATGTGTCGAGCGAGCAGCGCAG
>Ga0182030_10001953_pt1 | contig 43384 bp, 41 predicted proteins | sample 812S3MmetaG_FD_121299 | JGI IMG/M metagenome (GOLD analysis project Ga0182030, IMG submission 121299) | Permafrost microbial communities from Stordalen Mire, Sweden - 812S3M metaG (Illumina Assembly) | ecosystem: Environmental > Terrestrial > Soil > Wetlands > Permafrost | place: Sweden... | reverse complement strand
TGCTACCCGGTCCATATCCTTGTTTAGGGCCAGGGCCACTGCGGCGCAGGTTAGTTTTATGTAGCTGGGTTCGTTTCTTTTTCCGCGGTGGGGTAGTGGGGTCAGGTAGGGGGCGTCAGTTTCCAGCACAATATTTTTTAGGCCAACTTTTGCCACTATATCTTTCAGGTCGCTGGTTTTGTAGGTTATTACTCCACCTATGCCAAGGTATAGGCCCAGGCGGATAATTTCCCTGGCCTCTTCCACATTACCGCTAAAGCAATGGAAAATGCCTTTTGCACGGCCTTCGTACTGGCGCAAAATATTTATACAATCAACGGTTGAATTGCGGCTGTGAATTACAATAGGCAAATTCCGCTCTATACTCCACTCAATTTGCCTTTCAAAAGCCCTTATTTGCTGTTCTTTAAATGTGGTATCCCAGTAATAATCCAAACCAATTTCGCCTATCGCGTAATATTTTCTGCCGCTGTTTAAATGTGCCAGGGCTATGGCCAGTTCCTCTTCAAAGTTTTCTTTTATGCTGCATGGGTGTACGCCCATCATTGGCAATACTTCAAAATCTTCTTTGCTGATAAGAGTTCCGTTAGGGGCTTTTAATTGCCTGTCAGCCAATTGGTGTACGCGCTCATGCGTTTCAGAATCAATGGCGGGCAGAAATACTTTTTTTACCCCGTTTTGTATGGCCCGGTCAATAACTTCCTTCAAATCGTAATCGTATTTTGAAAGGTACAGGTGGCAGTGTGTGTCTATCAGTATCATAATTTTTCAAACTTAAAGCCTTTTGCCGAGAAGTGCTCTAACACTTTCGGTAAGGCGTATTCAACTTTCTGCTGCGCCTTCAGGCTATCGTGAAAAACAATAATTGAGCCGGGCCCGGCATTGGCGGTTACATTATTCAAAACTTTCTCTTCGCTTACCTGCTGGTCAAAATCGAAGGTGAGTACATCCCACAAAACTATTTTGTAACGATTTTTCAGAAATTTATACTGGGCCGGTTTTAATTTGCCATAAGGTGGGCGGAACAGTGGCGAATTGTATCCGGGATAATAATTTTTAAGGGTTGTGCCACACTTTGCTATGTTACTATAATAGGTATCGTTGTCCGTTTGCCATCCGTTCAGGTGGTCGTAGCTGTGGTTGCCAATGCTGTGGCCTTCATTTATAATGCGCTCAAAAATTTCGGGATTCTCCTCAATGTTCCTTCCAATGCAAAAAAAAGTGGCCAGGGCATTATATTTTTTTAGTTGGTCTAAAACAAAGGGGGTAACTTCGGGTATGGGGCCATCATCGAAAGTGAGGTAAAGGGTTTTATCGGTTGTATTAACGGCCCATAAACACTTGCGGTATACGGAACGCAGCAGAATGGGGGGCTTGGTAAATAGAATAGCGTCGAGCATGGTTTAAAATACCCTCACCCTGCCCTCTCCGAAGGAGAGGGTTCAAAGTCCTTCTCCCTCGGAGTCCCGATAGCTATCGGGATAGGATGAGGAGCATTTGGCAAATCTATTGAATTACCTTGCATCTAAATAGCGAATAATTATTTTCGCCGGTATAAACAGGATTATGAGCAGAAGAGTGAGAGTAAGATTTGCGCCCAGCCCTACGGGGCCTTTACACATGGGGGGCATCCGTACGGCGTTATATAATTACCTGCTGGCTAAGCAGCAGGGAGGCGATTTTATTTTGCGTATTGAAGATACCGACCAGAACCGTTTTGTACCAGGAGCAGAGGAATATATTATTGAAACCCTGAAATGGTGTGGTATTGAACCTAATGAAGGTGTAGGGTTTGGCGATGGCCCCCATGCCCCTTACCGCCAGAGTGAACGCAAAGCCCTTTACCGCAAATTTGCTGACCAGTTAGTTGAGAAGGAACATGCCTATTATGCTTTTGATACCGCTGAGGACCTGGACCAAATGCGGGCCAACATGCAGGCGCAGGGCGTGCCTAATCCTTCCTATAACTCCGTTACCCGGCAGTATATGAAAAACTCGCTGACCCTGCCGCATGATGAGGTTGAGAAGAAATTAAAGAACGGCGAACCGTACGTTATCCGGTTTAAAATGCCGCGTAATGAGGAAGTAAAATTTCATGATGAGATACGGGAGTGGGTTACTTTTAATACCTCGCAGTTAGATGATAAAGTATTGTTTAAAAGCGATGGCATGCCCACATACCATTTGGCTAACGTGGCCGATGATTATTTGATGGAGGTTACCCATGTTATACGGGGTGAGGAATGGTTAAGCTCGGCGCCGCTGCATGTGTTGTTGTATAGAGCATTGGGCATTGAAGATGTGATGCCCAAATTTGCGCACTTATCGTTAATACTAAAACCTGATGGCAATGGCAAGCTGAGCAAACGCGATGGCGACCGCCTTGGTTTCCCTTCATTTGCTTTAAACTGGACCGACCCTGAAAGCAAGGAAACATCGAGGGGCTACAGGGAGCGGGGATTTTTTCCTGAAGCCTTTATGAACTTTTTGGCGTTGCTGGGCTGGAATCCGGGAGGCGATAAAGAGATAATGACTAAGGAGGAGATGACAGAGCTTTTCTCTTTCGAAAAAGTGCATAAGGCGGGCGCCCGTTTTGATTTTGAAAAGGCCAAGTGGTTTAATCATCAATATTTGAAAGCCAAGGACGATGCGGAACTAGCCGAAGCCATTAAGCCGCAGTTTGCGGAAAAAGGGTATACTTATGATACTACTTTTGTTAAAGAATTTTGCGGCCTGATGAAGGAAAGGGCTATCTTTATTAATGACCTGCTGGAAATGGGATACTATTTCTTTGAAGACATTAAAACTTACGACAACGAAACAATTCAAAAAAAATACAGTAAAGAGAGCAGAGGTAAGTTTGATGCCGTAATTGAAGTTTTGAATGGTGTTTCTGAATTTAATGCTTTAAATTTGGAAAGTGCTTTAAAGGAATACACAGCAACTGCAGGAGTAAAAACCGGGGAAGTGATGCCTGTGTTGAGGCTGGCGCTGGCAGGTACTATGCAGGGGCCGCCTGTTTTTAGTATGATGCATTTATTAGGAAAGGAAAAATCAATTGCCCGTTTAAAAAGTTCGTTTAATTATTTTGATTCAATTTGAAATGATTCCTGTTAAATTTGAGGAAAAATAATTTTGATTTACCCCTTGATACAAAAAAACTAACTGCTAAATTCGCATAACCACAAATTGCTTAACCATTAAACCGAAAACTTATGCCACGTAAAAAGCGCGATGAAGAGGAAGAACCTTTGAAGAAAAAAGCCACTAAGAAGGACGAAGACGAAGATGATGATGATTTGGAAATTGAGGATGAAGAGGAAACGACTGTTACCGATGAGGAAGAGCCGGACTCTGAACCTTCAGATGACGAATTAAAGTCTATGAAAGACATGGAAGAATTTGACGACATCATTGAAAAGCGTTCAACCGGCAAGGGCAAAAAAGCCAAAAACACGGACGAATACGATGATGAAGATTTAGAAGACTTTGATGATTTTGGCGAAGATGATGAGGAATTAGGTGGTGGTGGTTTGGACGATGATTTCTAGATAATAATATATAGCAAGGGGTACCGTAAGCACGCTTATTACGGTATCCCTTGTTCTTTTTTCCCGCCTTACCCTTTTTTCATGAACCGCCCAATCAGAATTCTTGTTGCAAAAGTAGGACTTGATGGCCACGACCGTGGCGCTAAAGTTATTGCCTCATCTTTAAAAGATGCAGGTATGGAGGTGATTTACACCGGCCTGCGCCAAACACCTGAAATGGTAGTTAACGCCGCTTTGCAGGAAGACGTAGATGCCATTGGCATCAGCATATTATCGGGCGCGCACATGACGGTGTTTCCCAAGGTACTGGCACTGATGAAAGAAAAAGGTATGACTGACGTGCTACTTACCGGCGGCGGCATTATACCCGATGAAGACATGAAACAACTACAGGCACAGGGTTGCGGCAGTTTATTCCCTCCGGGTACACCTACTGCTGAGATAGCGGGTTATATTAACGATTGGGTAAAGGAGCACAGAGCTTTTTAGGAAATTTTAGAGGCTAGTGTTTAGAAGCGAGATCCAAGCGGTATTCGCATTTGGGTGTATTTGTTTCGCTTTGTGCTTCGAAACGTGCATATAGCTCCGCTTTTGCATAGCGGCTATCTATAAACATCTTTGCGATGCCCCACCTGGGTGTACGACAAATTTCCCTTTTCATCCTTCAAACTTTGCCAATACAAACTCACCCTGTCCCATGGACATCCCTCTCTCTCTTTGAAAAAAAGAGAGGGAAAATGCAAAATACAGCAATGCAAAAGCATCAAGAGGGAAATTTGTCGTACCCCCCCTTTATTACATCCACAATCAATTCACTATCCTGTATTTTATATATGCACCGGTATTCACCAGCCCTGATGCGCAGGGCAATCGGGTCTGGAAAATTTTGGCCTCATTTAAATGGTTAAAACCATTTTTTTTCCGGCAATTTACATAGCCCACGATTTAAATCGTGGGCTATGTAAAGGTAAAAACTGGGCAAAACCGTTTCAACGGTTTCCACGACCACCCGATATGCCCGGGAAAAATTTAGACCCGATTGCCCTGCCCTGATGCGGTAATGAGTATCAAAATTGACCAATTTTTTGCAGCCAGGTGGCCTGGGATTTTCTGCGGGTGCAAACCAAATTGTCGGATTCCCAACAGCCGACCCCTTCCGTCCCCTAATGAGTGTTACATGAATAGTGGTCTGATTATTAAGCATATAGAACTATTTAAGGACACTTCAGGGACTAAATAGGGACATTTTGATTGAGAAATTTCTCCCGAGCAAACATAGAGAATTTAAAAGTCAAAAGGGCGGGAGGCAAACATTTTCGAACAGTATCAGCTCGCAATACGCATTCCTTTTCGGGGTGATTGTAAAATCCACAAGGGTGTTCGTGCGTTGCTATTTTCCGGAATGGTCAAATACCATCAAACGACTACCCTCAAAGAAGTATCCAACCAACCCGCAAACAATTGGAGACCAACTACTTAAACGTCGCTTAGATTTACACTTACTGCAAAAAGATGTGGCTCAACAGTTGGGCGTTACAACCGATTGCATACACTTGTGGGAAAAAGGCAACAGTATCCCGCAGATCAAATATGCGCCTAAAATTATCGCGTTTTTGGACTTCAATCCGTATGTGGTTAAGGGCAAATCCCTGGGTGCACGGGTTAAAAACTACCGGCTGGTGAATGGGTTAAGCCACAAAGAACTGGGTAAGATTTTGGGAATGGATGGCGGCACAATTAGTCGTTGGGAAACAGGTGTATTTATCCCTGATAGCAAAACACAAAGCCGATTAGAAGAACTACTAAGCAAATGACTTTAGGGACTGTTAAGAAATTAGCAGTCCTTTTTTATGTGTATTCCTCCCACCTTTTTACCCTAAAAGCCAACAAGCCATGAGCGGCGTTTGAGCGGAAAAAATAGAGCGGGTTCGCCGAAGGCAAAAGATGTATTTTGTGCCATCAACTATAATAATGATCACGTATAACGATAGTAATGACTTAGGATGTACTTTATTCAAGGTTTCGTAGTATACTATTCATGGATGAGTTGTGTCGTCCATTTTAAACTAAGGGGTTCATCTGCACACCTACGTCCGAAAAATAGGGTAGGTAGGCGATTGCTGTCTTGTTTAATTAAAGCGAAGGGAAAAGCAATAAATTTTTCCATCCGACACACGCTTTTGTGTAAGTTTGTCCACGACAAATAATGAATAGAGCCAATTACTTTTCAGTTATAGACGAAAAACTAAATGCGCTTGCTTATCGAATCAATTCGAGAGGCAGGCTTAATCTTTTGGACTTGCACCATCACTCTGAAAATTTCTACCAATATTTTTTGAATGAGCTTTATGGTTGGGCAGTAAGCAACGAAAATAATATAAAGCAAAATGTTGAGGCGATAGATTTGATCGACCATACCAATAAATATGTCATCCAAGTATCTGCAACAAGTACCAAGCAAAAGATTGAATCCTCTCTATCAAAAGAACTTATAAAAAAATACAAAAACTACACCTTTAAGTTTATATCTATTTCAAATGATGCCGATAATTTAAGAAGTCAAACATTTAACAATCCTCACGGAATTAATTTCACTCCTTCGAACGACATTATTGATAAAAACTCAATTCTTAAAACTATTGACGGGTTGCCTATTGATGATCTAAAGCGAATCTACGATTTTATAAAAAAAGAATTGGGAGGTGAAGTGGATTTTGTAAAGCTAGAATCAAATTTAGCTTCGGTAATAAACATTCTTTCCAAAGAAGATTGGGATAAAAAAGACCTTGTTTCAGAAATAAACAGTTTCGAGATAGACAGAAAAATTACTCATAATAACCTAACTACAAGCAAAGATATAATTGATGATTACAGAATTCATTACGGCAGGGTAGATAAAATTTATTCTGAGTTCGACACGTTTGGTAGCAATAAAAGCAGTTCAGTTCTATCAACAATCAAACAGGAATATTTGAAAGCGAAAAGCAATTTGACTGACGATGGATTATTCTTTGAGGTTATTGAAAAAGTTCAAGAAAAGGTGATGGGCAGTGCAAATTATTCACCGATCCCTTTTGACGAACTTGAACTCTGTATTAACATTCTTGTGGTAGATGCGTTTATAAGGTGCAAGATATTTGAGAATCCAGAAAATTACACCTATGTTACTACCTGACAACATCCATCCTGACAACAGCATTTATTATAATGGTGCATTTGTTTTAGAAATGCTTATTAAAGGCTCTAAGTATACAATTCTTGACTTGTATCAAGCCGTAAAAAGTAGAAAAGAAATGTCTTTTTCCGTCTTTATCCTTTGTGTAGATTGGCTTTATTTATTGGAGGCTGCAAAATTAAACTCTAACGGAGAAGTTGAATTATGTTCATAAAATCATTACTCATATCAAGTGGAGTTAAGGTCATTCGTGAAATTAAATTTCACAAAGGGCTAAACTTGATTGTTGATGAAAGTGAAAATCAAGTTACCGGCAATAGTGTCGGTAAGACAACAGTTTTGAAGTTGGTTGATTTCTGCCTTGGAGCCAACCCCAAAAATATTTATGTAGACCCTGAAACAAAACGCAAAGAATATAAACTTGTAAAGGATTATTTAATTGGAAACAAAGTTCTCATTACGCTTGTTTTGACATCGAATTTGGATAATGAAAGTGCAGAAGAACTTGTTCTTGAAAGGAATTTCTTAACGGGGAAAGAGCGGATTAGGCGTGTAAACGGTGAACAACTGACCGAAGAAGAATTCGACTTAAAACTTTCAAGTTTGATTTTCCCAGAACATCTTGTAGATAAACCAACTTTTAGACAAATTATTTCACATAACATTAGGTATAAAGACGAGAGCATTAATAATACACTCAAAACTCTTGACACTTATACATCTGACGCGGAATACGAAACATTGTATCTTTTTCTATTTGGCTGTGAATTCACTAAAGGCAATAGCAAACAGGAAATATTAGCAAAATTGAAACAAGAAGACACCTATAAAAGTAGGCTGGAGAAAAATCAAACAAAGACGGCTTATGAAACAGCATTGGCCTTAATCAATAACGATATTGAAGGACTAAATAAAAAGAAGACAAGCTTCAACTTAAATGAAAACTTTGAGGCTGATTTAGATAAACTAAATAACCTAAAATATGAAGTCAATAAGTTGAGTTCAAGTATTGGGAAAATTAATATTCGTAGGGAGCTTATCAAAGAAACGGAGCAAGAATTAAAATCGAGCGCATCAAATATAGATTTAAGACAATTGGAATTAATCTATGAGCAAGCTACTACCAAAATAACAAACATTCAGAAATCCTTTGAAGATTTAGTGGCTTTTCACAATAAAATGATCGAGGAAAAAGTAAAATTTATAACTAAAGAACTACCGAGTCTTGAAAAGTCTTTAAGCGAGAAAAACGATTCTCTAAAAAGAATATTAGCCGAGGAGCAAATATTAGCCAACGCAATTTCAAAAAGTGATTCTTTTGAGGAACTTGAAAAAGTAATTGGTGAGACGAATGAGAAGTATAGGAGAAAGGGGGAATATGAAAATGTAATTCAGCAGTTAAATGAGGTTGAAAGCAATATAAAAGAACTCAATAAACTATTAAACGAAATAGACGATGAACTGTTCTCAGATAGTTTTGAGCAAGTTGTAAAAACACAGCTTAATAAATTCAACATTTTTTTTGCTGCTATATCAAATGAGCTATATGGAGAGCAGTATGCGCTTAAATATGACATCATCACTAACAAAAAAAATCAAAGACTTTATAAATTCAATGCCTTTAATACAAATTTGAGTTCGGGAAAAAAACAAGGTGAAATTTCCTGTTTTGACATAGCATATACTCTCTTTGCAGACGATGAAAATATCCCTTGTTTACATTTTTTACTCAATGACAAAAAAGAACTAATGCACGATAAGCAATTAGTAAAAATTGCGGACTTCGTGAATAAAAATAATATTCAGTTCGTAGCATCAATATTAAAAGACAAACTTCCTGATGAAATTAATAAGGAAGAGTTTTTTGTGGTCAAGTTATCGCAAGACGATAAGTTATTTAGGATAGAAAAAGCAACGCCCCAGGACGAAAAGACACTTTTACCTGCATAGGTGTTTGTATCAAAATATTCCAATCCATTCAGCCTTAAAAGCCGAAAAGCCATGAGCGGCGTTTGAGCGGTAAAAAAGTGCGGGTTTGCCGAAGGCAAAGGCGGCTGTTCGGCTGTTGTTTCTTTTTGCATTGTAGGCGCAGGCTGCCGTTTCGGGCCGTAGCCGGAAATGCAAAAGGAAACTGTATTGGCTGGTTGGAGGCATTGGGAGCAAATAGGCGAAGCGCGAAGCAATGAGCCGGTTGCTCTCTATGCCGGTGTTTGGCAGTTAGTCGTAATGGTTGGCCGGAACGCGAAAGCATGGACACGGGGCGCGGGTGTATGGAGAGCAGTCGGGGTGGCTCTTTGGGTGGCTCTGCTGCTCTCCATCACCCGTAGCGGTGGCCTGTTCAAGCTGTAGCGTGGAGGATATAACACCATTGCAACTATCTGCCTGTATGTGCGATAGCGGGCGAAAAGGAAAAACACGTAAGCGAGGTTTTGCGAGTGCGGATTTTGGGATGAGCACGCGGTTTTTAGGGACATGACTGGTGCAATTCGGTATTCATGTCGCTAAAAAATCGCCCTCATAATTCTACTGTTTATCTTTTTTCTTCTTAACCGAATCTGCTACCAGTTTGGTTACTGATTCCCGTTTCATTTTCTGCTCATCCTGTGAAACTGAATCATATTCAACTTTCACCCTGTATCCTTTCATCCTCGTTTCGGTGGTTGTTTCCTTTGCAACTTCGGTGGCTAAAAAATGAAACAGTGCGTCTGCTTCCATCACGAACACCCGCGAATGAAATTCAGGGTTAAGGCTCTTTTTAATTTGCTGCTGCATCACTTCACGCGCCTTTGTATCAACCGGAACGGCAATCACTATTTCATATCCTGCGGCAAGACACTTTTCAATATTGTGTACTTCCCATTCTTTAGTCGTAGTCACGCCAATTTCACAGGCAATCCGCTTTCCGTTTTTCTCTAAACTCACATCTACCCGTCCTTGCCCGTCCGGTGTCGTTTCTTCAATCGTAGCTTTGTACCCCTGCGATTCAGCCATTCGTTTAATCAAGGTTTGCAAATACCGGTGGTGGCTTAATTCCTTTTGACGCGCAAGGTTATCAGCAGTCTTTGTTTTTTGTTTTTCATCAAGCGCGGGAACTTCAATAACCGAAGCGGGTTTTTCCGCTTCGGTTATTGGTGGCTGTTTTTTAAGCGGCTCTGCCGCTTTAAATTCTTCCACCGGCTGCCGTATTTCTTCCTGTTGTTGGTCTCCTCGTAAATATTCAAGCGTTTTTTCGACTTCCTCGCGGGGTGTTCCGTACTGTTCCCGCGAAAGGTCAATGACTGCTTCCCGCGCTCCTTTTTCCAAATCAGGCGGGTTGAGTTCAAGTGTTGTCATATTGAAATCATACTCTGGCCGCTCAATACGAACGATAGCCTGACCAACTCCTAAATTCTGCAAGTCCTGTGCCTCAAATGAAGAAAAACCGTCCTCAAATCGCTTTGCGTCAATATCTCCCAACCTGAAACAAACACGGGTTCCGGCATTTGAAATGACGGCGCTTCCTAACTCTACATCCTGTTTCTGTAGTTGAATCATATCCTGGTGCGCAAGAATACAGCCTAACCCATACTTGCGGGTTCCTGAAAGAATAGACGACATGGACGGCGTTATGAAATTCTGAAATTCGTCTATGTATAGAAAGAAGTCTTTGCGTTCTCCTTTGGCCTGTGCCTGCCGTGCCATTGCTGCCTGATATATTTTTGATACAAAGAACGTACCTAAGAGGTAGCTGTTTTCAGTTCCTATTAAGCCCTGCGAAAGTTTTATGAATAGGATTTTCTGCGTATCAAGTATATTTTCAAAATCCAAACTCTTGCGCTGCGCAACCATGTTTCTAACAATCTTTGGGCGAAGAAAGGAATCAAGGCGGGTTAAGATTGGCCCAATGCTGCTGCTTTTGAGTAAGGGAAATTCTTTTTGCCAATAGTACACAATGTTGGGGTCGGTAACAGTTTTCAAAAACGCATCTCTGTATTGCTTTTCAATGAGGAACCGGCGCAAATCAATGAGTGTGCCGCCAACTGAACTTTCAAGAAAGGCTAAAATCGCATTGGCCAAAACAGAGTGCATCTGGTCGCCAAAGCTTGTAGACAGGCGGCGAAATACTGCGACTAAATCGGAAGCAAGAATTTCTTTTTCTACATCCGAATGTGCCGTTAAAATATTGAACCCTACCGGATATGCCGCGTCTGCGGGGTCAACAATAATGACATCGTTATACCTGTTTTCAGGAATATACGGCAATACGGATTCAATCAAATCGCCGTGCGGGTCAAGGACGGCTATACCGTTGCCTAAAAGAATGTCTTGAACGATACATGATTGAAGTAATGTTGACTTGCCGGTGCCGGTTGCACCGATTACATGCGTGTGTTTCAACCGATGTGTTGCATTCAAGGTTATAATCCGCTCCACTCCCTGGTGGACGTTTCTGCCAAGCATAAAGTCATGGCCCCCGGCAATGTTTGGCGCGGCCTTTGTTTTCTGCATGTCGCGCTCCAATTTTTTGGAGGTTATTGAAAAAGGATAGTGGACAAAGGTTGCAAGTTCCTCCGCGTTTAACAGCATTCCAACGCGGCGCGACCTCCGGCAAACAATATCTGTTAGGTATTCCTGAAAATCATAGGTGTCGCTTTTAAGTGGAATGAGCGTGTTCGATTGGGAATGCGAAGATTGAATCAGGCTGCGGCTGATTCTGTCCAATACGGCAAATGCTTTCTCAGGGGTGGTGCTCTGTGCCAATACGCGAATGACTACGCCAAAGAGCGGTGAACTGGTTTTTTCCTGTGCAAGCTTTGGCATTTCCGGCGCGTCAAGAAAAAAGGAATCTCCCTTGTTATCGCTCACTGACCGCAAAATGCTCTGTGCCCATGGATTGACCGCTCCCTTAAACAGAACTTGAATTGCTGCCCGTTCATCCTCCCGCAAATGTTCCATGATGCCAAATAAGCCGGTCAATGGGTCAACGTCAAAGCGCTCCGGCATACTGATAGGGCGGGTAAATTCTTCCTTCAAACCTAAGTCGGAAACATAGGTATAGAGATCATCGGTAATAATGTGCCCTAACGTTCCGCTTTGGTCGTGGATAATGCAATGGGGGAAATATGCTTTTAGTTGACTTTGAATATGAATTGCGTCCGGTTCCCGACAGACAAACTGTAATCGAATGCTTGCAACGCTTGCAACAATCTCAAAACTAATCTGCGCCTGTGAGTACGAAAGCATCACAATAAACTGCATGATTTCTTCTGGCCTCAGTTTTTCACCTTCCGGTAGTGAGATTGAGAAACCGCACAACTGCTCAACTGATTCATAGCGGTATGCCATCGTCTCATACATTTCCTCATCCGGCACGGCGGGGACTGTTATTTTTGGATTTAAAACGTTTTGGACGGATTCAGATAGGTAGGAAAATATGCTGTGGCGTTTGCCTTCATCTACAAATGGAGCTGCGGGGATGAAGTGACCGAAGAAAGGTATAAAGATGGGTTCTAACTCAACCGGTGTGTCAAACACATACCAGCCCCTGCCCAATTGCTCCCATTGGTAGAATTGGGCTGTAAGCTGCTCGGAAAGAGAGATTGCCATACTGTAGGCTTTTCAGCAAATTACTTTTTAGCAGTATCAGGCAATCTTCGCTCAAATTCCGTCAATGTCCGTACTCCTTTACTATTTGTCATTTCATCTATGGCCTCAAGCATACCGGAATGAACGAAGCTTTTGAACATGCCTTCGGTATCAATCTGGTAATATGTTTTTTTCTCAGTCATTGGAGCAAGCGCCGGTATTCTACGCAACAGCTTTTTCGTAACATCCGGCTTGTCCACGTGCCATGAGGACACAAAGAAGCCTGACCCGAAAGGAGCGGCGCAAATGTCATATACGTGTTCGCCTCGGACAATGTGAAGATACTCCCTGTTTCCGCTCAATACGCCACCTTCGGAATACTTGACGCGGGAAAATGAAATGCCTGGGATTTCGCGTTTCTTGATGGACGCTTCGCATAATTTGTAGAAGTCCTCGGTCGAGAATTTCAGGTTATCAAAACCCTGCTGCCATGGATGGTGATTTTCAACGGTGCTGTCAACGACACGGTAAGCGAGGAACAGGACGACAATAAGAACAAGGATAACAAGGATCATATTGATCCGATACAAGGGCCGCTCGTCCGCCAAGCTTTTGAATTGTATGCGACCGAACAATACACACTTCATACATTATGCTCTCACATGGAACAGTTGGGATTAAAAAACATAGTGAAAAAACGCGTTAACATAAATAGTCTTTCAGTGATGCTCAACAATTCGTTTTACATTGGAATTTTACGAGTTAAAGAAATGAACTTTGACGGCGGACATGAGCCGCTCATTTCTCCCGACCTATTTAAGCGGGTACAAGCAATACTTCGCGGGAACACGAATCAAAAGATAAATAAACATGAATATAAATTTAGAAAACTTATTTCCTGTAATTCATGCGGCTATTCCCTTATAGCCGAAACTCAAAAAGGGCACATTTACTACCGGTGTCATACAAAAGAGTGCACTACCAAAGGGATGCGCGAAGTAACAGTTGAAAATTTTCTGCTGAAAGCGTTTACAGCCACGCAATTGCTCCCCGAAGAAAGCGCAATTCTGGATGAACTACTGCGGGATATGGAAAGCGACTGGATTACAAAACAAAAGGACATGCTTACCGCTCTCAGACTTCAAAAAGGACAAATTGAGCAGGGGTTAGAACGTCTTACGGATTGCTACGTAGAGGGCGGACTGGATAAAGAAACTTATGAGCAGCGTAAACAAAAGCTACTGATGGAATCTAAAGAAAAACAGGCTGCCGAAAGAGAAATAAACCTCGGAAAAGACAAACTTTTCAGAAGGGTTAAAAAAATCCTCGAACTTGGTAAAAACCTTAAAAAATCATACGAAATGGGAATTTCAGAAGAACAACGCGAATTCGTGCAAATGGCAACCTCGAACCTTGTAGTCAACTGCAAAAAGCTAGATATTTCAATGCGTTCTCCGTTCTTAGAGCTATCACAGAGACATAATTTACTGCTTGGTGAGCCAGGACGGGATGCGCCTCGAAAAGTGTATACCCATTTTTGTTACTCTGAACAAAATACTTCTCCCATTATCGGTGAACCGTTAAACAGAGAACAACTGAAATCACTCCTTGATTTGATAATGGAGGCCGTTTCGCAATTACCAGATAGTAACAACGAAACCGAATATGCTATATAAACAAACAACCCAAGTGCCAAATTTTTTGTTTGATGCGTTCCTTCCCCAACTCACGGAATCAGAACTGAAAGTGCTGCTGACGGTTATTCGCCAAACTTTAGGTTGGCTGGACAAACGGACAGGACAACGAAAACTGCGGGACAGAATATCATCGTATCAATTTCAACAAAAAACCGGCCTTTCAAGACGCGTAATCACCACAACAATTCAATCCTTGCTGCATAAAAATTTGTTGCTCATTACCGATTCTAAAGGCGCTTTTCTATGCTCAGCACACGAGCGTCAAGGCAAATCACGTCTGTATTACTCAATCGCTAATCCTGCGCACAAACCGACATCAACTTGTGCAGAAAGTGTACCTGAACTTGTGCAGAATCTCTACCATAACAAAACTAACCCTACAAAACCAACTGTATCAAAACTAAGTTACCGGTTAGGACACATCGGTAAGTTTCTACCACGATTAGAAACATTATTTCAATTCATGAAAAAATGATATTTCTTTTACGTCCATGATGGCATACTCTTGCCATCCCCTCAGCAAAGTATATACGCCACTTCATGGAACGTGAAAGAAACATTTACAACACATTTAGTCTATAAAGGATAGGACACCACGGAAAAAATTTGTTGATTTTGACAACTTTAGCACTCCTAGAATGAAATGGTTCTAACGCATACGATTAAGAAATTAATAGGTAATTTTTTTATATCGTATGCCAATAGATCACAGTTACTTGCGACAACATCGCAAACGTTCGCCCCTGACGCAAAATGATATTGCGTTTATTATGCAGCTCTCCGATTTCGCAAATGTGTGTCGGTGGGAAAAAGGGCTGCGACAGCCGACCATTGAAGCGATTATTATTTACCACCTGTTGTTCGGGTTTCCGATTGAAACGTTGTTTCAAACACAAAAATACGAACTGGGTAAAATTACGGCAGAGCGAATACGGCTGCTGATTGCTCAGTTAAAGGCGGAAAAATCAACACCGAAAGTGAAAGGTCGGATCACTTTTCTTGAATCTGCGCTTACCAGATTAGCTGCTTAAATTCTATGAAAAAAGATACAACTGTCATTCTCGCGCTCTTTCCTAACGTTGTCGGCTTGGGTTATGTCTGTTTGGAAAACCCTCAAACGCTCTTGAAAGCAGGCATTATGCAAGTACGCCCCATGAGCAACAAAAAAGCACTTAATCATGTGAAAGACCTGGTAGGAATATTTAACCCCAAAATTGTTATCCTCCGCGATTTTGATACCCATAAGCCACGGAAAAATAAGCGGATACAGCAACTCTTAAACGAAATTACCACTTACGCGAAAGAAAAACACATCCGCACATTTCAGTACTCGCGCCAACAAATCAGGGACGTATTCGAGTTGCATGGCGCAACATCAAAGTATGAAATATCGAAACAAATTATTACTTGGTTTCCGACACTTGCTGACCGCGCACCAAAGAAACGTAAACCGTGGCTACCGGAAGATTCCAAAATGGGAATTTTTGATGCAATGGCGCTGGCGATTGCGCATGAACACCTGAACGAATAACATTGCGCCAATAAACAAAAAAGGCAGTCCTTCTGCTAATCCCATCAATCGCATACGCTTAGAGAAATTATTCTCTAACAAAAAAACGTATGCGCTATGGAACCACTAGTCACCAAAGACATTTTTACGATTGTCACCGATCAAATCATTCAGAAACTTGAACAAGGCGTTATCCCGTGGAAACAGCCGTGGAAAAACGCGGGGCCTCCGGTCAATCTCATTACGCGGCGACCGTATCGCGGTATTAATTGCCTGCTGCTTAACTCTCTTGGATATGCTGAAAACGAATTTCTGACCTTTAAACAAGTGCAAGATGTCGGCGGTCGGGTCAAAAAAGGCGAAAAAGCCAACCTGGTTATCCTGTGGGTATGGGTGGACGAAACCAAACGGATGCAAACCGTAGAAGCGGTTGCAAGAAAATATCCGTGCCTGCGCTATTACCATGTGTTTAACGTCACACAATGCACCGGTATACCTCCGAGAAGTGGAACGCTCTTTGAGCCGAAACAAAACGACCCGATAGTAAGATGCGAAGAAATCATTGAGGCAATGCCGAACCGTCCCAAGATTGTCCATAATGAAAACAACGCTTACTATGAAACCTGGGCGGACTTCATCAACATGCCAAAAATGGCCGTGTTTGAATCAAGCGAAAGTTACTACGCTACCTTGTTCCATGAACTGGTACATTCCACCGGTTACGAAGATCGGCTGAACCGGAAGGAAATTACCGAATCAAACGCCTTTGGTTCTGAATCATACTCGATTGAAGAACTCGTTGCCGAAATCGGGACATGCTACCTGACCTCATATGCCGGAATTGCTATGAATGGGTTAACCAATAGCGTTGCGTATATACAGGGTTGGTTGGAACGGTTGAAACAGGATAGAAAGTGTATTGTTTATGCAAGCGCTCACGCGCAAAAGGCCGTTGACTATATCCTCAAGATAAAACGTGATGAAAACGATATTGTCGAACACTTGCAAAATGAGGTTGCATGAACACCTCAATAACAAAACGCCGGTTAAAAGTGTATTACGGCCATCATGGTAATTCAATTAGGCAACATCCAGTTATTCGATTAGCGGGAAAATACCTCTCAAAATTGGACTTCAAAATCGGTGATACCGTTGAAATCACTATGGAACTTGGTCATATAAGTATTACAAAACTACCTCCAGAGTAAAAAACAAAAACCGCTTGTAATTACGAGCGGTTTTTTTTATTTATTATTTCGAATTATTTACTCAAAGACGACATATTCCTCAGTAGAAGTTATTTCCTTTGTAAGTCACTTTTTTGACATCGGATTTGCTATACTTTAACTAATGAAGAAATCATCGGATAATAACGGCGCGGAATTTTCACCAGATAGAAAATACAGATATGCGCTGTGGCGAATTTGGGATGAAACAAAACCATTAGTAATGTTCATCGGTTTGAATCCATCTACGGCAAATGAAATTGATTCTGACCCTACAATTACGCGCGTAAAAGGATTTGCCACTACATGGGGCTTCGGCGGCTTCTATATGATGAATTTATTTGCTATTGTCTCCCCTTATCCCGAAGTATTGATTATTGATCCAGATCCATTAGGAAATAATGACGGGTGGTTAGAGAAAATAGCCGAAAAATGCGGTAAGGTAATATTTGCATGGGGTGACTTCAGGGCGGCGAAGGAGCAAAACGAAAAAGTAGCCAATATGTTTCCAGATGCTTACGTGCTAAAAATTAATAAGAATGGTTCACCGCGACATCCATTGTATGTGAAAGCTGATACAGTTCCCGTTAAATATATTAACCCAAAAAGGAAATGAGAAAAATAAATGAGCAACAAAGTTTTGGAGTAGGTGTGAAATACATAAAAGTTAATCCTCAGCCTTTTTCTATTTTTGCATTTATATATGTCTGGAAAAGTTAGCCAAATTTTAAAATCACGGGAAGCAATGCTCTCAGCAGTGCAGGCATTTAATAACCCGCTGTCAACCTTTAAAACAGAAACTTTTATAGTTCTTTCAACAATAGCTTGGACTTATTTACTTCATGCACATTATAAGAAATTAAAAATTGATTATCGCCATTTACACTCAAACAAAAAAAAGCGCTTTCAAAAAAATGAAGATGGAAGCTATCGTTATTGGGCATTGAGCGATTGCCTCAAACACGGAAGTTGTCCCCTCGATGCTTCCACGATAAAGAACTTGGAGTTTCTAATTGGGCTGCGTAATCATATAGAACACCATAAACCGGAGGGCTTGGATACTTATTTATCTGCACGCTATCAGGCATGTGCGCTAAACTTTAATTACTATCTGAAAAAACTGTATGGCGTGAAATATGGGCTGGATAATCATATGGCTTTGAGTTTGCAATTTTCGGAATTGGATTACTCGCAAGCACAAATTATAAAAGACAAAGAAGGTTTAATACCAAAGGAAATTAAGAGTTACATAGCAGAATTTGATAGTAAACTTACAAACGAACAAGAATCCGATGACCGGTATGCATATAGATTACTATTTACAAAAATCATGGCTAACCGACCTGGACAAGCTGATAGAGTTATTGAGTTCATTGACCCTAACTCTGAAATGGCAAAAAATATTGCTAAAGAATTTTGGGTGAAAAAAGAAACCGAAAAAGTGAAATTCAAACCGTCTGATGTTATAAAAAAGATAAGGGATGCCGGTTATTCAAATTTTGGTATGCATCAACATACACTTTTTTGGAAGCAACATGATGGGAAAAACCCAGATAAAGGGTTTGGCGCAATGGTTACTGACACATGGTATTGGTATCAAAAATGGATTGATTTCGTAATAGCGACTTTACGAGAATCTCAAGAACAAAATGTTTAATTCCACAGCAAGTTTAAATTTGCCCATTACTAATGGGTGTTAAGCGACAAATTAAGTCAATTGCGGCAAAACACATTGAACCAGGAATACAGAAGTATCAGGGGGAAATAGATATTCAATTACATACAGTTATAAAATCAGCCGGTTTGAACTTTACGCCGTATGTATTCAACGATGGCCGAATTTTGCTCGTATTGCCGCACAACATGGCTGCATTTCTATATCCTAATAAAGAAGTGCTTTACGCTAACCTGAACTTAATGCAATTTTGAAAGTTTGTCGCTTTTGACATTTTTTTGCCTTCTATAATTAATTAGTGAAAGCGCATATCCTGTAGGAAATTGTTCTTTGACAATTATTTCCTAAATTTCTTCACCTTAAAAATTGTTTACCAATGGAACATTCAAAACCTGTCGGTATCTGGATTCGCGTTTCAACCGAAGATCAGGCAAAAGGCGAATCTCCTGAACACCACGAAAAACGGGCACGTTACTATGCAGAATCAAAAGGATGGGATGTAAAAGTGGTATACCACCTTGAAGCGGTGTCCGGTAAATCCGTAATGCAGCATCCCGAAGCAAAAAAGATGCTGCGGGATATTAAAGACGGAGTTATTACCGGCCTCATATTCTCAAAACTGGCACGGCTGGCACGGAATACAAGAGAGCTACTGGACTTTGCGGACTTGTTCAACAATAGCAAGGCTGACCTCATTTCCCTACAAGAAGCAATAGACACCAGTACTCCGGCTGGCCGCTTGTTTTACACTATGATTGCTGCAATGGCGCAATGGGAGCGCGAAGAAATCGCAAGCCGTGTGGCCGCTTCCGTCCCTATCCGCGCCAAACTCGGTAAACCTCTTGGCGGTCAAGGCTCCTTTGGGTACATCTGGCAGGACAGAAATCTTGTCCTGGACGAAAAAGAAGCACCGATTCGCAAACTAATGTATGAACTATTCCTTAAATACCGGCGTAAAAAGACTACCGCCAAAGCACTGAACGAAATGGGATACCGCACCAGAAATGGTTCTAAATTCTCCGATACAACTGTTGACCGCTTAATCCGTGACCCGAACGCCAAAGGTGAACACCGTTCAAACTACACCAAAAGTTTAGGTGATGGAAAACAATGGCAACTCAAACCGCAAACTGATTGGGTTATTAATCCCTGCCCGCCGTTGGTTTCTGAATCAATTTGGAACGAATGCAATTTGATTTTAGATGACCAACTGAAAAAGCGAAAACAAGCTGGCCCGAAAGCCGTTCATTTACTTTCAGGATTCCTCTACTGCACCTGCGGTAAAAAAATGTATGTGTATCACGAAGGACAAAACCAAAACTACGTTTGCAAAACCTGTAAAAACCGAATCACAGTTGCGGACATTGACGAAATCTTTCACGCCCAACTGAAAACGTTCCTGTTGACCGAAACCGATGTGCAAACTCACGTTGCGAAATCCGATGCTGCAATTGCCGAAAAAGAAACCATGCTCAAAAACATGCAAGCAGAAGTAACCAAGATTAAAAAGAGAATGGATAATCTGGTACAAATGAGGCTGGATAATGACCTGTCCCGTGAATCATTTATTGGACAGCACAAACCGCTTGAAGAAAGAGTTTCTCAGATAAACGATCAAATACCGCAAATTGAAGCTGAAATAGATTTCCTTAAAATTCAGTATCTTTCCTCCGATACCATACTTCGTGAAGCTAAAGACTTATACGAACGATGGCCGACTATTCCATTTGAGGAAAAACGCGGCATCGTGGAAATCATCACTGAAAAAATAACCATTGGAAAAGAGGACATCGCCATTAAACTATCTTACCTACCCTCCGCCTTCCCTGAATCCGCGGAAAAAGGCAACACATCGTTGTCGTTGCGTTGGCCTTTTGGAATATGCAGGTGCATATCCAAAGAGCCCCTTTTACTGTCAAAATTGACGAAAACAGCCCTTTGGGGTTACATATCAAACAACATCGGCATAAACTTAGGATTTCCCAACGTAAGGTTAGTTTACTCCTCGGGGTGGATGATGAGGCGGTGATGTGTTGGGAAACCGGCATTAACCAACCCCAAATACAGTATGTTCCAAAGATTATTGAGTTCTTAGGCTACAATCCATACGCCCATTTGGAGACTAAAACCTTTGGGGGAAAGATTAAGTTTTTCAGGCTTACAAATGGGTTAAGCTACCGAAACCTGGCTAAGGTTTTGGGTTCGGATATGGGCAGGGTTGCTATGTGGGAGAAAAACAAACGGACACCAAAAGAGCCGCGATTGAGCCAGCTTTTGGAAATACTCAACAGTCCCTTTAAAACAGAATACACAAAGACATCAAGCGAAGCGGAATTGGGCACTGCGGAAGCGCAACCCAACAGGAATAGCTTGGTATGACTGGAATGGTCAAGGAGAGGGCTTAAAACCCTCTCTTTTTTATATACATTCCAACATCCAATGCCTCAAAAACTTAATCCGCCTACTTATGTGGATTGTTACCTCGATTTAGCCCTGACGCTTTCCCTAGCTTTTTACTTGGGGCGTTTTCTAGCTTGGGTTGTGTTTTTGTCGGCTTTGGAGGTGTAGATTTCTTTGCCATGTTATGCGCCTGCTTATAGCATGCGCGGTCATAAACTTATCCTCTAAAGGTTGTAATAGGTCTTTCTTTTCTTCGGGCTTTAATCCTTCGCGTAACCAACTTGGAGGCATTGGGAGCAATGAGGCGAAGCGCGAAGCAATGAGCCGGTTGCTCTCTATGCCGATGTTTGGAGTTTGTTGTAATGGTTGCAGACACGGGAAAGCATGGACATTGCGTTGCAAGGGTGTTTGGAGAACGGTCGGGATAGCTGTATGAGTAGCCTAACTGCTCTCAAGCACCCGAAGCGTTGGCATTCCACTTGCGTAAATAACGTTACTGTGATATAAAAAAGGCATGGAAAAGCAAACTATAAATACAAAAGAACGCCACATTGATCCCGTTGAAAAGATGGATTCATTAAAGACAAAAATGGACTCTCTTCAAAACGAGTATATGGAGATGGATAGTTACCGAATGAATTTGATTAAGGAATTACTAGCCGGAAACGAAAAACTTGACAAGGGAATGATTCCGGAGGAGTTAGTTAATGAGACCGAACGTGATCTTGAAAGAAAAAAAAAGACCATCTATGAATTGGTTCAGATTGAAAATTTTTATATAAAGAGTATTGATCGCGTTGGTGATATATTTAACGAAATGGAATCCTTTGGCAAACGAGACGACTCTAAGCAAGGGTTGTTTCCTGATTATGACGAGAATAAAATCCCTTTTATTCCTCTTAGTAAAAAACAAATTGAAAAGAAGGATAAAATAGCCTCGTCTAAGAATATTAAGGAGCTTATTGATAATCTCAATGAAATGGGAGACTTTATTATTACGAGAGACCATACTATCAAAAAGGATGATCTCATCGAAATGATAAATAGCCTAAAGGGTAGTGAAGATGAAGCATTATTGAAAATTGAAAATGTTCTTGGCCTAAGAGATAAGGTTGAGGAATTATTGCTTCGACAAGAACTTGAGGTAAAGCAAGTGTAGTTCTTCTATTAGACTTTATAATTAATTTGTCGCATCAGGTTCATTTACCCTAAGATAAGTGCAATTTCTAACTCCAGGATAACTAATATAAAACTCAAAGGCACCACCTAGATGCACTTGATTTTGCGGATTATCGAACTTGAAATATTTATTTTTGTCCTCGGTTGAGTGGATGTAGGACTCAATTTCCAATACGTTATTTGATCGTTCGCTTTCAAGTTTAACAAGATATAAAATATTATTCTGAACATAAACATTAACTACCGCATTGCAATCATTCCCACTTATCATACGAAATTTCCCCCGAATGATGCCTTTCTTAACAAAATCGTCTCCCAATTCATTTAACTCCCGTAATCGTCTTATATTTTGATTTCGCTTATTTATTCCATAAGTCAGCGATATTCCTACGACTATAACAAATGCTATAATGTTTAATATAAACGCAGTGGTCGCACCGGTAATTATTAGTCTTGGATCGCCTTTCATTTTTTCAGAAGCTTTTCTATGCGATCAATCATTTCTGATATTTGTGCACTATGGTGAAGATATTCGATTGAAGGTACATTTTCCCGCTCTCTTGCATATTTATCTAGTGCTTCTCTCGGTGTTATTCCCAGATTTTTAACGTTTCCAACTGCATATTCTACGATGATTTCATCGCATTTATCTTTTGATTCATAGTGAGCCATTCTGCTTGAGGTTGCAGGTTTTACGGCTGAAATAAATAGTTCGGTGATTTGAATGCCCCATTTGTCTTCCGCTGTTTCATTGCAGGCTTTAATAATGCTCCGGTTAAAATTTTTATCTGAATTGATTAGGTTAATGTCATTAAGTTTTTTCTCTAACATTTCGCTTCTTAGTTCACTGCTCACAAGTTTTGAGAGGCCTCCATCTATTACATTTATATCACGTAGGGATACTTTATAGTTGTCAACAATGCGCCAGTTGTAGCTGATTCTAACTTTAATGGAAATTTGATTTACCGACATGATTTCAAATTCTTCTAAGTCTCTTGCTTGTTCCTTAGTATCAAATATAGTTACACTAGTAAATGGTGGTAGCCAGACAATTCCTTCAGTTATGGTTGTTTCTTGTCTGGTACCTAAAATTTCCAGTAGGCCGGCTTGAGTTGGTTGAATTGTTGAGAAACCACTGATAAATACCAGACTGGGAAATATTAAACAGATGCAAATATTGGTTCCTACTGAAAACGCCGATGGAAGAATAATAACGGTCGCGGCAAACATAGCCATCAAGATAAAAGTCACCAAAATGCCCCAGCGAATTGTAGTCGAGGCTGAAATTATTTTTGTTGCCATGCTATTGTTTTGAGAGCCTACGTTGTGGAATATAATTGAATTAATGGTGAGAGATTAATGTAAACTCATTGTGATACTTTATACCTTCAACATCGACTACAATTTGATATTTTCCTAATTCCCATTCGCTTGGATTATTATATCCAAACTTATCTTCAAATAACACTTTGCCCCTTGTGTCGGCAAACATGCTAACGCTTTTTTTAAGAGCTTTGAATTTTTGGCCAGACGAATAAATTATCCTTCCTTTTGGATTGTAATATGTCCAATTAATTTGGTAATCGTATTCTTTATCAGGTGCCGGGTAATAAGCGCTAAAAGTAAAGTTTACCACTTTAAGGTCTTGTATGGAATAAATGTTATCATCTGAAGCGCAACAGCCATTTATATGTATCCAAATGGAGGTATTGTAAAATCTACTTGTAAACATCTGGAGTTCTCTTTCGCTTATTGGTTTTTCAGGTCCATAAAAAATGGAATAAAACATTAACGCTGCTAATGCAATAATTGCTAGAACAAAGGAAAAAGAAGCGCCAGTAATAGTTCCTGAGGAAATATTTTCGTCCATAGCTTTGAAAATATAAAAGAAAGATAATTTTCTGAAATAGAATACTTATAAGCTATATGCTACTTTCTATGAAGCGATTAGCTTTTGCTAATATACTGTGATGAAACCAAAATGAGTTACCGGATATGCTAAAAAGCCGCCCATTTGAAAATGAGCTTCCTTTATTCCGTTTCGAAAACAAAATTAAGAAATTCGCTTCGTCTGAATAGGTTAAAATGTTAGCTTTTGTTTCTTTTTGTTCTGTAGCAGGCAACCGTTTCGATGCCGTAGCAGAAGTGCCAAAGTAAACTGTATTGGTGCTTGGAGGCATTGGGAGCATTGAGGCGAAGCGCGAAGCAATGAGCCGGTTGCTCTCTATGCCGGTGTTTGGCAGTTTGTTGGAATGGTTGCCGACACGCGAAAGCATGGACAATGCCTTGTAAGGTGTTTGGAGAGGGTTTGTGTGGTTTTTAGCTTAGCCTGACGCTCTCCAAACACCCTACGGGGCAGCATGTCCAAGCTGTAGCGCGGCGGGGGAAACCATTACGGCAATCTGCCTGTATTTGCGATAGCGGGCGCAAAGGAAAAACACGCAAGCGAGGCTTTGCGAGTGCGGATTTTGGGATAAGCACGCGGTTTTAGGGACATGATTGGTGCAATTCTGTTTTCATGTCTCTAAAAAATCGCCCTACTCCTTCTTGTCTTTCTTCAAAGAATCCAAAACCATTTTTGAAATGGAATCTTTCTTTTTCTTCATGGTTTCCTCTGAAACGGCATTGTATTCTACTTTTACTCTGAACCCTTTCATTCGCTTTTCAGTAGATGCTTCTTTTGCATTCTCCTGGTCTAAAAAGTGAAACAGTTGGTCTGCTTCAAATACAAATATTCGCTCCTGTAACGCATCGGACAGATTTTCCTTTACCTGCTTTTGCATAACCTCGACACCTTTTTTATCGCTCGCCACAGCTACGACAACTTCATACCCTGCGTTCACACATTTTATAATATTATGCGTCTCCCATTCCTTCGTCGTCGTAACTCCTATCTCACACGCTATCCGCTTTTCACCACGCTGTAAAAGAACGTCTACGCGCCCCTGACCATCTGGCGTCAATGCTTCAATCGAAGCCTTATACCCCCGCGCCTCTGCCATTTTCTTAACCAACGTTTGCACATACCGGTGTTGGCTTTGCTCTTTTTGCTTTACTAAATTTTCAGTCGTTTTTGCTTTTGCCTTTTCATCAAGTATGGGAACCTCAACAACCGAAGCGGGTTTTTCCGCTTCGGTTGTTGGTGGGATTGGTGGCTGTTCTTTAAGCGGCTCTGCCGCTTTAATTTCTACCGCCGGAGGCTGTATTTCTTCTTGCTGTTGTTGTTCTCCGCGCAAATATTCAAGCGTCTTTTCTACTTCCTCTCGCGGCGTTCCGTATTTCTCCCGTGAAAGGGAAATGACAGTATCTTTTACTGTCATACTTTCTTCATTTGGGCTGTTTAACTCTATGGTATCAATCGTAAAATCAAACTCGGGGCGTTCAACTCTAACGATTGCCTGACCTACTCCTAAATTTTGTAAGTCCTTTGCCTCGAATGCTGAAAACCCATCTTCAAACCGCTTCGCGTCAATATCTCCTAACCTGAAACATACCCTTGTCCCTGCATTTGATATGACTGCGCTTGCAAGTTCCGCGTCTTGTTTTTGCAGTTGTATCATGTCCTGGTGGGCAAGGATGCAACCTAAGCCGTATTTACGGGTGCCGCTTAATATGAAGGACATTGAAGGGGTAATGAAGTTCTGAAATTCGTCTATATAAAGAAAAAAATCTTTGCGGTCTGCTTTGGCTTGTGCCTGACGTGCCATTGCTGCCTGGTATATTTTGGAAACAAAGAACGTCCCTAAAAGGTAGCTGTTTTCCGTTCCGATTAATCCCTGCGAAAGTTTAATAAAAAGAATTTTTTGCGAATCAAGGATGTTTTCAAAGTCCAAACTTTTCTTTTGCGCTACCATATTGCGTATAAGCTTGGGGCGAAGGAAAGAATCAAGCCGTGTAAGTATCGGGCCAATTGAACTGCTTTTTAAAAGCGGATATTCCTTCTGCCAATAGTAGACAACGTTAGGGTCGTTTACGGATTTTAAAAATGTCTCTCGATATGGTTTCTCGATTAAGAACCGGCGAAGGTCAATCAGCGTGCCGCCAACATTGCTTTCGAGAAAGGCTAAAATTGCGTTGGCTAAAACGCTGTGCATTTGGTCGCCAAAGCTTGTAGAGAGCCTACGGAAAACAGCAACCAAATCAGATGCAAGGATTTCCTTTTCCACGTCCGAATGGGCGGTCAAAATATTAAAGCCTACGGGAAAGTCCGAATCTGCGGGGTCAACAAGTATGACATCCTTTTGCCGGTGTTCCGGTATATATGGCAATATGCTTTCTATCAAATCGCCGTGCGGGTCAAGGACGGCCACACCATTGCCTAAAAGAATATCCTGAACGATACACGACTGCAACAGCGTGGATTTACCTGTGCCGGTTGCACCTATCAAGTGCATGTGTTTAAGGCGCTGGACGGGGCTTATAGAAGCAATACGCTCAATACCCTGATGAACATTCCTGCCAAGCGTGAACTCGTTACCTATGGCTATCTGTGGCGCGGCTTTAGTTTTCCGTATATCCCGCTCTAATTTCTTTGAAGTGATACTAAGCGGATAATGGACAAAGGTTGCAAGCTCTTTGGCGTTCAATATCATGCCACCCCTGCGCGATTGCCGCCAAAGGCAATCAAGCTGGTGGTCTGCTAAAGAATAGTCTTTGTTGCTGAGCGGCATGAGCATATTGAAAGCCGAACGGGAGGACTGCACAAGGGCAGAACCGACTCTTTCAGCTACTTTCTGCGCTGTTGCCCTCGTATCGCTATGCCCTATAACCCGAATGACTGCGCCAAACAGCGGGGACGAAATTTTCTCTTGGGCAAGCTTTGGCATTTCCGGTGCATCGGTAAAAAATGATTCGCCTTTTTTGTCGGTTACTGAACGCATAATGCTTTCCGCCCAGGGGTTGACTGTTCCTTTAAAAAGAACTTGAATTGCGGCTTGTTCTCCTTCCTGTAAATGTTCCAATACGCCAAACAGCCCCGTTAATGGGTCGGGTTCAAACTTCGCTTCCATTGCAATGGGTCGGGTAAATTCATCTTTTAGCCCGTAGTCAACGATTGCAAAAGACAGGTCTTCGGTAATGATGTTATGAATGTTTACGGTCTGGTCTTGCAAAATGCACGTCGGAAAATATGCTTTAAGTTGGCTTTGGACATGCAAGGCATCCGCTTCGGCGCATACGAACTGTATTTTGATTTCCGTATGCGTTGCAAGTATCTCGAAGCTTACCGGCACTTCGCAATATGAAAGCATTACAATAAACTTTTCAATTTCGGGTGCTTTCAGCTTGTCGCCTCCGGGCATCGAAATTGAAAACCCTCGCAGTGGCTCGGTAGATACAAAGCGGTATGCGTGGACTTCTTCAAAATCTGCTATGACTTCTTCCACTTTTTTTGCTGGCAAAAGTGCATTGCCAATAAAGCTGCCTATTGAGCCTAACAGTGAGGGACGTTTAGCATCGTCTATATATTCAGTTTCTACATAGTGAGAGGTAAACGGCTCAAACATTGGCTCAAGGTCAACCGCACTATTAAACACATACCACCCGCGCCCGTAGTGCTCCCATTCGTAGAACTGGATAGTAAGCTGTTCCTTTAAAGTCATAGGAGTAGTTCAGTTATTTGCGGAGGTCTTTCGGTTGCCTTTCGAGTTCTGTAAGCGCCCGTTCACCCTTAGCGTTGGTCATTTCGTCCACAGCGTCCATAAAGCTTTTGTTGAAAAATTCGACATACATCGCATCGGTATCGCGCTGGTAAAATGTTTTCAGGTTAAAGAGTTCCAATATCCGATACTTTTCTGCAAGGCGTTTAATTAGGCTTAATTTTTCTACATGCCACCATGAAACAAAAAAGCCTGTGCCGAAGGGTGAAGCGCAAATGTCAAAGACAAATGCACCTCGACGAATGCGTAGATATTCACGCCTCCCGCCAATGAAGCTTCCTTCAAAATAGTTGACCCGTGAAAGCTTAATGCCTGGCACGTCATACTTTTTGATATTCGCCTCTACCGACTTGTAAAAGTCTTGGGGAGAGTAGGTAAAGGTATAAAAGGCGTGTCCGAAATGGCCGTGCTCTTTTAAAGGCTGTTTGAGTAAGAAATACAGAAGCAAGAATATTACTAAGGCTATGGCGATGAAGGGGCCATAATTAATTAAATCAAGCCAAATGCGAGATTGTAGCAGTATCATGGGGTGTGGGTTTAGTGTATTTTAAATATAGGTTTATTTTAAAAAAAAGAAAAAGCCCCTTCAATTTTATGAAGGGGCTTCAATTGCAAAGATTAAACAATTGATCATTTTTATTCCTTAATGAATTTTTTGAGCCAGCTTTCTTTATCGTTCTGTACTTCGACAAAGTAAAGACCAGGATTCAGTCTGGAAACATCTATCTCATTTCCGCCTAACAAAGTGGAATTTTGCTCAATTACCACCTGCCCAAGGGTGTTCATGATTGCTATCTTTAGTGAATTATTCGAGGCAGAGTTTTCAAATTCAACTTTCAATTTAGTGTCGGTAGGATTGGGGTAAACGGATATGTTTGAATCGTTAAAACCCATATTACTAACGGAAGTAGTAGTAGTACACGAAACAGTGCATATAGGTAGAGTTTCAGTTATAGAAGTATTGTCTTTCGGTGTATCAGGAAAACAAGAAATTGCTGTATTCGCAAAGTAGAGACTTTGCACAACTCCCAAATACGGCATACAGTCTAAGTTAGGATTACTCGAGCAATTAAGCGATACTAACGTATCTGGCAACGTAGGTAAACTGGTTAATTGATTGCTGCGACAATCCAAATTTCTCAATGAATTTGGCAGAGTCGGCAACGTAACAATTACATTTTGCGCACAACCTAAATATGTTAGGCCATCCGGTATGTTGGGTAAGTTCGACAAGTGATTTTCCTGACATAGCAAAAATTTCAAGGAGGCTGGGAGTGTTGGCAATGTGTATAGATTGCACACTTCACAGTTTAAGTAGGTCAAGGAATTTGGCAAACTCGGTAAGCTGTCGAGATAGTTAAGAGCACAATTTAGAGATTGAAGATTCGGCGGTAAGGCGGGTACATGCGATATTCCTCCACCAGAAAAATAGAGGGTTGATAGGCTTCTTAAATACTGAACTCCCTCTAAACTTGCGATTGTCGAATTATAGATTTCCAAATCCGTAAGCGAATTTAATTTTGAGCAAGTTGTGTCTAATAGCCAGGCTGCGTTACTGCTCCCTATAACACAGTTTGGTAATTCAATATGAAGTAAACTGCCAAAGGATGTATCTGGAATTAATACATACTGCGCCGAAGCCCATGTGATTGACAGAAAAAATAAAAGGGTTATAAGCAATTTTTTCATAGACTCGGGTTTTCGGATTTCTGGGAGTAAGCGCAAAAATGAATCTATTACTTGTTGTCCTTTTGAGTTATAGCCGCCTTTCTCTCAAACATATTTAACCCCATTACTTTTCTCGGTGTTTTCGTAACCGCTTCTATTGGTTCAAACAAATCCTTTTCTAAATCATCGTACGTAACCCCTTTACAGGTAGCAACGTGGTGTGCCACCATATATATTTCAGGATGGTAGCCGATGTAACTGCGCTCTCCATATAGAGGTATAAAAGACTTTACTTCTTTTGCGTATTTAACTTCGGTTTGGTTGGGACTCAAAAGGAAAATTCCTTCCATTCCCGTTGATAATATAAGGCCATGAGAAACCATTACCAAAATACTATCAGCAGTACCACCGTCAACGATTACCTCAATGATCGAATCGGAAACTGTTCCTTTAAAAAGTTTGGTTATCCTGATAATTACAGAGGTGTAAATGTTGCCCTTATTGGCTCTAAAGCCGGTTACTGATTCAACCAAACCTTCTATTACAAGGTCGGATTTAGTTACTTTCTCCTCTAGGGTGGGCTGTGTTCTATAAGGCGAACCGTTATCGGACTGTGCCGAGCATACATAAGACGTGCCTATAAAAATGAAGCAACACAGGAATGAATAGATTGATTTCATAGGAATATTTTTTTTTAGGTTTTCAATATTATTTTTTCACCAATTTAACTTGCCAAGCTTGTTCGGCAATAAGGATTTGAAAAATGTAAATGCCTTCGCTCACAGACGCTAAATTTATTGATTCTGCTATACCGCCCGACTGCACACCAAAATCCTGGGCTTTTATGTTCTGCCCGAGAACGTCAAAGATATTCACCTTTACATTAGCCGATCCATTTAACTCTGCGCGGATAGAAATGGTTTCATTAAAAGGATTTGGATAAACCGATACATTAAACGGGTTGTCAGGAATGGATATAATTCCGTTTTCAATAGGCAACGTAGGGCAACCCGAAACGGTTACCTGTTCGTTAATAGGAAAACAACCCGCCATGTGATTAGGCCCAACATCGGTTAATACAAACAGGCCACCATTTTGGTCATCGTGCTGAATAGACAGCGCGGTCATACCAGCCCCCAAATCTTCATAATACATGAGGTCGGTACCGTTATTTACCTCGCGTAAACCGCTTGCATGGCCAAACTCATGCCTGATTGTTCCTAAGAGCGATATTTGACTTGACGGCGGCGTAGCTGAATCTACGTAATACCATGCGGCGGTGCTGCCGCCGGTGCTACTAATTTTCATATCAATATCAAGCGCATCGGCCACTCCCGTTCCTAATGTATAGCAGATGGCATTTTTATTAATGGCAACCGTAGTTAATGCTAATATTCCGCTAGGTGTAGTTCCAAAAAATACAGAATTAATCCCATCAGCCGGATTGGAACTTAAACCTCCCTGGCTTGCGCCCATCGTGAAATTTACTCCAGTTTGGCAAACCCAATCGTTCATTGCTTGAGTTATAGTGGTCAACGCTGCACCACTCATACTGCTATCGGGAGTGAAGGTATATCCGCCTGTTCCATTCTCATTCATCAGCCCTACATATACAGGGTTATTGCTTGCGTCTCTTGCATTTTGTGCGGCATAAGGAATATCAAGATTATCAGTACTAAGATCGGAAGTAGTTCCGTCGGACGTAACAACACGAATTTGACCGGAACCTGCCGCAATGCCGTCGAATGGCGGGTCTTGGTCTGAAGGCACCCAAACTTTTATTTGGTCATCATCCCAACTTTGTATGTCGGGGATTTGCGTATGCATGGTAGACGCTCCGCCGTCGTTCGCATTAGCGAATAGGATAATGCCTGGTGTGCATCCAAATCCACTACCTGTAATGGTTAAGACACTGAAAGTACCGGCGGTAATAGAAAGGGGATCGAGGCTACTAATGGTAGGTGTGCCGCTTGTGTTTGGACAAATATTACCATTGCCGTTATTATAGCCACCAGCTGGTAATAAATCTCCCAATGCATAGGATGATGGGGATGGAACGTAAGCCCAATTTGAAGTGTCCGGGTCAGAATCATCAAGGTTATAATCGGAAATTGCTGCGTAATCACCCGAACCTGCGGTGATGGTAAGAAACGAACCGGAACTATAGCAACACTTTTGCACGGTCAAGGTGCATGTTGCTAGCGTGGTATAGGCGCTAATGGTTGAGATGCCGGTGGGTGGCGAACCAAATAAATAGTTATATCCATCTGTATACGTACTTGTCGGATTTACTGTTATGGTAAATGAACTGGAACTTGCATCTGAAGGTGTAAGCAATGAAAAATAGGTAGAGCCGATTGAAGATGAGAGTGTGCAATTCAAATTTCCGTTTGACGCTGCTGAAGAACCAAAATTATTAGTGTTATACGAAATGGTTACTGAACCGTCATAGAACGGGTCGCCCTCGTCTGACTGCGCTTGCACATCAAAGGTAAGATACCCGTTAGTTGCAGTATAATTTTCATTAGCTAATTGAAAATTGATGTTTGTAGATTCTGCTGCGTCAACCAGTCCATCAACCCTAACAATATCATAGGGGTATTCAACTCCTCCAAGCGTTCGTTGATATTTAGATAATCCCGCCATTAATATACTGTCATATGCTGCCGTGACATTTGTAAGGTTAAACGCTGATATGTCTATTTTCAAATGGCACAATTGCTGCGAAACATTAGTGCTTAGGTTTGATAATGCCGCCGGACTTGGTCTATGCACAACAGAAATTTTGAGCATGTTAGGCGTTGAATCCGTAAGCGTTAGATTGTAGTAAGGACTATCAACGGACAGGCCCATTGAGGCTACAATTTTATTACTGTCTACTATGCTCTTACCAAAAATTAAGGTATCGTATTGTATGAAAATTACTCCCTGACTGAATAACAAACCGTCTGGCGTATCGGTGGCGAATACATCGAAATCCACATATGATTGGCCACCACTTGAACTGTAATTTATGTTTTCTGCGGTATAGGTAATTTCTGTAATCGCATTTCCCTTTATGAAATTGACGGCTACGGTATCACGTCCGATGCATCCGTAATTATCAGTTACTACTAATGCATAATCTGTCGAATAAAATGGGGTAGCTGTGGGACGGCTTATAGTAGTGTCATTAAGTCCATCAGAAGGACTCCAATGGTACGTATATGGTGCGGTGCCACCAACAGGTAACGTATCGCCCAAAAGCGCACTTGTATTAATTTCTACAGTCTGATTAGGCCCTCCTTGTGCCGTAGGGCTAGGATGTATGATAACTGACGTAGAATTAGAAACCGTACATCCGCTATCGGTAGTAACAACTAGCGTGTATGTGCCTGCCATACCTGTAGTTGCACTGCTACTGACGGTCGGACTTTTTGTGCTGCTGCTATATGACGATGGCCCTGACCAGGAATAACTGTAACCACTCGGATTGCCGGAAAGCGTTAATGATTGACCTGTACAAACAGGGGAATTACTTGAAGCGGTAACGCTCGGCACGGTATCAACTGTAAAAGATGCGCGGTAATTATATCCGCTGTTACTTGCGTAGATAGTGCCACTACCGCAATATTGATAGTTGGCACTGGAATATACTTCCAAATAATATTTGCCTGCTGCTAGGCCTGAAAGAATATTGATGCCGGAAGCGTTGGCTTCCCATGTTTGGTCTGCACCTCCGCAACCATTGCTACTGCCGGATTGATAAAATTGTCCTACCTGGTTAAAGCTTCCACCGCTGCCTGAAGTTGAATAGATGCGATACCAAATGTCGTTTTCCCAAATGTCTGCTCCGCCACATTTCCACACTTGGTTTTGACCTCCTTCAAAAAGGAATGTGGCACCTGGGCAGAAATTTCCAAGGTTAACTCCTTCAAATGTCGGATTGCTTGAAGTTGATTGCAAATTGTAATATACATTCCCTGACCCAAAATTGAGAATGGCAAATGTTTGGTTAAAGCCCTCGCTACACTGAGCGGAAAGAAAGGAGATAAAAATATTGCAGAAAAAAATTAGGGAGAGAAGTTTTTTCATGTGGGTATTTTTAAAGGTTACAGTTAATTTATAGGCAGGTCAGATTTCGTAAGGAATTATTAAAGATGTGCAACTTTATTTAAAGTGTAGAATTAGCTTATTTTTAAGATGTTGATAGTCAATAAAATCTTACGGTTTTCCGGGAGTCAACGAAATAGGACACTTACAATGAAAAACAGCGTTACTGAATAATAATTTTGGTGTTGATACTTTTTCCATTTGGATTGAGAGTTACGGCATACATGCCGGGGTCAAGATTTTTCGTTCTTACGTAATGGTTAACCATTCCGATGGTGGATTGAAAGGTTTCAGTGTAAATATTTCTACCTACCACATCAGTTATAAGGATTTCTACTTGTGCATTGGTAACGTTTTCAAAATTTACATAGAAGCCACCACTTGAAGGATTTGGATATATTTTAATACCTTCGGCAGCTTCTACGGTTTTTACACCGTTTGCTGCATCAAAATTATTTTCAGCCATTTTAGCTAAGAAAAAATCTGCCGAACCTTTGCTTGTTACAGAGTCATTGCCCCACATTCCGGCACCCAATATGCCCCCTGTAAGTATTATGCTGTTATTTGCAATTGCAATATCACCACCGTATACGCTCACGTTAGTTGTTTGCGGCGTTATTTGTCCTGTTAGATTGCCGTTCAGATCATATCGAGCAAGAAAAAAAGTCCCAATAGTGAGGTTATACGGGGCTGGGGCGTATATATCCGCACCTGGGCCGACAACATACACCTTACTGTTACTGACAAATATATGTGGTGTCCATGGGCCATTAGCATTATCGTATGAAGTTATTTGATTGTTCCATAACTCGTTTCCCGATGAATCAATGCATTCCATGTAGTAATAGTTATTGTCCAAAGTCAAAAAGTATACGGAGTTATTCGCAGGATCAATAGCTATGTTAGCTTGCTTCAAAGACTCATTGTAGTTATGCGCCCATAGTAAATGCCCGTCATTAGTATATTTTGCAAAGAAACGGTCGGTTCCTAAAATTCCTTGCGTAGCATACAATGTGGTCGTATTGGAATAATGGTCTGGCACATTAAGGCTGTCCGTAAATATGCCTTCAACGAGAAGCCCGTTGTCAGGTGTTACTTTGATTGACAGCCCCATACTGTTGGTAAAATTAATGTTCCAAAGCTGCGCCGTAGGCGAGAATTTTGCGAAAAAACTTCCTGGGTTAATGTATGATCCTGAAACAAAAAAGTTACCACTGCTGTCAAAATCTGCATTTGTAATTTGGCTTGCTACAGGAACTAAATATGTAAAAGCTACGGCACCGGTACTATCAAACACTGCAACATCGCCCCATTCAAGGGAATTGTCGTTAAGTGTTCCAACCATAACGGCGTTACCGCTCCTGCTTACTTTAAAGTCGTTGAAGAAAAACGCATACCAATTATTCCCCTGGGGAGAGTTTCCCGCCCAATCATACTTAGTTGCCCATAGGTTGTTTCCATTGCTGTCATATTTGGCAATAAAGTTGAATTGGTCTGTAGAACTTATTGTATTGCTGCCAAAATTGCAAGTGCCTTTTGCAATACCTGACGCATATATCGAGCCGCTAGGGTCTATCTGCACGAAATTTCCGTAATCATTCAATATATCTCCGGTGGTCTTAACCCAATCTATCGTTTGGGAAAAGAGAAAAGTTGGTAGAACTACAATGGCAAGGAGGGCTAACTTTTTCATAGTGCTTAGGTTTGGGGTTATGAGTGAATTTGTATCTAAAAATAAAAAAGAAAATAAAAATACAGCTTATTAGTGTCCTTATTTTTAGTGTCCTTAATATTTGTGTCCATTGTATTAGCGGTTAGCCAATTAGTTGCCATACTCTTTCTTTGAAACATGGCAACTAAAGCGGACAAGGAGATAGAGAAGCAAATGCAAGGGATAGGGAAACGGATAAAGGAATTGCGAAAAGAAAAGCATTCCAACTATGAACACTTCGCCTATGAGAATGATTTAAACCGTGTTCAATACGGACGATATGAAAACGGAAAGGACTTGCGCATGAGTAGTTTTCTCAAAATCCTTAAAGCACTTAAAATTTCACCGAAAGATTTTTTTGGGGTGGGTTTTGACTAAAGTGAGATTGGGTTTACCTTCGATAAGCTGATAGCAGCCACATTTCTATTCAGGTGTTATTATAACGGTTACTTTTAAATCATCTGTTGATTTCTTTTGTAGGTCATTTATCAAACCTTTTTTGTTGGACACATGCTCTCGAGGGTCATAAACGAAAATTAGTAAGTCTCTGCAATCGGGGTATTCAATGTAGCGCCCTATATCAATCAGTAATTCTTCTCCTAATTCTTTTGCAGTGAGTGATTCGCTAGTAAATTTTACCTCAATAATGATTTTTTCATTTTTCAGAGCAAAATCAATTCGCGAGTTGGAGCCAGAATTACTTGGCGAAAATTCTTCCGGCCTAGTCATACCAGCCGATGGTTTGACGTATAACTATGAGTAGTATTTTAAGTTCTGATTCCGTGAGTTCTCGAAGATGAGTGTCAAACAGAATGTTAGGCACCTGGGTTGTATGTTTGTATGTCATAGATTTTGTTGTTATTAGTTTCAGCCAATGGGATAACGCATTGAATAATCACATCAAGTAAAAGTTTCAGTTGGTCTTCTGATAAAGGCTTTCCAATTATTGGGGAAGTATTTATGTCAGAATACACAACCTTGGTGTGTTCGGTTCGAAGCGCATCCCGTTCTGGCACCCCAGAATTGAAAATATGCCTTTGGTATAGCTCCAAAAATGGAGTTCGCATTGTAATTGTTAGGTTTTTGCCACTTACCTGGAGGTTCGAAGTCACTATTTCTACTAATTCTCTTTGTTCTTCGCTAAAAGCCATTTTATATGAATTTTTAAGGCTTTTTGCCAGTTCGAAGAATTTTCTCACCTGCTTCAAAATAGTGGCATTTTCAAGCTGTATTTTTTCCTTGTTAGCCTCGACCACTTTGATTTCAATTAATAAATTCTCTTTTCTTCTTTCAAAAGTTTCTTTGTCCAAATCTCCTTCCAAATAGCAGTCAGTCAATCTATCTACTTTATGGTTAAGCTGTGCTTGTTGCAGCTTTATAGAGTTCAGGAGGCCAGCCTGTTTCTCCATCCATTCATGCTCGGTATTGCACAATAATTTTTCCAAAATGAGACTTTCCTCAGCATACAGTTCTGTTGTGGCAAATACTTTCTGTAAGTAATCTTCAATTATCATTTCTCTCACTGCTTTTGTTATGCAACCTTTTGTATGACACCGGTAGTATACATGCCCTTTTTGCGTTTCACCTGTTAGCGAAAAACCACAGTGTTGACAGGAAATAAGCTTTTTAAGCTTAAAGTCATGCTTGCTTACTTTTTGGTTTGTATTTCCTCTTAGGATTGATTGCACCCTTTTAAAAAGAGCCGGCGATATGAGAGGTTTATGTTTGCCGTTAAATGTCTCTCCTTTTACTTCAATAATTCCCATGTAGAAAGTATTGTTTAGAAGAATCGAAATACTATTCCTTGCCACTCTTTTCTTCTTCATACCCTTCAATCCCATTTGCTCCACTCGCGCAACTGATCATGCTGAAAATTTAAATATTGACGATATGAAAAGTCAGTTTGATATTCAAACTGAGCGTGCCGAAAAATTAGAGAAGACCTGTACACCCGAAGAAAAATCAGAGCTTAACGGCCTTGTTAAATCTGTTGGTGCTAGTCTTGATGCCGGCAAGGTTGATCAAGACGAAAAAAGAAAAGCAGAAGAAGAGCTTCGAATGTTAAAAGGAAAACTCGATGAGATGGAGCAAACAAAAGAACTCCCACAGTTGAAAATTGAATTTAATGAGCTGACTACATCGATGGGTAAACTCATTGATGAGGTTGGTGATCAGAAGGACAAGCAGATTCATATGGATCAGCTCAAAGCCTTAAAAACAGAAGGATATGAGGCGATAGAAAACGACGACAAAATATTATTGTCACGAATCGTTGAACAGCTAGGGGAACTTAAAAGCAAGATTCTTTTTTCTAATCCGGCAATGTGGCTCGCTTCATTTAATCAATTGATTCGTGAAGATCATGAATGGATCAGCGAAAAAGAAGCTCAATATTATTTACAAAAAGGACAGAGAGCGATTGAAACCGGCGACACAGATGAATTGCCAAGATGCGTCCGAAGTCTTTGGTTGCTCTTACCAGTTAGCGAACAGGCAGATGCAAAAAGTAGCATGTCAGGAATAACAAACTAAAATGTCGAACTTACTCAAAAACAATGCATATCACATCCTAGGATTAGATACTTCTGCCACGCAGAAGGATATTTTGAAGCGCTCCAAGGATCTCATTAAATTGATACAGATTGACGATATCCCTCAGTATGATTTTGATGTGGATGTTTTTGAAAATTTTAGGACGGAAGATTCCGTAAAAGAAGCAGTGCAAAAACTGACTTCACCCAAAAAACAGATCAAGGAGTACTTCTTTTGGTTTAATGTTGCTGATCAGATCGACGAACAAGCAGTTGGGACAATTCGGATGAAACAGCCAAAAGGTGCTGTAACAATTTGGGAGCATCATACCCGAGAAGATGACTCAATAAAAGCTCTCTTTTACAAAAAGAACCTCGCAATTTTATACTGTCTACTCCTATTTAAGGAGTATGATTTTTTGTATTTAAAGGACTCTCTTGATATTTGGCACGAACTCGCTAACTCAAATAAATTTTGGGATGCATTTTCCAAGGTTTACAAACTAAACGATGAATTAAATACCAATCAGGAAACGATAGATGATTTTCGAAAGAACTTCGTTTCTTATGTTTCCGATCTGTATGCGGAATTGGCAGAAGCGAATAACAATAATAAATTTGTTGCCGAATTTTCAAAACTTTTCAATATGAAAGGCGACAAGACCTTCAAAAACTTGCTTGTCCCCATTTTCTCGGAAATGACAACTGCTACAGAGAACATAAGAGCATTGAAAGTAGAAGAAGGAGAGGTTTTTGATAAAGCAAAAAGAGCGATCCTTAAAGAGAATATTGCTGTATTACAAAACTGTTGCAATAAACTCATTGAGCTAGAACTCTTTGATGATACTCAAGCAAAAATTGTACGAGATCGTGCTGCATCAGCCATTAGAAAAATATCTATTGATCTCCATAATGACCACGATGAAAAGCAAATGGCGTTAGGCCTATTAGAGATTGCTGATGCAATAAGCGGATTGGCGGGCTTGAAAGATAATATCGACAAAGACCGAGAAACGATTAAGAAGAATATTGAACACGAACAAAAGAATCCTGTAAATAATTGTTGGTATTGTAAAAAAGCGATCAAAAATCAAGATTCATCGCTACGCGAAAAAGTGCATCAGGTCACTAGAGTAGAACAGCTTTTCCGTGGTAAAAGAACTCATTATCAACATATGGAAATAACGATTCCACGATGCGTTGAGTGTGAATTAGCTCATAAAAAGATCAGTAAAAAATATCTCACCATAGGTGGGATAGGAGGTGCCATTACAGGTGTCATTATTGCCGCATGGCTAGATTGGGGTACTGCGGGTTATATAATTGGAGCTATAATTGCGGGACTCGCTGGGCTTACAATTTTTGATGAAGTCGCAAAAGGCAGATCGAATGATGAAGTAAAGCCAGTTAATTATAAAAAGGAATTTCCTCCATACCAAGAATTATTGGCGGATGGTTGGAAACCTGGGGGTAGCCCCTCATAATATTTATGGATCAAGATAAAAAGAAATTCAATATTGATCTTGATTTCTTGGATGAAGACACCAAGGAAAAACCGAAAACTCCCCCTAAAACAAAGGAGGCTGATTCTGGTTCCAAGCCTCATGATCCCAAAGATCCTAATTGGACTTATTATAAGGGCGGATCAAACTCAGGCGCAAAAAATCCACCAAAGACAGTTAAGCCATCTTCTAGTGGAATGAGTGATACTGCAAAAAAATGGGCATGGGGCATTGGAATCGTTGTAGTGATTGCAATACTTAGCTCGCTTGGCGGGGGTTCTTCAACTTCAACAAATTCAACAGTTACGACGGCAAACACTAATTCAAATGGTCAAGTTCAAAATGACGGTTATATGTGCTCTTCGTCTGACGATGCAGAAGCTCACAGTTTGGATCCAGATGCAGATAATTCAACAATCAATGGAATAAATGCTGATCAGGCAGCTCTGGACCGAAGATCTGCGGCAAGAAGGATAGAAAGCTCTCGAATCGATGCCGAAAAAGATACTGTTGACGATGCTACTTATAACGCCGATGTGGACGCCTATAACGCTTCGCTCGAACAATATAAATTAGACTTAGCTGCTCTGAACACCCGAATTGACGCATATAATGTCAGTGAGCAGGCACATAATAATTACCTAGCACAAAATTGCACCAAAAACTAAAATGATAACACCAACAAAACCAATTCTATATCCTGGATTTAAGATCAGAAATGACGTGACGGTTCAGTCACGCACGGAAAAAGTATACTTCACGGAAGTGTACTTGTTGTCGAACGGCAAAGTTTTCTATTTATTCCTTTCTGTAAAACCAAACGAAGTCCTCGATCAGAAAGGGAAAATTGACTTGGTTAAAATTTCAAGCGATGGTATCGATTACATCGGAGCTATCGTCGATACTCACTCTCAGGCTCAGCTTATAAAAATCGTGGATGAGCTCACAAATCTTCGTGGATTCGACTGCATCGCAGGAATGCGCGAGCTTAAAGAGACATTAACCGCTGAAGTTATAAATCCACTTAGAGATCCGGAGAGATTTAAGAAATTCAAGGTTTCAATTCCAAACGGCATTATTTTATATGGTCCTCCTGGATGCGGCAAAACTTTTATTGTAAGAAAACTTGCAGAGGAACTTGGATATAACTTCATTGAAGTAAAGCACTCTGATCTTGCCACTCCCTTTATACACGGTTCGGTTGGAAATATCGGAAAAGTTTTTGCGAACGCTAAAGACAATGCTCCTGCCATTGTATTTTTTGACGAGATTAGTGGACTAGTGCCCGACAGAAAGAACCTTCATGATTCTAGTTCCCACAAGGAGGAAGAAATAAATGAATTTCTTATGCAGTTGAATGATGCTAGCGATAATGGAATTCTTGTAGTTGGCGCTACTAACTATATTGATCGAATTGATCCAGCGATACTTCGTCCTGGAAGAATGGATAAAAAAATATATGTGTCACCTCCAGATTTTGAAGCTCGTAAGGAACTTTTCAAATTGGGACTGTCTGGCCGACCATCCGATAAAAATATTGATTTTAGCGAATTGGCAGAGAAAACAGAAGGTTTTAGTAGTGCAGATATTATCGAAGGTGTCATTGAAGGAGCTTCGAGACTTGCAGCAAATATGAATGATACCGCTATTGATCAAAAATTATTAGAAAGTGAGATGGAAAAAGTTAAGCCTGTGGTTGAAGAAAAGCACCAGATTGGATTTGGGGCATAGTTATTAAATTTAATTATTCTCAGTAAATATATGTTTTCTTTTATACTTTTTGCATTATTTTGTTGGGGTGTTTATGAACTTTTTCGGCATGGAAAAGGAGGATTCGCTACTTTTTTGATTGTCGCCTTTTTGCTATGGGCACTTTTCCAACTTTAATTTATTTTAGAGTGCGAGTGTATTCCCGAAATAACAGCGTTCTTGCGTGTAGTTTACACCTAACCGAATAGTCGAAATTTGATTCCTCCACACCTATGTTTTAAATAGGGCATTGTACAACTCATTAAATATTTCAGGGAAACAAAAAAAAACTGCTTGATATTATACAAGCAGTTTTTGATTTTACTCTTTTGGTAGTTTTGTAATGCTAATCAGCCCAAGTTCCATAGTGATTTCAATTGTATCGCCGATTTTAAAATCCAAGTTTGAGAGGTATTTTCCGGCTAATCGAATAACCGGATGTTGCTTATATGAATTACCGTGGTGGCCATAATAAATTTTTAGCCGCCGCTTTTTTAGTGGTGTATTCATACGACCTCATTTTCCAGGTGAGAGACAACATCATGTTCCTGATGTTTGATATTGAGAATGTAATCAACCGCCTTTTGTGCATGAGCACTTGCATAGACAATAAGACGCTTGTCATTCTTTAGCCGATCCAGCCAGCCTTGCAGATATGCAACGCTGTTAGTTAGACCATTCATTGCAATACCGGCATAGGAAGTAAGGTAGCATGAGCCAATTTCGGCAGTCAGTTCTTCGATGGAATAGAGTTCAGAACCAAACTTCGTTAGCTCCATTAATTCCTTGCGATTAAGGCGGCCTTCGTAACCGGTAGAGTGAATCAGTTCGTGAAAGAGCGTGGCGTAATAACTTTGGCTTGATTCAAACATTTGCATCTTAGGCATGTTGATGAAGTCCGCTAATGGGTGATAATACGCCTCATTCTCGTTATGCACGATGTTTGGACGGTTCGGCATAGCCCTTACAATTTCCTCACATTTTTCAATCGGGTTATTTGGTTTGGTTTCAAGTTGTACAGCCCGTGCCGGTAAACCGGTGCATTGCGATACGTTGAAAACAAAGTAGTATCGGAGCAACGGGCGCTTTCTGCCCTTTACTTCTTGCATTCGTTTGTTTTCATCTTCGTCAACCCATACCCAGAGAATAACCAAATTGGCCTTTTCGCCCTTTATTACTCTGCCTCCCAAATCTTTCACTTGTTTGAAGGTGAGAAATTCGTTTTCGGGATAGCCAAGAGCAGAGAGAAGGAGTAAGTTCAAACCGCGATACGGACGTTGGGTAATTAAATTTCGCGGAGGCCCTGTGTTTTTCCACGGTTGCTTCCAGGGAATAATACCTTGTTCAAGTTTTTGGATAATGAGTTTTGTAACGATGTCATACACATCGCAGGTAATAATTGGTTCCATAGCATACAGTTTTTTGTCAAAGAATATTTCTTTGAAGTGTATGCGTATGCCAGAAAAAAAGTAGGAGCAAAAAAACGCAGTTTTTGCAATAACACCGGATAGAGTTGAAATTGTTGCGCTAAGTTCAATGCCGCAAACAAGGTTTCCTGGTCAACATACAAGAACGCGCCGACATTATCAGGCAGCACCAACAGAATCCGGCCATCACAGAGGACATATGAAGTGTAATTGAATCCCGCGCTATGAATTAGCGTGTTTAATCCGGTATTCGGTTCACCCTTGTATTTTTTGATACCAGCTTCGATATGTTTTGCCGCAACTGAAACAATCCCTTTTTTATTACTCATGAGTTAGCGGCTAATATACTCCTGTTGCATTTTGAAAAAAAAAGACAGTTGTTTAGACTGCCTTTAAATTAAAATATCGTAAGCTGGTTACCCTGTTCAATTTGTTTTCCGACAAATTCCGGCGGTTCCTTTTTCTCTTCTTTTTCCTTTGAACCGTTCCATGAGTTTTTGAGAAGATGCCATAGCCGGGATTGTTCCTTATCTTTTACCCGAAAGACACCGAAGGGCAAAAATGATGTTCGGTAACTTACTCTGAAATCCTCAGGCAAGAGCGCATTAGCACATAATGTTTCAGACCGGAATAATCCGCTCAAAAAAAGATTGAGCGCCGTCATTTTCACGCAGGTATGGTCAAGATCAATGGCATAGTATTCATGGTATGGTCCAGCTTCGCGGAGCATTGCCATAAGCATTCTGCCACTGCCGCACGAGGGTTCAAGTATGCGCAACGGCCTGTCATGGCTTTCTTCCGAGGTAGCCTCAAACGTGGATTTTGCCATAAAAGTGCAAATGTGCCAGGGTGTAAAGAATTGCCCTGAACCTTTGCGACTAATGTTTAGCTCATAGAATTCTCCTAAAACGTCATTGCCGGAATCGCTGTCTATTCTATCCGTCATTTCATTTGTCAGGCAGGTAAGCAACTTAGGAAATTCAAACCGAAGATTATCATCCTTATATTTTGCTATCGTTTCTAAATACAAGTCTTCGTCATGGGATTTGCCGGTTGCCGGATTTTGGGA
>Ga0182030_10001952_pt1 | contig 43386 bp, 36 predicted proteins | sample 812S3MmetaG_FD_121299 | JGI IMG/M metagenome (GOLD analysis project Ga0182030, IMG submission 121299) | Permafrost microbial communities from Stordalen Mire, Sweden - 812S3M metaG (Illumina Assembly) | ecosystem: Environmental > Terrestrial > Soil > Wetlands > Permafrost | place: Sweden... | reverse complement strand
GCGATGAAGCTGGCGGTGGAAGCGGGGCGGCTCGCGTACGAAGCGGGACGGATGGAGAAGAAGCTCTACGCCAGCGCGAGCAGTCCGCTGGCTGGTGTGGTGGGCAGAGGCTGAAGCGGATTTCGTGGGGCCAGGCATTCTTGCCTGCCGCCGGGTTTCCACCCGGCGCGAAGCGTTACGAATTCGTTTTCTAAAGCGCGAAGCGACTGGTGGCGGGGGGGAGACTCGAACTCCCGACCTACGGATTATGAGACCGTCGCTCTAGCCAGCTGAGCTACCCCGCCGATTCATAGCAATTTTAACATTCGGCTCTTCGAACAACGTTCGGACGGAGACCGAGAATCCGGGGAGTAACGCGGGTGCATCGATCGTGTCGTCTGCGTTCAGCATCCGAAATGCGCCGGACTTCTCATACTCGGTGATCGTTATCGATTCAGGATCGAGCCCCCACACCATACTTGTCCCGGCAGCCAGATATTGCGCGACCTTTCTCTGCAGGCGACGGTCACACCGACATGGTACGGCATGCGAGACTAAGCATGGCAGTCGCCGGATGGATAGCCGCTCGCGCAAGCGAGAGGAAAGTCCGGTCTCCACAGGGCAGCGTGCCGGCTAACGGCCGGGGGGAATCTCTCAAAGGGATTTCTACGGAAAGTGCCACAGAAAAGATACCGCCGGGGCTTCGGTCCCGGTAAGGGTGAAATGGTGCGGTAAGAGCGCACCGCGGCCGAAGCAATCCGGCTGGCAGGGCAAACCCCACGCGGAGCAAGACCAAATAGGGGAGGAGGAGCGGCCCGCTCCGTTACAACTTCCGGGTAGGTTGCTGGAACTTCGCAGTAATGCGGGGTCAAGACGAATGGCTATCGCCCGCAAGGGTACAGAAACCGGCTTATAGTCCGGCGGCTGCTTTTCACTTCCTGCACAAAACAAAACGCCCCTCGCCCGAGTACTCGGACGAGGGGCAGGTTATTCGTTCTCAGCGAAAACTACCGGGGGCAGCCCTTCGCTTTGACTTCCTTCTCCGGCGCACCCGTCAGGCCGGGTACGTTCGGCTTATCCGCGCCGCTCGGGATGAACCACACCTCAACGCGGCGGAACTGCGCGCGCTGATCAGTGGCCGCCTGTCCGGCACGCTCCTTAACGGAGGCGTCACCGAACGCCATCGGCGGGTCAGCCTGATCGGTTCCGGCGTAGGCAACCTGGATGCGGCTCAGATCGAGCGAACCGCAGATGCCCTTACCCGCGCTCAGGACCGCGGCCGCATTGTAGACGCGCTCTTTGTCGAGATTCGCGGCAGCCCTGCCCGTCTCGCTCATGTCGCGATGTCCGATCAGGATCACGCTGGAACCCGGATCGGCCTTCAGCTTCGGCGTCAGCACTTCGAGCAGATAACGCTTGGCTGCGTTGTTCACGCGCGGACTGCGGTTGGCGAAGACGATGTCCTGGCGCGCAGCCACGGCGCGCTTGGTGACGGTCACGTTTGCAGTGCCGCGGGCGGTACCGTTGCGCGAATCGGTTTCGGTAGCGGTGAGGGTAATCACCTTCGTCTGGACGGCCGGGTTGTTCGGATCGAAGCTGACACCGCTCGAATCGAACGTGTTGCCCGTAACCGTGCCTTCGCTCGCCGTGTAGCGGATCGGCGTTCCCGTCGCGCACGAAGAGATCACGTCGGTCGCGTTCAGGGGCAGCCTGTCGCCGTAGTTGATCGTCGTCGGATTCACACTGAAGCTCACCGTGGGAGGCGCGTAGGCTCTCACCGTTACGTTCACCGGATCTGAGTTGGCGCTCTGCCCGCCGGCGCTGACCGTCACGCGAACGGCCTGCGCACCGGAATTGGTGGTGTTAACGTTGAATGCCGCACCGGTTGCGCCGGGCGCAGCGTTGCCGTTGACAAACCACTGGTAGGTCAGCGCACCGCTGCCGCCGCTGGCATTGACGGTCAGCCGCAGGTTATCGCCTGGGCAGATATCACGCGCACCCTGAATGGCGGAGACGGTGATCGCGGGCGGTGGTGGTGGAGGCGGCGGAGGAGGAGGAGGCGGCGGCGCCACAGCCACCGGCGGTTCATGGAAGCCACCCCTGTACGCGATTTCTGTGGTGAACTGCCAGGCGTTCTCGCCGCGGTGCGTGTCGATCCACAGGGAACCGGGGACACCCGGCCTGTTGGGCAGACCGAAGTCGGGCGCCGGGGTATAGAGACCCGTAAAATCGAGGCGCACGTCGAACCGGTGAGTCAAAGGCAGCTTGACACCCACGCCGTAGATGGCGCCCGGAACAGTCCGCGTGGAAAACCCGGCTGGGGCGATCGCCGGAATGCCTATACTGGGCTGCTGGAGATTGCCCGGCCCTTCCGGCCGGTAAACCACCCCTGTAGGCCCGAAGAGGATGAACGGACGAATCCGGTTGGTGCGCGGCGTGATGTAAAGCAGCCCGTGCAGCGCAAACTGGTAATTCTGCGAAGGAAGCTCGGCATACGCGGATCCGCCGTAGGGGAGCAAGGCGAGGCGGTTAAAGCCTACGGAAAATGCGCCCTCGATGCCCCAGTAACGGCCGAGATCTTTGCCGCCGCGGACACCGAAAATGGGCCGCGTCAGCAGCAAGTGGTTCTGACCGAAGTTGCTCTCCTGATAACGCTGGAAATACTGTGCGCCGACGAAAACACCGATGTCCCAGGTGGAATATTCACCTTCATCGATGGGTTTCGCCACATTGGTGCCCTGCGCGAATGCTGTGCCTGCTGTGCCGATTGCCACCGTGAGCGCCAGCAGGTTTTTTCGCCATCGCGCCCGGTTGAACTCGGACAAAATCGTCATTAACATACCTCCTCGAATTTGAAGTGCTTGTACTCCCGGGTGCGGAATCAAACCTCTATTGTGCCTCATATATCAGAGCTTTGGGAGCGCAAAGTGCGGAAATTGTGCGACTTCCACCCTCCGCGGATCAAAGGCGGCAAACGATACACCCCGCCTGGGGAAAAGTGCATAAACACGGTCGGGAAGTTCGGGAAGCACGACCAAAGCCACCGGCCAGACCTTGTCTTCCCCCTCCTCGCCGAGTTGTTCCCAGTTCAGGCCGCCATCGGTGGAGCGCAGGACACGGCCGTCCTGTGCCAAAAAAGCCTCGCCGGGCCGGCTGGGATGAAAAACGACCACGCTGACCGTAGCCGGCAGAAGCCCCCCGGTGACTTTTGTCCACGACCTGCAATCGTCGGTGGAGCGGAAAAGGCCGGCCGAAGTCGCCGCCAGAGCTGTGTGGGACGCCTTGTCCGCCGACGCCTGGCTGAAAGCGACGCCGTACCAAACCACGGAGGGCGCGGGCTCACCGCACGTATTCCAGGTTGCGCCGCCGTCGGTGCTGGCGGACGCCCCGTGAGCGCCGACCGCCGCCACCGCGCGGTCGCCGGACGACTCAAGCGCCGACACGCCGCCCGGAATTCCGGTGGAAGCGGGCTGCCAGGTGCTTCCGTCGCGGGTCTCGAACAGCCCCTGGCCGGTTGCGGCCAGCACAACATTGTGCGGCAAAGCAGCCAAAGCGGTGAACTGTCCGGCGGTTGCGGGGCCATTGATTCCCGCCCAGGTCTTGCCGCCATCCTTCGACTTCAGAAGACCGTGATAGCCGGCCCCGAACAAAGTGCCCGGCTGGTCGGGCGCAGCGCTGATCACGCGGATTTCGCGCTCGGCGCCGGGGAGACCTGCGCGGTCCCAGCGCAATCCGAAGTTGTCGGAGCGGTAAACGCCCGAGCCCGTTTCGAACACGCTCGTCGCATAGAGGACGCCGCGCGCCCCGGTCAAAGCCGTGAAGCTGCGATTCGTGAAACCGGCATTGGACGTATGGATGGTGCGGCCGCCGTCCGTGCTGACCATAAGACCCGCAGTCGTGGAGGCGAAGAAAATGCGCTCGGGCACGGAGGGATCGAAGGAAATAGAACGTACGGCTTCGGTGCTGACGACGCGGAAGGCCTTGCCGCCGTCTTCGGATCGGAGCAGTCCGCCGGTGGTTCCCGCGAAAACCACGCCGCTATGGCGCGGATCGAGCGATACAAAGTAAGTGCGAAAAGCGCCCTTCGGCGTCGGCAACTGCTTCCAGTGCCGGGCGCCATCGGCACTCGCGTAGAGGCCGCTGCAGGCACTGGCGTAGACCGATTCGGGCTTGTGCGCATCCACCTGGATGCTGAACACGTCGGAGTCGTCAATCATGCCGGTGTGAATCGACTCCCAGGACGCGCCGCCGTTGGCAGTACGCCATGGCAGATGCGTTGTGCCGGCATACAGAATCTCGCTGTTGGCGGGATCGAATGCGAGCGAAACGACGGGGCGAAACTCCGCGTTACCTGGCGCCGAGATGTGCTTCCACGCCGCGCCGCCGTCGAGACTGCGATAGACGCCGTCTTCAGTGCCGGCTGCGATGACATCCGGATTCGCGGAAAACAAAGTCAGAGACCAGACAGCCTTGCCCCTGGTGTCAGGGAGAAGCTTCCACGTTTTCCCGCCGTCGGTTGTTTTGTAGACGCCGGATGTCCAGGGATGATCGCCTTCCATGCCCGCGTACCACGTGCCGGCAGAGCGAGGATCCACTTCGAGCGCGTGCAGCGTACCGGTCAGTTCGCCTTCAAACGGGAGGCCGGACCACGACGCGCCGCCATTCGAGGAGGTGAAGAGCAGACCATTGTGTGCTCCGGCGATGACCAGCCCGCGCGCCTTCGGCACCACACGCACGAGTTCCGCATCGCCGCCATAAGGTCCGGTAGTTCGCCATTCGCCCCGAGCCGGCAGTGTCGCGAAAAAGAGTAATGACGCCGCGATCAAGGCGGCGCTGGTTCCCGTTTTCGTCATCTGCTTTCGACTTCAGTCTTGCATACAATCCGCGAAAAAACACTACTTCGAAGGAGGTTATCATTACGATTTAGCAATGATTGTCGTGGGTGCGGGCATTATCGGACTCGCCTGCGCGTGGAGACTCGCGCGCTGCAAAATTAAGGTCATCGTTTTCGATCAGGGAGAGGCCGGAGGCGAGGCCAGCTGGGCGGGCGCAGGCATGCTCGCGCCCGGCGGAGAAATGGATGAAGCATCACCCTTGACGCAGATGGCGATGTGCGCGCTTGCCATGTATCCGGCATTTGTCGAGTCACTGTGCGCGGCATCCGGAGTTGCAATCGACTATCAGCGCTGCGGAGCGATTGAAGTGGCGCGGAGCGATGCCGAGGCAGAAGCGCTGAAGCAGCGTGCGGCGCGGCAGGCGGCCCTCGGCATCCGATCGGAAAGGGCGAGCCATACGGCGGGTGTGGCGCTGTTTTATCCTGATGACGCGCTCGTTAATCCGCGCGACATTATGGCGGCGCTGCGCATCGCGTGCGCCCGCAGTGGCGTCGTGATTCGTGAACGCGAACCGGTTGCGGAGATCTTTCGCGATGGAACAGGCGTGCGCACGTCAGCCGGCGTTTACCGCGACGATGGTGTTCTTTTGGCGGCGGGCGCGTGGAGTTCAGATCTCATTCCCGATTTCGCGGTGACAAAAACGAAGCCAGTGCGCGGCCATCTGATCGCGTACCGCGCGGAGGCCGGCATGCTGAGGACGATTCTGCGTGGCGGACATACTTACCTTCTGCAGAGAGACACCGGCACGCTCATCGCGGGGACGTCGACGGAGCATGTGGGGTTCGATCGGACCATCGATGAAAACATCGTGGAGGACATCCGCGAGCGCGCATCAAGTCTTATGCCCGCGCTCGCGGGATTAGATCCGGTGGAACGATGGAACGGATTCCGGCCGGGGATCGAGGGCGGCGTGCCCATGATCGGCAAGCTGGAAAACACGCGCATCTGGACGGCCTTCGGACACTACCGCAACGGTATTCTGCTGGCGCCCGATACAGCGCGGAGAATCGAAGAGCTGGTGACGGGTGCAACTTAACTGAACCGCGACCGCAATGCATAGGCCTGTGAGACTCGTTGCCGCTCCCTGACGGTCACGGTTCAGAATTAAGCCCACTGCGGGAACGGATTCCCCGGCGCCTTTCGGCAGGATTCCAGCAGCGCCTGTATCCGCGGACGCCGCCGCAGGAGCGATTCGCATAATCGCTCCAGCTGTTCGCCATCGCCCTGCAGCCACTCAGGCGGAATCTGCCGGAGAGCTTTGTCGAAGACTTCTTCGGGGAAATTGCGGATGCGCTCCATCCACGGTTCGAAATCGCCGAGCCCGCGCACGGAGTCGTAAACGACACGCCGCGGATACAGGCCTGCGACGGCGGAGTCCGGAAAATCCCAGTGCGGTCCGTTGAACGCAAAGCCGTGGTCGATCATGAGCGCCACAAAGCCGAGCTTGCGCGGCGGCACCCCCGGCCTTGCCAGCCAGTCTTTCAACTGCGCGCGGAAGAAGATCGACTGGCGGCCGTCGGCGTTGGCGACCCAGCGATCGAACGCGAGCACAGCGAGGAACTGCTCGGCATTCGCAAGCTGATGAAGCAGTGTGTCCGGGATGAAGTCGTAGATGGCCGTGACTTCGGGCTTGCCCGGATGACGGGAACCGAAATGCCAGCCGGGCGGGATCGCGATGTGGCGAGTGCCCAATTCCAGCCGTACTTCCGGATTGGCCGCCAGAAACTCCGCCGAGACACGCACGATCTCATGGCCAGGACAGGAGATCTGCAGATGCGCGAGGATTTCCGCCGCCACGAATTCGTTGATGAGAATGCGCCGGTGCTGCGGGTTATTCTGAAACTTAACGATGTAGCAGTCGCCGTCGTCGGCTTCGAGCAGATGTGCCTGCGCGCCGCCGCGCATTTTCCGGATGAACCGGTGCGCGTTCACGGGCATGGGCTTTGCGGGAAGCGGGCAGTCGCGGTATTGTCTGCAATGAGGGAGCGAATCACTTGACACCAGAAGGAAAGAAGCCCGCGAGCGAGGATACCGCGGCAGACAGCGCCAAAGACGCGGCCAAAAACCGCGATGAAATCGCGCTCGAACTGATGAAGTTTATCGCCGTCACCACAGGATACGGCAAGGGCAGCAGCGCCGCGGCGGGATTTTCGGGAAAGCCGGGCAAGTCGGCGGAAGAGTACGCCGACTCTCTGATCCAGCTTTTTGAGAAGTGCCGGTCGGTGGTCGCGAAACCGGTTTCAGAGCAGTAGACGGAAAAAACTTCACGGGCTGAAGCCTGTGCCACTTCGCGTAACTGGCAGCTGAGACGTGGCACAGACTTAGTCTGTGATTGGGCTAACGGCGCGATTTCTTAGCGGCCTTCTTCGGCGCACTCTTCTTGGCGGTGGCCTTCTTTACCGCCTGCTTCGCGGTCGCTTTTTTGGGCGCGGCCTTTTTTGTTGCTTTTTTCGGTGCGGCTTTCTTCGGAGCAGCCTTTTTGGGGGCAGCTTTCTTCGGGGCGGCCTTCTTCACAGCCGCTTTTTTGGGGGCGGCTTTTTTTGGAGCAGCCTTCTTCGGAGCAGCCTTCTTCGCAGCCGGTTTCTTCGCCGCCGCTTTTTTCACGGCCGTCTGAGGAGCAGCTTTGGCCGCAGCCTTCTTCGGAGCAGCCTTCTTCGGAGCAGCCTTTTTGGCCGACTTGACCGGCTTGCGCTCCGGCGGCGCTTCGGCCCCGGCATCGCCCTCCGGCGCTCCAACGACAGAGACCACCACGACTTCCTGCGTGGGCGTAATGGCGAAGGCTACGACTTCTTCTTCCTCGTCGTCATCTTCGTCGTCTTCGTAGTCGTCGAGCTTTGACTCCAGCTCATCGCCTTCATCGCCGTAATCGCGAAAGTCTTCCATCTCGTCTTCGTTGGGAGCGAACTTCAGGTCGTCGAACATCCAATCAGTCTCCTGTTTTGGCACAGTCTCCATTAGCATACCCCTTTTTGTTTTGCATGCAAGTATGCGGAGCCATCAAAATGGCACAATCGTCGTGGAAAAAATTCCAACGGGCCGGAGATGAGGAATTAACGGCTGATCGCGTGGCTGCGGTCTTTGAGCTGGGCGAGCGTTGTGGTGCCCGGGTGCAGTGGACGATGCGGCACAGGAGCCTTCGACGCCGTGACCACCACGGCGGTGCGAACCGGCTTCTTCGACCTGCTCTGCACGATAGTCTTCACGGCAGTCTTGCCGACACGCGGCGTGTGCAGCGCCGAAACCACTTCCCTGTAGGCAGCCGGAACCACCAGGCGGTCGCCTTCAGCGGGATCGTTGCCTTTCAGGTTATTGGCGAGAGCAATCTGGTTCGCGGAAGAGTTGTAGAGGCGGGCTATGTCGGCGAGCGTCTGGCCGGCTTCCACGCGGTGGATGCGCGATGCCGCCAGCAGTCCCTCCGGCACAATCTTCAGCCCGGCTGAGATTTGCTCGCCAGAGCCCTTCGGCACGCGGATCTCGAAATTCTCCGGCGCGACGCTGCGCAGGAGCGCCGGATTCAGTTGTACGAGTTCGGATACCGGTGCGTCGGCCAGGTCGCTGATGAGTGCGAGGTTGGTCGGGGCCGTGGTGACGACGGTGTCGTATTCAAGCGGCGCATCGGGCACGATACCGTCGAGCCCGTACTCGGGCGCATTCTTCGACATGATCGTCATAGCCAGAATGATCGGCACGTAATTCGTGGTCTCGGCAGGGATGGCATGGCGCGCGCGCAGTTCCCAGTAATCGGCGTAACCGGTACGTTCCACCGCACGCTCGATGGCACCCGGTCCGCAATTATAGGCCGCGATGGCGAGATACCAGTCGCCGAATTCATTGTAGAGATCGTGCAGATGGTGGGCGGCGGCGCGGGTGGCCTTTTCCGGGTCGAGGCGCTCGTCGGAATACTGGGTCTGCTTTAAGCCGTATTCATTGCCCCGGAACTTCACGAACTGCCACATGCCCGTGGCGGCGGCCCGCGAGACGGCACGCGGCAGGAAACCGGATTCCGCCTGCGCGAGATGAATGAGCTCCTGCGGGATGCCTTCCTCCGCCAGGATCTTCGAGATCATCGGGCGATATTTTCCCGCGCGCTCCAGGCCGGCTTCGATGGTCCGGTGGCCGCGGTTGTTGAAATAGTTGATGAAGCCGAGCACAGTGTCGTTAATAACCAGAGGGAGGGCGGAGCTGGTGTTTTTCAGCTCGGTCTGAACCTTGTCTTTGATGCGCGGATCGACGGAAAACGTCATGTTGACGATGTCGTCGAGCGGCGCTTTGTCGAAGCCGGGGACTTCGTCCACGGCGGCCGCACCCATACCGGACAGGTCGTCGCGGTGGATGGTATCGACCATGTCTTCCAGCTTGGCTTCAAAAAGACGGCGGTCGGTGGGATTGTCGGACGCCGTCAGCATGACGTCGATCGCGGCGTCGAATTCAACCCGCGCGCGGTCGTAGTCCCGGTCCTGAAAAGCTTTTTTGCCGTTGCGGAATCTTTCTTCCGCCTGCTGGATCAAAAGATCGGATTCGGTCGGGTGAAACACCACCGGACTGGGGACGGCCTCCTTGGCTAATTCCTTCAGGTAGGGGAGGTGCTGGGTGTCGACAATGGTCGCGCCGACGCTCGGACTCGGCGTGCGAACGGCGGCCGGAGCGAAGAAAGAAGTTTGGAGATTCGGTTGCTGAGCAAAAGATGAAGCGGAGGAAATAAATAGTAGAGCAGTTAGGAAGAACAGACCTGTCGCTTTGGAGTACCGGGTCATTCACTCTCCTCGAAATTCGAAACAGCCGTACTTAAGAGTTCTCTGGCACACCGGCCAACGGGTTCGTTTGAGGCGCCCCAAACAGGGTGCCCGGCCCGTAAAGACCCCTTCAGCCTACCCCACAGGTTACAACTGCGTCAACCCGGGGGTGAAACAATACGTTTCCTTTTGACACACTATAGGAACGTCTGAGCAGTATATCGTACCCTTTGCAGCTTTTCTTTATAGCCGATTACTCGTCGTCGGATTCCTCTTCGCCGCCCCGCGCCGCCCTGGCCGCCGCAATGATCTTATCGGCCTGCAGTTGAGGGACGTAGTCGTAATGGTCGAATTCCATTGTAAATGAAGCACGGCCTTGAGTTATCGACGTCAGGTCGCTCTGGTAACTGAGCATTTCCCCCATCGGAACCTGGGCCTTGATGATCTGGGTGGTGCCCTGCGTCTCCATGCCGGCAATTCGTCCGCGGCGCCCGTTCAGATCGCCCATCAGGTCGCCCGCATACTCAACCGGGGACTGGACCTCAACGTTCATGACGGGTTCGAGCAGAGCAGGTTTCGCGGTTTGCATCGCGTTCCGAAATGCCTTCCGCGCCGCCAGCTTGAACGCCAGTTCTGACGAATCGACGTCGTGGTAAGAACCGTCATAAACCGTCACCCTGAAATCGACCATCGGAAACCCGGCGAGATACCCCCGCTCGGCCGTCTCGATAATCCCTTTTTCCACCGCTGGAATATAATTTTTGGGAATCGACCCGCCGAAGATGTCGTTGACGAACTCGAACTTCCCGCCGCGCGGCAACGGCTCCATGCGAATCCAGCAATCGCCGAACTGGCCGTGGCCGCCGGTCTGCTTCTTGTGGCGGCCCTGCACGTCGGCGGTGCCGCGGATGGTTTCGCGATATGGAATTTTCGGCGCCTTCAGGGTGACGTCCACCCCGTAGCGCTTCTTCAGCCGGCTGACTGCGATTTCGACGTGCTGCTGGCCGGTCCCGGCAACCAGAAACTCCTTGGTCTGCGGGTCGCGGTAGAAGCGCAGCGAGAGGTCTTCTTCGAGAAGCTTGTGCAGCGCGTTGCCCATGCGGTCTTCGTCGTTGCGGCTTTTGGCTTCGATCGCGAAAGCAATCGAGGGTTCGCTGAGCTTCACGGGCGGAAAGGCAACGGGTGAGGCCTTGTCGGTCAGGGTGTCGCCGGTCACCGTGTCTCTGAGTTTGGCGACGGCGCCGATATCGCCGGCCCGAAGTTCGTTCACCGGCTGAATGGTCTTGCCGACCGGCACGCCGATATGCGCGAGGCGCTCCTGCGTGCCCTTGCCCACATTGAAGAGGTTGGCGTCGTTCTTCACCACCCCGGAAAGCACCTTGAAAAACGTGATGCGGCCGGCGAACGCGTCAGCCGAGGTCTTGAAAACAAAGGCCGCGGCGGGCTCGGAACTGGAGTACTTGCGCTCGGTCTCGGCGCCGTTGAGCGTGACTTTGGCGGGCGGACGGTCAGCGGGCGAGGGGAAGGCTTCGACGATCAGGTCGAGAAGCCGGTCGGAGCCGACATCGTGCAGGCCGGACATGCAGAGCACGGGGAATATCTTGTCCTCGCGCATTTCCTCATCGAGGCCGCTGACGATGTGTTCTTCGGGGAGCGTGCCTTTCTCGAAGAACTCTTCCATCAGGTCATCCTTGCCCTCCGCCACGACTTCGACGAGCTCGGCGTGCGCGGCCTGCGCGGTTTCGGCGTACTCGGCCGGGATGTCAACCATGGTCGATTTGCCGTCGCCGTCCGGGACGAATATGTGTGCCTTCATGTGGACCAGGTCGATCACGCCACGGAAATCGCGCTCTTTGCCGAGCGGCAGGTGAATGGGGACGGCGTTGCGGCCGAAGCGTCCGTGGATGGCCTCGACAGCCCGTTCGAAGGAGGCGTGTTCGCGGTCGAGCTTGTTGATCACGACCGCGTGCGGAAGATTGCGCTCTTCCGCGTATTGCCACATCTTTTCAGTGATGGCTTCGACCCCGGCCACGGCGTCGACGACGATGATGAGGGCGTCAGCGGCTATGAGTGCAGAGTACGCGTCGTTGGTGAAGAGGTTGAAACCGGGGGTGTCGATGAGGTTGATGCGGGTGCCCTTCCATTCGATGGAGGCGATGGACGAGGAAATGGTAAGCTTGCGGTTGATTTCCTCCTCGTCAAAATCTGTCACTGTGTTGCCGTCATCGACCCGCGTCAGGCGGCTCGTGGCGCCCGCCGCGTAGAGCAGCCCGGCCACCACGGAGGTCTTCCCGCAGTGGCCGTGGCCTACAATCCCAACGTTTCGAATATCCTTCGTGTCGTAGATCTTCATGGAACCCCCCGGTTTTTACGAGGGGATCGTATCACAGTTGAAACACAGCTTGATCCCGCTTGACGAGCGGGCAAAGGAGCGCACCGTGAACAGTGAGAATTTCATTACAACGAACGATGGCGCCCGGTTGTACTTCGAGACGCGCGGCAGCGGACCGATGGTGGTCATCCCGAACGGCAGCATCTATCTGGACGATTTCGAGGTGCTGGCCGAAGAGCGGACGCTGGTAGCTTACGATCCGCGCAACCGCGGCCGCTCGGACGCGACGAACGACGGCGATATCGGGCGCGATGTCGAAGATCTCGAATCCGTGCGTCGATATTTCGACATTGGACAGATGGATTTGGTCGGGCACTCGTATGCCGGACTGCTGGCAGCGCTCTATGGGATGAGATACCCGGGCTGTGCCGGACGAATTGTCCAGATCGGCCCGATGGAGCCGGTCGCGGGCGGGCAGTATGCGCCGGAGCTGTCGAACAACGATGGTCTGGCAGGTCAATTATTCGCCCGGCTGGGGCAGTTGTATCAGGCGCGCACCACGGAGACCGACGAAGAGATTTGCCGGCAGGCGTGGGCGATTCTCGGCGCGCTCTATGTCGCGGATCCGAAGGACGCCGGGCGGATCCATTGGGGCCGCTGCGAGCTCGCGAACGAGCGAGGCTTCATGATGTACTGGACCCGCCGCATGATGCCTTCCATCCAGAGCCTGCGGCTTCCCGATGAGGCATCGAAACTGACCGCACCGGTGCTGACGATCCACGGCACAAAAGACAGAAACGCGGCGTACGGCGCGGGGCGGGACTGGGCGGCGATGCTGCCGGACGCACGGCTGGTCACGGTGGAAGGAGCGGCACATGCGCCGTGGATCGACGCGCCACAGAAAGTGCTGGGCGCAATGCGAACATTCCTGGCCGGAAGCTGGCCGGAAGGCGCCGAAAAGGTCGAGGCTGGCATCCGAACCCCTATAAACAAAGGATGAGTTTAGGATGAAGAGAGAGTGGCGAGCCCGTGCCGGGACCCACAAAAGGAGAGATCGAAATGACGGGAACCCGCAGGACAATTCTGGCCGCCCTTGCCGCAGGCTTCGTGACCAGGGTCAACTTCGCCAGAGCGCAGAACACGCCGGCTCCGGCCGCGGCTGGCGACGCGAAGCAGAAGGACAAAAATATCGCCGCCGGCGAGGTGGAAGCGAAGCGCCTCCTGCTGCTGATGGATCGCGACGCCAGCGGCAAGGTGTCGCACAAGGAGTTCATGGAATTCATGGAGGAGGAATTCCAGAAGCTCGACGTTAATAAGGACGGCGAACTGGACGTGGCGGAACTGACGCGGTCGCGCCTCACGCCGCACGGCGGCCGCCAGCGCTGATTATTGCAGCGCGAGCGACATGAAGACCGTTGCCTGCGGATTGTCGTTGTAACGCGGGCAGGGCCGGTAGCCGCGCTTCGCATAGAAGCGGATCGCATCCGTCAGGTCGTCCTTTGAATCGAGGTAGAGCGTCGTGTACCTGACCTGGCGCGCATATTCGTGCACGGCGTCGAGAAGGTGTCCCGCGACACCGCGGCGGCGCGCCTGTGGCTTCACGTATAGTCGCTTCACTTCACCGGCGGACGGGATCGCAGCGAGCGGACGCAGCCCGATGCATCCCACGATCTCCTCGCCGTCCCGCGCCAGCCAGAAGCCCGAACCTGCGCCGAAATAATTTGTCAGGAACTCTGCGCGGTCCTCGCGCGCCACCACGCCAACCGCGTCGAAGTATTCGCTTACGATTCGCCAGGCGGCATCGAAATCATCGCTTTCGCCCCTCCGAATGACAACTCGGCCCATGCACCCAAATTGGCATAATCGGGGCATGTCAGTGAGAATCGTGCAGGTCGACGCCTTCACAGCAAAGCCTTTCGCGGGAAATCCGGCAGCCGTATGCGTGCTCGACGCCGCGCCGAATGAAGACTGGATGCGCGATGTGGCGCGCGAGATGAATCTTTCCGAAACCGCGTTTCTGCATCCCGAAGACGGCGAAGACGGAAAAGACGGCGGCTATCGCCTGCGCTGGCTCACTCCCGCAATTGAAGTCGATCTCTGCGGACACGCCACGCTCGCCAGCGCCCACGTGCTCTGGGAGGACGGCCACATCGCCCGCAATGCCGAAGCGCGCTTCCACACGCGCAGCGGTCTGCTGACGTGCCGGAAGCATGCGGACTGGATTGAGATGAATTTCCCTGCCAAGATTGCCGCGCCTGCCGAACCGCCCGCGCAACTGGCCGAAGCCATCGGCGCGAACCTTCTTTTCGTTGGACGGAGTCAGTTCGATTACCTCGTCGAAGTTGCCGACGAGGCGACGTTGCGCGCCGTGAATCCGAATCATCATCTGCTGCGACAGCTGCCCGTGCGCGGTGTGATTGTGACTGCGCGCGGCACCGGCTACGACTTCGTCTCGCGCTTCTTCGCGCCGGGCGCCGGTGTCGATGAAGACCCCGTCACCGGCTCGGCGCATTCCGCGCTCGCGCCGTTCTGGAGCCAGCGTCTCGGCAAAAGCGAAATGGTCGGTTATCAGGCTTCCGCGCGCGGCGGCGTCGTCAGAGTCCGGATGATGGGTGACCGTGTGGCGATTTCGGGTCAGGCGGTGACGGTGATGCGCGGCGATCTGCTGTTCTGAACTACCCTGAGAACAGGAATGACCGTCATAGAGATTCCGGACGAACAGGCTGAAGCGCTGAAGGCGAAGGCCGCAGCCGAGGGACTGACGCTTGAGGCATGGCTGGAGCGACTGGCTGAAGAAAGGCCTGTGCCCGGTTCCCCGTCGGTCCTGGCAGCGGCGGCGCGGATCCGTGAACTCCAGAAGCACGTAAAGCCTGACCCTGAGGGCTGGACGAGCCGAGACTACATCAAATTCGGCCGCCGTTAGTGCCTTCTCTGGTTGCAGACTCGCCGATCGCGTCAGCGTGGTGTTTTCCGGACGAGCGCACAAACTACACCGAGGCGGTTTTTGAGACCGTCAGGACAACTGTTGAAGCTGCTGCACCGATTTTGCTGGCCTATGAATTGCGCAACAGTGTTTTGATGGGTGTGCGCCGCCAGCGGATCTCGCACACGCACGCCACAAACTTTCTGGAGATGTTCAGGCGCCTTCCGATTCATCTCACCGATCCGGTCTCCTGCGACCGAGTCCTCGACCTGGCCGTCCGCCACCGACTCACCTTCTACGACGCTGCCTGGCTCGACCTCGCACTCCGCGGAGCCCTCCCGGCTTGCGAGTCTCGACGACGCCCTTTGCGACGCCGCCCGCGCTGTCGACGTACCGATCTTCCGCCTACAGCCCATGCCGTAAGCTTGTTCCTGTGAAGTTCCGCCTGCCCCCGGAAACCTATGACAGCGAGCCGCCGCCCTTCCTCGGGTCCTGGCGCAATGTGTATATCTTCGTGCTCGCCTGGCTGGCCTTCCTGATCGGCGTCTTCTACGCCTTCACACGCTATTACGCCTGACGATGACCACTCTCGACTGGATCGTCATGATCGTCACCATCATCGCCATCCCGAGCTTCGGGCTCTGGCGGGGACGCGGCGGCACCACCACCAGCCACTATCTGCTCGCCGGCAAGACGATGCCGTGGTACGCCATGGGCCTTTCCATCATGGCCACCCAGGCCAGCGCGATCACGTTCATCGCCACCACCGGCCAGGCCTACGTCGATGGCATGCGCTTCGTGCAGTTCTATTTCGGCCTGCCGATCGCCATGGTGATCCTCTCCGCCACCGCCGTCCCGATCTTCCACAAAGCGGGCGTCTACACCGCCTACGAATATCTCGAACACCGCTTCGACGCCAAGACCCGTGCGCTCGCCGGCATCGTGTTCCTGATTCAGCGCGGCGCGGCCGTCGGGCTCGCGCTCTATGCGCCCGCCATTGTGATGAGCGTGATCCTCGGCTGGAACGACCGCGCCACCACGCTGGCCATCGGCGTCATCTGCGTGCTCTACACCACGCTCGGCGGCATTCCCGCCGTCACCTGGACCGACGTCATGCAGATGATGATCATCTTCGCGGGCCTGATTCTCGCCCTGCTCACCGTCATCTCGCTGATGCCGCACGGCGTCGGTTTCGGGGATGCGGTTTATCTGGCGGGCGCGGTGGGAAAGCTCAACGCGGTGGATACGAAACTCGACTGGGACAACCGCTACAACCTGTGGAGCGGCCTGCTCGGCGGCACGTTCCTCATGCTCGGCTACTTCGGATGCGACCAGTCGCAGGTGCAGCGGTACCTGACCGGCAAATCGGTGGCGCAGAGCAAGCTCAGCATGCTGTTCAACGCGATGGCGAAGGTGCCGATGCAGTTCTTCATTCTGTTCGTGGGCGCGATGGTGTTTGTTTTCTATCTCTTTGCGCAGCCGCCGATGCTGTTCGAAAAGACGGCGATGAAGGCGATTGCGACGCAGCCCGGGTTCGCGGAAACCGAGAACCGATTCAACAACGCGTGGCAAAAGCGCGAGAAAGCCGCCGAGAATCTCAATGCCGCGCGCAAACAGGCCGACTCCGCCCGTCTGGCCGCATCCACCGCAGCTTACCGCGCGGCGCAGCACGAGATCGACAGCGCCCGCCAGTCGGGGATCAGGCTCTACGAAAAGGTGCAGGGCAAGGCGGGCTTCAACGACACGAACTACATCTTTCTGTCGTTCGTCACGAAATACTTTCCGGCGGGCGTGATCGGCCTGGTGATCGCGGTGATCATGAATGCGGCGATGTCTTCGAGTTCCGGTGAACTCAATTCACTCGCAGCGGTCAGCGTGATGGACCTCTACCGGCGTCTCTGGCGTCCTGACGAAAACGACCGGCACTACCTCGTCGTGTCGCGAATCTTCACGGCGATCTGGGGGACGTGGGCGGTGATCTTCGCGCAGTATGCAAAGAATCTGGGATCCCTGGTGGAAGCGGTGAATCAGGTGGGGTCGTATTTTTATCCGGTGCTGCTCGGTGTGTTCGTGCTGGCTTTCTTCTTCAAGCGTGTGCGCGGCTCGGCGGCCTTCTGGGCGATGCTGACGGGGGAAGCGGCGATCATCGCGTGTTCGCTGTTCACGCATATCGCGTTCCTTTGGTTCAACGTGATCGGCACGGTGGTGGTAGTGATCGCGGGAGTGGTTTATTCATGCTTCGGTGGGGCATCCCGCGTTATTTCCGGCACCACTGCGTAATATAATCGACTCATCTCCCACACGTCGCCATACGTGTCGGACGACCGACCGGTCGCGCTGCCGACCGCAGCCTGAAAATCAGGCGTCGACTCCGTCTCTCTCAAAAAACGTTATGGCGACCACAGAGAAAACAATCATTACCCCTGAAGATTCGTCCCCTGAGAACGAAGCCGCGGCAGCATCATCGCACTCCGAACCGGGTTTTCCCATTGTCGGAATAGGCGCCTCCGCCGGTGGGCTGGCGGCGTTTGAGGCCTTCTTTTCCGGGATGCCGGCCGGCGATTCCGCTATGGCTTTTGTCCTGGTGCAGCATCTGGCGCCGGATCACCAGAGCATTCTTGCCGACCTGGTCAGGCGCTTCACCAGGATGGAGGTTTTCGAAGTTACCCAGGGCATGACCATCAGGCCCAACTGCGTTTACGTCATCCCGCCGAACCGGAATATGGCCCTGGTGAACGGCGCGCTGCAGCTGTCGGAACAGGAGGCGCCGCGCAGCCATCACCTGGCCATTGACTTTTTCTTCCGTTCCCTGGCCGAGGACCAGCACGAGCAGGCCATCTGCATCGTGCTGTCAGGCACCGGCAGCGACGGCTCTCAGGGGCTGCGAGCCGTTAAGGGCGCGGGCGGGATGGCGATCGCGCAGGATCCCGAATCCACCGAATACGACGGGATGCCGGCCAGCGCGATCAACACCGGCCTGGTGGATTATGTGATGGCGCCGGTCGCGATGGCGGCCCAGCTGATCGCCTACGCCGCGCGCGCCCCCGGGAAAATGCCCCGGCCCCTGCCTGTTGCCGGTGCGCCCCCTCAGGCCGCGATGAAAAGCATCTTTGAGTTGCTGCGCGTCCAGACGGGCCACGACTTTTCCCACTACAAGATGAACACCATCACCCGCTGTATCGAGCGGCGCATGGCCGTTCACCAGATCGGGCAGATGGAAGAGTATGCCCGCTATCTGGAGAAAACTTCCGCGGATGTCGAGGCGCTTTTTCGCGATCTCCTGATCGGCGTCACCAGCTTTTTCCGCGATCCGGAAGCATTCGAGGCGCTTCGTCAGCAGGCCATTCCGCGGCTGTTTGAAGGCAAGCCCGCGGGATCGCCCATTCGTGTCTGGGTACCTGGCTGTTCCACGGGGGAGGAGGCCTATTCCATCGCGATGTTGCTCCAGGAAAGTCTGGAGGAGCGGAAGCTGAATTTCAAAGTGCAGGTGTTTGCCACCGACATCGACCATCGGGCGATCGAATGCGGCCGCGCCGGTGTCTACCCCGCCAGCATTGCCGTGGACGTTTCGCCGGAACGGCTGAAGAGATTCCTGATTCAGGAGCCGGACAGCAGCGCCTTTCGTATTTCAAAATCCGTTCGCGACTGCGTGATTTTTTCCGAACAGGACATTATCCGGGACCCTCCGTTTTCCAAACTGGATCTGATCAGCTGCCGCAACCTTTTGATCTATATGGGTGGTGAGCTGCAGAGGAAGCTGATCCCTCTCTTCCACTATGCCCTGAAGCCGGGCGGCATTCTTTTTCTGGGATCTTCCGAGACCGTGGGCGATTTCGGCGAGCTCTTCGCGACCATGGATCGCAAGTCAAAACTGTATTCACGCACAGCCGGGGATGAGACATTCCGGCCGAAGTTTGCCGCGACAACGGAGGGAGCGCCACCGGTCGCGCGGCCTGTGGCGAAGGCGCCCCGCGAAAACAAGGTTTCCGTCCGCGACGCGACCGAACGCCTGATGCTGCGGGAATACAGTCCGGCGGGAGCCCTCGTCACCGAACAAGGCGACATCCTTTACCTGCACGGCCGCACCGGCGACTACCTGGAACCGGCGCAGGGCGAGCCGACCATGAACATCCTGAAGATGGCCCGCGAAGGATTGCGGCAGGAGTTGACGCTCGCGCTCCACAAGGCGGCACGGAACGGCGAGCCAGTGCGGCGCGCGCGTCTCCGTATTACGCCCGGCGGCGATTTCGCCACCGTCGATCTGACGGTCAGCGCGGTGCCCCCGGACGCGCCGGATGCGCCCAAAAGGCTCCTGGTGGTTTTCGCGAAGGGCATTCCGGCGGCTGACCCGGCGACCTCCGCGGCTTCCGGCGGCGCCGGCCCAGGCGAGAGCACGGCAGAAGCCGGCCAGAATATCGCGGAGCTGACGCAGGCCCTGCAGGCCAAAGAAGAATACCTGAAGGTCACCAACGAGGATCTGCAGTCCACCAACGAAGCGCTGAATTTCTCGAATGAGGAAATGCAGTCGCTGAACGAGGAGCTTCAGGCCACCAACGAGGAACTCGAGACATCGAAGGAAGAATTGCAGTCGGTGAACGAGGAACTGGCCACGGTCAATGCCGAGCTGCAGACCAGGGTGGCCGATCTGTCGCGGTCCAACAACGACATGAACAACCTGCTGGCCGCCACGGGAATCGGCACCATCTTTGTGGACGGGCAGATGCGCATCCGCCACTTCACCCCGGCTGTCACAAAAGCGGTCAACCTGATTCCGGGCGACGTGGGGCGGCCGATTAGCCACATCGCTTCCAACCTGGTGGGTTACAGCGACCTGGTAGCGGACGTGCAATCGGTGCTGGACAAACTGACGCCCAAAGACGTCGAAGCCCAGACCGGGAACGGCGAGTGGTACCTGCTGCGCATGCGGCCCTATCGCACGCTGGACAACGCAGTCGACGGTGCGGTGATCACCTTTACGGACATCACCGAGGTCAGAAAGGCGCAGGCGATACGGCAGGAATCGGAGACTCTGCGCCGCCTCGCCACAGTGGTACGCGACGCAAACGATGCCATCACGGCGCGGACGATCGACGGCCGCATCCTGGCCTGGAATCCGGCAGCGCAGAGGATGTACGGCTGGAGCGAAGCCGAGGCACTCGAGATGAACATCAGCGCTCTGATCCCGGAGAGCGCGCGGGAGGATGAACTGGCCGCCGTCCGGCGACAAATCAGGGGTGAGGTTTCGCAGCCGCAGCGCATGCAGCGGGTCGCCAAAGATGGCCGGATCGTCGAAGTGCTCACCACGTCGACGGCTTTGATCAATGAGGCCGGGGAAGCGTATGCCCTTGCCACCACGGAGAGGCAAATCGATCTGAAAGGGGCAGTTCTTGGCTAAGAAGAGAGTTTCTTCCGTTTTGCCGCGATCGGACGCCGCGCAGGAGCTGCGCCGGCGGGCGGAAAAGATAGCGCTGGAAAAAGATGCCCGAAAAGCCGCGCAGCAGCCGGCCAATCCTGCAGCGCCCACGGCCGAGAGCTTACAGCACGCCATCCACGAACTGGAAGTGCATCAGATCGAACTGGAGATACAGAACGAGGAGATGCGCCGCATACAGGAGGATCTGGAGACTTCCCGGGCGCGGTATTTCGACCTCTACGATCTGGCGCCCGCGGGGTATTTCACGCTCAGCGGCGACGGGTTGATTCTGGAGGCGAATCTGACCCTCGCCAAACTGCTGGGCGTGGAGAGAGGCGATCTGGCGGGCCGGCCGTTCTCACGCTTTGTGTTTCCCGAGGATCAGGACATTAACTATCTGGAGCTCAGGAAGGTGCTGGATACGGGACAGCCGCGCGAGTGGGAAATGCGGCTTAATCGAACACCCGGGCCTTTCCGGGCCTCGGTGGAGGCGGCACGGGCGCTTTACGCCGACGGGACTTTCGCCTGCCGCGTCGTCGTGAGTGATATCAGCGAGCGAATCCGGCTGCGCGAGGAACTGCTCAGTGCGCACCGCCGGAATACCGTCGTCCTCGAAAGCATCTCCGACGGCGTCAACACCTTCGATCGTTTGTGGCGCTGCACTTACGTCAACCCCGCGGGCGCCAAAATGTTCGGCAGGGCCGCCGCAGAACTGCTGGGCAAGACCGTCTGGGAGCTATGGCCGCAAGCCACGGATCTTACCTTCGGCAAGGCCTTTCGCAGCAACGCCGCGGAGAAAAATCCCGTCCAGGTTGAGGCGTTTTACTCCGAGCTTCTGCGCGGCTGGTTCGAAGTCCGCTATTATCCGTCCACCGAGGGCTTCTCGTTGTTCTTCACGGACATTACGCAACGCCGGCGGGTGGAGGAGGCTCGCCAGGAAACCGTTCGCGTGCTGGAATCGGCCGTCAAAGAAAAAACAGTCCTGCTCCAGGAGGTTCATCACCGCGTGAAGAATAACCTGGCTGTGATTTCCGCTCTGCTCAGTATGAAAGCCGACGCCACCGGGAGCGAGGAAGCCAAGGCGGCGCTGGAAACAAGCCAGAGTCGCGTCCAGTCTATGGCGCTCATTCACGAGCATCTTTACGGAAGTTCTTCCCTCGACCACATCAACTTCTCGGACTACGCACGGGAACTCGTGGGGTGGCTGTCGGCCACCTTCTTCGATGAATCGGGAGAGCGGATTTCCATCGAGATGGACGTCGACCAGATCGAAATCGGCATCGAGCGGGCCGTGCCCTGCGCCCTGATCCTGAACGAGCTGCTGACGAATGCGTTTAAGTATGCATTCCCCGGCGAGCGGAGGGGCAGGATTCAAGTCGGCCTGCATGAATGCGCGCCGGGCCAGCTGGAGCTTTCGGTCGAAGACGATGGCATCGGTTTGCCCGCCGGCTTCCTCGCGGAACAGAACAGACGCTCCCTGGGTTTGAAAATCGTCGGGATCCTGACCAAACAACTGGAGGGGGCTCTGGAGCAGCAGGTTTGCGCGGGATCGCGAATTGTGCTTCGTTTCCCGCGTGTGATGAGCGAGACACGCGGGTAGTCGAGCCGTTCACAGCGAAATCCCGCAAATTTAATGTCCGCCCCGCCAACCCGGCATCCCATAACTATTCCCAGCAATATCAATCAATTAGCCTCCTGCATCCCCCTCCGTAATTACCCGGGCAATACCTCCCTGCCCGCCCCGTGTAGCCCAGGCCACAGCGGAAAACAATGCTAGTGTAAAGCCGGAATCACATCCTTTATTACCCAATCGGAGGCATTTATTTTATGGTGGCTTCCCCGCCCGCCAAAAGTGACCATGGCACCGCGCGCATCCTGATCGTGGAAGACGAAGGCATCATCGCCGGCCATATCGCCTCGCGCCTGCTCAAGACCGGTTACTCGGTCGCCGGCATTGCGGAATCGTCCGAAGAGGCGCTCGCTTCTATCCGCGAAGTCAGCCCGGACCTGATCCTTATGGACATCCGGATCAAAGGTTCCCTCGACGGCATTCAGACCGCCGCCAAAGTGCGCGAAACTTCCGATATCCCGATCATCTACCTCACCGCGCACACCGACCAGGCCACGGTCGACCGCGCCAAGATGACCGAGGCTTTCGGCTTCCTCACCAAGCCGGTGCATCCGACCAGCCTCTCCACGTCCATCGAAATGGCCATCCATAAACATCGCGCCGAAGTTGCCGAGCGCGCGCAGCGGGCCTGGATGGAGACCGTGCTGGGCGCCATGGCCGACGCCATGGTGCTGGTCGACGCCAACCGGAAAATTGAGTACATGAACGGCTCCGCGGAAACGCTCATCGGCTGGAAGAACGAGGAAGCCCGCGGCCGCGAGATCGCCATGATTCTGCCCCTGCGGGAACTCGCCACGGAGCTGGAAGCCAACCGTTTCCTGTTCCCGCCCGACTCGCCGCAGCCACCCAGCCAGATACCGGGCGGCCTCGTGGCATCGAAACGCACGGGCCAGTGGTTCCCCCTCGAAGGCGAAGTGGCGCCCACCGTGTCCGCCGGAAGAGTGCTGGGGGCCGTGATCACGTTCCGCGACGCCACCGTGCGCCGCACCGAAGAGAATGAGGTCCGGCATCAGTTCAAAATGCAGGCGGTGGGCCGTCTCGCCGCCGGTGTCGCGCACGACTTCAACAATCTTCTGCTCACAATCCTCGGCTACACCGATGAGCTGATAGGCCATTCACTCTCGTTCAGCGAACCGGACACGCGCGCGCTCGAGGAGATTCGCAAGGCCGGCGATCAGGCGGCCAGCCTGACCCGGCAGCTGCTCAAATTCAGCCGCAGGGAGCCGGTGCGCAAGGTGGACATCAATCTGAACCACGTCATCCGCGATACTGAAGAGCTGGTGCGCCGGATCGGCGGACCGTCGGTGCACTGGCAGTTTCTGCTCGATGAAAACCTGAAAGACGTCCGCGCCGATCAGGGTCAGCTGAAGCAGGTGGTCATGAACCTCGCGGCGAATGCGCGCGACGCCATGCCGGACGGCGGCAAGGTCATCCTCGAAACCACCAACGTGGAAGCACCGCAGGGCGCATCCCCCTCCATCATATGGAAGGCTTTCGTGGCCTTCAGCGTTTCAGACGGCGGCGAGGGCATGAGCGCGGAAATGGCCGAGCATCTGTTTGAACCGTTCTTCACCACCAAGCAGCCGGGCAGCGGAACCGGCCTCGGCCTGTCCATCGTGCACAGCATTGTCACCGACCTCGGCGGCACTATCCACGTTGACAGCGAAAAGGGCCGAGGTACCACCTTCACGGTTTACTTCCCCGTTGCAGAGCCGGGCGCCGCCGCGCGTACGGCGGACTCCGGCCACTCGCTTGAAACCACCGTTGAGACCGGATAAAAATGTCTGAAAATCGAAATTTTGCCAAACGAACCCAACAAGTCGTTGAAAACAAACGGACGGGGTTTTGATGGCTACTGCAAGTCCCGGCGACGTCCTGCAGTCCACCGAGGCCGGCGCCCGCCTGCTGTTCGAGAACGCTGCGCAGGGGATCCTGAGTATTGACGGGCTCGGCTGCATCCGCGACGCCAATCCGTCTGCCGTACTCATGTTCGGCTATACCGCCGAAGGGCTCATCGGCGAATCCGTTGAGACGCTCCTGCCCGCCGGCATGCGCGGCCGGCACCGTCAACTGCGCACGGAATATGAGCGCCGCCCGCACGACCGCGACAGCATGAACCTCGTGGGCCTGCGCCGGGACGGCTCGGAGTTCCCCGTGGAGATCCGGCTGAGTCATCTGGCAGAAAGCGGTGTCACGGTTGCCTTCGTCAGCGACATCACAGAGCGCCGCAAAGCCGAGGTGGAGCGCGAAGAACTGATCACGAAACTCGAAGGCGTGGTTGCCGAGAAGACCGTTCTGCTGCAGGAGATCAACCACCGCGTCAAGAACAATCTTGCCGTGATCGGCGCTCTGCTCGGCCTGCAGGCCGATGAACTGAAGGACGAGCAGGCCCGCACCGCTCTGTACGAGTGCCAGCAGAGAGTTCTGTCGATGGCGCTTATCCAGGAATGCCTGTACGCCGACGAGCGTCTCGATCGCGTCAATTTCGGCGTCTATGCGCGTCAGCTCGCGGAGCAGATCAGCGACGCCCTGGCCGGCGCGCATGACCGCGTCACGCTCAACGTCGAATCCGATGCGATTGATCTTCCTGTCACTCTCGCCATCCCCTGCGGGCTCATCCTGAACGAACTCGTTTCGAACGCGTTCAAACATGGTTTCCCGGACGGCCGCAAAGGCGCCATCACCCTGCGCTTCACGCACCCCGTGCCAGGCCAGCATTCCCTCGCCTGCCGGGACGACGGCGTGGGGATCTCCGCGGGCTTCGACTGGCAGAACGCGCCATCCCTGGGCCTGCGTATCGTCCACATCCTCGCCCGGCAGATCGGAGCGACTTTCACGCTGGACCGCACCGGTGGCGGCACCTGCTTTGAACTGATTTTTGCGGCCCGGAATTCCTGAAGGAGCGTATTCTATGGCATTTCCCCAGCCTCATGACGAGGCGCCGGCGAAAATTTTCATCGTCGAGGATGAAGGCATCATCGCCGACAACATCGCGTCGCGTCTCCTGCAGAGCGGCTATCGGGTGGCAGGAATCGCCGATTCCTCCGAGGAGGCGCTGGCCCAGGTGCCGGCTACAAACCCCGATCTCGTATTGATGGACATTCGCATCAAAGGCGCGCTCGACGGCATCGAGACCACGAAAAAGCTGCGCGAGCAGTTCGACGTCCCGGTGGTCTATCTCACCGGCTTCACGGATTCGCAGACCATCGACCGGGCGAAGTACACCGGCGGATTCGGCTTCCTTCGCAAACCGATCGATCAACGCACGCTCGCCACCACGATCGAGATGGCCACGCACAAGCACCACGCCGACCGCGAAATGCGCGACCAGCGTGCCTGGATGGCAACCGCCCTGCGCAACATGGCGGACGGCATGATCGTCATCGACCGCGACCGCAAAGTTCAGTTCCTCAACGGAGCGGCGGTAGCGCTGACCGGCTGGTCGAACGACGAAGCCCGCGGCCGGGACATCGCGGCGGTGCTTTCTCTCGTCAATTCGCTTTCCGGGGAACCCGCCGGCGATTTTCTCGTTCCACCCGCCAGACCCGGACCACCTGCCGCCATACCGCCCGATCTGATGTCCGTGAAAAGTTCCGGTGAACGCTTCCCGGTGGAGGGCGACATCGCGGGCAGCGTGGATGGGGAACGGGTCGTTGGCGCCGTGATCACATTTCGCGATGCCACCTCCCGCCAGGCGCGCGAAGACGAAGCGCGCCAGCAGCACAAGATGCAGGCTGTCGGGCGGCTGGCGGCGGGCGTGGCGCACGACTTCAACAATTTCCTGTTCATCATGCTGGGCTATACCGAGGAGATGCTGCGTACCGCCAGTAAGGACGACGTCATTCCGCTGACGGAAATCAAAAAGGCCGGCGACAATGCCGCCAAAATCACCCGGCAGCTGCTGCAGTTCAGCCGTAATGAGCCGGTCGAGAAGAAAGACGTGAATCTCAACCACGTGATTCGCGAAACCGCCGATATGCTTCGCCGGCTGGGCGGTCCGTCCGTCAAATGGCGCTTCCGGCTTGACGAGAATCTGGGCTTCGTGAGCGCCAACGATGCCCAGCTGCAGCAGATCCTGATGAACCTGGTTGCCAACGCGCGCGATGCCATGCCCGGGGGCGGCGAAATCGCCATCGAGACCTCGAATGAGTCCGCGTCTCACATATCGCTGCGTGTCACGGACAACGGTAAAGGCATGAGCCGCGAGACCAGCCGGCACCTTTTTGAGCCTTTCTTCACCACCAAGGCCCCGGGTAACGGCACCGGTCTCGGCCTTTCCATCACGCAGAGTATTGTCACCGGTCTCGGCGGCTCCATTCAGGTGGCGAGCGAACCAGGCCGCGGCGCGACGTTCGCGATCTCGCTGCCGCGTTCCGCCGACCGCCCGGCGACCGTGCTGCTGGCAGAGGATCAGGACGGTATCCGCCGTCTGATACACGACTACATGACGGCCGCGGGATACTCGGTCCTCGATGCCGCCGACGGCGAACAGGCGATTCGTATCGCCAATGACCGTGCCGCGCCGATCGATCTGCTGGTCACCGACATGGTGATGCCCGGCGCCAGCGGCCTTGAAGTGGCTGAGACGCTGACACTCCGCTGGCCGGATCTGAAAACGGTCTTCATCTCCGGCTATTCGCAGGAGTTTGACAAAAACGCGGAAAGTGTCCCCCCGGGCGCGCGTTTCCTGCGCAAACCTTTCACCAAAGCGCAACTGCTCGACTGCTCGAGCGACCTGCTGGGTCGCCGTAAGTTAATCGCCATGAAAGCCTCCTGATATGCCCCCTCCGAATGAGGACCACCGGGCCTCCGATGCGGCGGTCTACACGCCTGCACTCGATCACACGCACGCCATCATTCAGGACTTTGCGGGAAAGATCCTGAAATGGACCGACGGCGCCGCGGCGCTCTACGGCTGGACGCGCGCGGAAGCGCTGGGCCGCAACAGTCACGAACTGCTCGATGTGTCTCTTCCCGACCCGCTGGAGAAAATCCGCGCCACGCTGCTCGCGACCGGCAGCTGGACGGGAGAATTCCGCCAGCGATGCCGCGACGGCTCGATCATGTGGGTCGCCGGATACTGGTCCGTCCTCCGCGACAACGCCGGGGAGCCTGTCGCTGTCATCAAGATGAACAACGACATCACGGCCCTCAAGACCGCCGAAGCCACGGCGCGATCGTTGTTCGAGAACGCGCCCCCCGGTATTCTGACGGTAGACCAGGCCGGCCGGATCGTCAATGTAAACGCGATGGCCGTGGGGTTATTCGGCTACACGCGCGAGGAAATGATCGGCATGGCGGTGGAGATGCTTCTGCCGGAAGCGCTGCGCGCGCGGCACGTCGGGCACCGGGCCGGCTACGCGCTGCGGCCGCATGCCCGGCCTATGGGGCTGGGTCTCGATCTGATCGCACGCCGCAAAGACGGGACCGAATTCCCTGTCGAGATCAGCCTGGGCTCCGTCGCCGAGCATCCGGGGGACGGGCTTGTCATCGCGTTCGTATCGGACATCAGCGCGCGCCGGCAGCTGGAACAGGAGCGCGAGAACCTGGTCGTGATGCTCAAAGAGGCACTGGCCGAGAAAACAGTTCTGCTGAAGGAAATCCATCACCGCGTGAAAAACAACATGGCGGTCATCTCGGGCCTGCTCGGCATGCAGGCGGACACCATGCAGGACGGCCAGGCCGCGGTGGCACTCGCCGAAAGCCAGCAGCGCGTCGAGTCGATGGCCCTTATTCACGAATTCCTTTACAGCACCGACCATCTGGACCGCGTGAGGTTCAGCAGGTACATCAAGCAGCTTGCGCACGGGATCTGCTCGACATATGCGCTCGAACCCGAACTTATCTCCGTAGTGATCGAAGCCGAGGAGATCGATGTTGGTATCCATCGCGCCATCCCGTGCGGGCTGATCCTGAATGAGCTGTTTTCCAATGCCTTGAAGTACGCCTTTCCAGGCGGCCGCAAGGGCACCATCCGGGTGCGGTTTGCCCGCCTCGAATCGGGCAATCTGACGCTCTCGGTCGCAGACGACGGCGTCGGTATGCCGGTGGATTTCGACTGGGAGAACGCGCAGTCCCTCGGCCTTCGTGTGATTCGGATCCTGGCGCGGCAGATCGATGGCCAGCTTATCCTGGATCGCAGCGTCGCCGGCACAAGATTCGAACTGCAGTTTCCGTCACTCGCTCCGGAGGACGTCACCCCGACGCCCGTGATCGAGACAAGTAAAGTGAAGACATGGTCGGGACAGGGCGAAAGCGGTCCATCGCATTCTTCATCGCGCTCGGTGTCGGCCTTACAATAGTCGTTGTCCTTCTCTATGTCGGCTGGGTGCTGCTCAACTGGCGCTCCGGCATTCTGTTGTTCCTGGGCATCCTGCTGTCGATGGTGGTGATTGCCGGCGTCGTACTGAATACGATTTTTCTGGTGCGCGAGATCCGCCGCAACGAGCAGCACGACGCGTTCATCAACGCGGTAACGCATGAGCTGAAGACGCCGGTGGCTTCCATCCGGCTCTACGTCGAAACGCTGAAGACGCGCGCGGTCGAAGACTCGAAGCGCAACGAGTTTTACAGCATCATTCTGTCGGACAGCGACCGGCTGCTCGGCACCATCGAACAGATTCTGCGCACCGGACGTGTAGGGTCGTCGAGCCGCAAGCCGCATCTGGCGCCGATGCAGCTTGACGAACTGGTCAACGAATGCGTAAACCGCGCACGCATTCTGCACCACCTCGCGCCGGATTCACTGCGGTATGAGCCGGGGCCGCCGCTGCCGATCATGGGGGACTACGACGAAGTGCATGCAGCGGTGTCCAACCTGATCGAAAACGCGGTGAAATACTCCGGCAAGGAGGTGGGAATCGAAGTCGGCGCTTATCGGAGTGAAGACCGTTTCGCGGAGGTTCGCGTGAAGGACCGGGGGCCGGGCATTCCCCGGAACGAGCTGAAGCGCATCTTCAAACGCTTTTATCGCATCCACGGGCCTGGCTCCATGCGTATCAAAGGCACCGGGCTGGGACTGTACATCGTGCGAAATGTAGCCAGGCGCCACGGGGGACGCGCGTGGGCGGAGAGTGGCGGACCCGGCCATGGCAGCACGTTTACGCTGCAGTTCCCGATCGCAAAATGAGCCGCGTCCTGGTGGTTGAGGACGAGCAGCATCTGGCCGACGGGCTTCGGTTCAATCTGGAGGCCGAGGGGTATCGGGTGGATGTGGTGGACACCGGGGAAGCCGCGCTCGGATTGCTGATTCCGCCGCCGAAAGATTTCGATATTGTCGTGCTCGATGTCATGCTGCCGGGCAAGAGCGGGTTCGATGTGGTGTCGGAGATGCGCAAGGCCGGACAGTTCGTGCCGACGCTGATTCTGACGGCGCGCGGGCATTCCGTCGACGTGCTGCAGGGCTTCGCCGCCGGCGCGGACGACTATCTGACGAAGCCGTTCGATCTGACCATATTGATTGCGCGGATTCAGGGGCTGCTGCGCCGGCGTCAATGGCTGGAGGGGCCGAAACGCAGTGACGTTTTTCAGTTCGGCGACAAGTCGGTTTACTTCGAACTGCTCGAGCTGCGCGTACGCGGGCAGGTGTTTCCGCTCACCCTGATGGAGATGAATGTCCTCCGGTTTCTGATCCGGCACGAGGGGACGCCGGTATCCCGCAAGACGATGCTGGACGAAGTCTGGGGTCTGCATGAAGACACCGACACGCGGGCCATCGACAACTTCATCGTGCGGTTGCGGCGTTATATAGAGGATGATCCGACCAAGCCGCGCCATCTGCAGACGGTACGGGGTGTGGGCTACCGGTTTATCGCCGACCCGTCCTGAGTCTTCTCTACCGCTGGCGGTCTTGCCGCCGGCGCTCCTGGCTTAACTGCCGGCGATCCCGCGCCACGACAGCTGTCCGCCGATATATACCAGCCACAGGCAGAGGACGAAGCGCATTTTGCGCGGCGACACCACGGATACCAGTTGCGTGCCGATCAGCACGGCGGGAATGCCGCCTGCCAGAAGTTTCCAGAGGATCGGCCACGGCAGGCCATTCATCGCAATGTGGATGCCTCCCGCAAAGACGGAAAGGAGCAAACCGAAAGCCAGATCGGTGCCGACTACTTCAGCCGGCAGCAGCGAGGTGTAGCGCATCAGGACGAGTGTGCCGAGCGCTCCCGCGCCGGCGGAGGAGAAGCCGACTTCGAAACCGATTGGCGCGACGATCCACGGCAGCCATTTCGCGTTGACCGGATGCGCTTTGATCCTGGGCACGACGCTGCGCCAGAGTGTGGCCACGGCCGTGATCAGGACGGTGATGCCGACGATGATCAGGACAGGGCGGCTGAGCGCTTTCTGATCCAGAAACCCCAGCACCAGGCTGCCGATCAGGACGGCGGGAAGTCCGCCGAGGGCAGTCCATTTCAGGACTCCCCAGCTGACCTGACGCCGCGCCATGTAGATCGGCGTGGCGATCAGTTTAACGACCGTACCGAACACCAGCGCCGTCGTGACGGCGTCCGGCGTGGACTGATGAAAAAACAAAATCAGTATCGGCGCAGTGATACTGCCGGCGCCCACTCCGGTAACACCGATGGCGAGGGCAATGAGAAATCCAGCGACAAATTCCATGACAGCGTGGTCTAGTTTCCCAGCATAGCGCAAAACCCCTCAATCTCGATGGAGATGGTTGACAAACACACGGTTTACCATCTATATTATTCCTATCTAAATAGTATAGTTTCGCTTGTGGAGACCTCTTAAACCATGATGACAAAGTATTTATGGCTTGGAATGGCTTCGTTTGTCGCGCTCCAGTCTGCGCACGCCCAAGCCCCCCTTACGCCCGACCAGCAGAGAATCATTGACCTCGAAAAGAAAGTGGAAGAGCTCACCCGCCGTTTGGAAGCCGACGAGGCAAGGTCGGCCGGAGCCCCTGCGCCGCAGGCTGCGGCCGCCGTCGCCGCTCCCATCGTGGCGCCCGCTCCCGCGCCTGTCTCGCAGACCGGGTCGCAGCGTCCCACCAACGCCGGAGTTGCAGCCGGCACGATTCCGCGGGGCGAATCGAATAACGTCGGCCTCGTGACCGTCGGACCAAACGGCTTCACCATTCAGTCTGCGGATGGTGACTTTCTGCTGAAGACCGGGGCCGACTTCCAGTCCGACGTACGCACGTTTACCGGCAAGGGCAGCGGGAATCTGACGGACCAGATCCTTCTGCGCCGCGTCCGGCCCACGATCTCAGGCACGGTCTACAAGTACATCGACTACTATTTCCGCCCCGACTTCGGTCAGGGCAGCGTGGTCATCTACGACGCTTATCTGCAGGCCAATTACATCCCTCACTTCGCCATCCGCGCCGGGAAGTTCAAGCCTGGGGTCGGCCTCGAGCGCCTCCAGTCGGATGACGACACCACCTTCGTGGAACGGGGATTGCCGACTCTGCTTGTGCCAAGCCGTGCCATCGGCTTCCAGCTGTCCGGCGACATCATCGACCACCGCGTGGGATACCAGCTTGGCGTTTTCAATCCGGTGCCCGACAACAGCCTTGCCGACACAGCGCCGTCCAACGCCCGCGATTACACGGCCCGCATCTTCGCCACGCCTTTCCAACCCGAACATGATGTGCTGAGCGGTCTCGGTTTCGGTTTAGCGGCGCAGGGAGGCAATGTGGATGGCGTCGCGCTCCCCGCGTACAAGACAGTGGGCCAGAATACGTTCTTCAACTTCGCTTCGGGCGTTGTCTCGGCGGGGCACAGAACCTCTGTCGCACCGCAGGCGTTTTACTACATCGGACCGGCCGGTATTCTCGCCGAAGATACGGTGACGGAAGAGGGCTTTCAGAAAGGCACGGTACGCCGTGACGTGGCCTTCCGTTCCTGGCAGGTGCAGGCGTCTTATATCCTGACCGGCGAAAAGAAGAGTTACGGCAGCCCCAATCCGAAGCGTGTATTCGATCCGCGCAACGGCGGCTGGGGCGCCTTTGAGCTCGCCGCGCGAACCGGGGATTTCCGCGTGGACCAGGGGCTCTTCGCGGCAGGGTTCGCCACCACAACGTCGTCACCCAGATTTGCCCGCGAGTATGTGTTTGGCGGCAACTGGTATCTCAACCGCATCTTCCGGATTTCGGTCGACTACGGCCACACGAACTTCCTCGGCGGCGCTGTCAGCGCGAACAAAGCGTCGGAACGCGTAATCCTGGCGCGCTTTCAGCTGAATTTCATTTGACATCAAAAAAAGGTCTATGCGAACGCGGATTTTGATACACTGTTTTCCAATGCGTAAACTACTCTTCCTCATTGCCATTGGCGCTATGGTTCTGTGCGCGCAGGAGCGCGGCGGTGGACGCGCCCAGGCGCCCCACACCAACCTGAAGGTCCTGCCGGACGATGCCAATTTGATCCCGGCGATGCGAGCCGCGGCGGCCGGTCTCGGCCAGCAGTGCGGATTCTGCCACGAACAGGATCGTGCGAGCGACGCGAAGCCCGAAAAGGTGACGGCGCGCATGATGTTCCAGATGGTGAAGGACATCAACTCGAAAATGCCCGACGCAAAGATCAAGGTGACCTGCTACACCTGCCATCGCGGCATGCCTGAGCCGGTGTCGGCGCCTCCGGCCGCTCAATAGCTCTCTGATACATCGTCCGGCGTCGGGTTTTTGCGAATCCGACGCCGGAAGTGTGTTTGCCCCCTGCGATAATACGGCTTCGGCATGAAGCTGACCGCATGAAGTTGACAATCGACACCGACGCCGGTGTCCTCTCCACAGAAACCTCCGGAAGCATTCCTCTCTATTCCACCGAAGCGTTTGAGATCATCAGCCGCGAGTGGGTGCGTATTGGCTGGGCCTCGAACTACTATTTCTCGCTGAGCTGGTTCGGACGGCCGATTCTGCAGCTGCCCGACGATCTGGTGCGGCTCCAGGAGGTGGTTTACGACCTGCAGCCGGATGTGATTCTGGAGTGCGGCATCTACAGCGGCGGGTCGCTTTTGTTTCACGCCAGTCTGTGCGAGGCGATGGGAAAGGGGCGTGTCATCGGCATCGATAAGCATATTGCGCCGGACACGCGAACGGCGATTGAGCAGCATCGTCTGGCGCATCGTATCGGGATGATCGAAGGCGATTCGGTGGCGCCGGAGACCGTCGCGAAGGTGCACAGCTCGGTGCGTGCCGGGGAAACCGTATTGGCAATTCTCGATTCGCATCATTCGAAGGCGCACGTGGCGGGGGAGCTCGCGGCGTACGCGCCGCTGGTGACGCCGGGGTCGTGCATTATTGCGGCAGACGGGGTGATGCGCGATCTGACGGACGTTCCCGGCGGGGATCCGAGCTGGTCCTGGGACAACCCGGCGTCAGCAGCGCTCGAGTTTGTGGCGGCGCATCCGGAGTTCGAAATGAGACCGCCGCGCGGACCGCGCAACATCACGTATTGGCCCGATGCATGGTTATGGAGAAAAAGCCATGGAGAAGGCCGGTGACGGCCGCCGAGATCCGCCAGGGAATCGAGCAGCTCGGCCCGTGGTTTTACCGGTTCGACTTCGGCGACGGGATTGCGACGACGCCGTTGATTCCGGAATCGGTGGTCGGGATCTTCGATACGCGATTGCAGATGCTGTCGAGTGCGGTCGATGCGCATTTCGGGAAGCGGCTGCGGGAGATCGAGTGCCTCGACATCGGCTGTCATGAAGGGTTCTATTCGCTGGCCATGTCGCGCAAGGGCGTGCGGAATGTGCTGGCGATCGATGCGCGGCCGGAGAATCTGCGGCGCGCGCGGTTCGTGGCAGATGCGATGAGCGTGGGGAACGTCGCGTTCCGCGAAGGGCGTGTGGAGACGCTGGCGGACGATTTGCAGCGTACGTTTGAACTGACGCTCTTTCTGGGGCTGCTGTATCACGTTGAGGATCCGATGCGCTGCCTTCGGCAGGTGGCGGCCGTGACCGGTGAGTTGTGCGTGATCGAGACACAGGTGGTGGACGAGGTAGAAGGCTGCGCCGAGTGGGGATCGCGTGAGTGGACGCGGCCGTATCAGGGGATCATCGCGGTGATCGACGAAACGGGCGAGTTCGATGCGCATAATCGGGAGACGGGCGTGAGCCCGATGGCGACGTGCCCGTCACCGAAAGCGTTGCTGTTCATGCTGAAACAGGCGGGATTCCGGCGCGCGGAGATTCTGACGCCGCCGGCCGGCGCGTATGAGCAGCACGCGCGGGGCAAGCGCGTCGTCTGCGCGGCGTGGAAGTAAACGGTGGGAACGGCAACCCAATATCTGGCTCAGACAGAGGCTTTCGCTGCACGAGCGCGTGAACTCGGCCTTGCCGATACAAGCCGACTCTACTGGTATCACACCATAGACTTGGGCGAAGGCCTCGTAACGCCGGGCCTCTACGACTACCGCGCGACAATCCGCGATTTTCACTTCCCCGAAGACATGCGCGGCATGACCGTGCTCGATGTCGGGTCGGCGACGGGATTCTTCGCTTTCGAATTCGAGCGGCGCGGGGCGCGCGTGGTGTCGACGGAACTGCCGTCGCTCCGCGATCTGGATCGGTTTCCGGGGCAGGATGTGGAGAACTCCCTGCGCAAGATCGAGCGCATGATTTTTCCCGACGGACTCGAGCTGGAATCGAAGCGGCGCGGCGATTCGGAGCGGGAGCTCTACCGCTGCCTGCTCGACGGGCCGTTTCAGTTCTGCAGGGAGCGGCTGGGGTCGAAGGTCGAACGGTGCTATTCGACTGTGTACGATCTCACGGCAGCGAACACGGGTGTCGGCACTTCTGTCGAATCCGGCTTTGATCTGGTGTTCGTCGGCGACGTGCTGGTGCATACGCTGTATCCGCTGAAGGCGCTGGCCGCGCTGGCGCCGTTGTGCCGCGGCGAGCTCGTCTTCGCCCAAATGCTTCCAGAGGGTCCGGACAAGCCGCCCGCGATGATCTACGTCGGCGGAGGCGATCCCGAAGAGGACCACATCTCGTGGTGGCTGCCGAACCGCAGCTGCCTGCACCAGATGCTGACGAAGCTCGGATTCCGCGCGGTGGATGACGTCGGCTGGCACGAGGGTATCCTGCATCCGGGCGGGCATACGTTCCAAAGGGCCATTCTGCGGGCGAAAAAGTAAACGCCGATGAACGCGGTCGAAGTCCGCAAGGTTTCGAAGAATTACCCGTTGACGGAGTCGCAGTTCGGCAGGCTGCGTCATCTGTTCGGCGCTGCCAAAGGGGCGCCCCGGGGAGGCCTGTGGGCGCTGCGCGATGTGAGCTTCTCCGTCGCAAAGGGCGAAGCGTTCGGCATCATCGGCGCGAACGGATCGGGCAAGAGCACACTGCTGCAGATCATCACGGGGATTCTGCGGCCGACATCGGGCGAGGTGGAAGTGAACGGCAGGCTGGCCGCGCTGCTCGAGCTGGGGTCGGGATTCTCGCCCGAGTTCTCGGGGCGCGACAACGTGTATCTGAACGGCGCGCTGCTGGGCTTGTCCCGGGAGGAGATCGGCGCGAGATTCGAGGTGATCGAGCGGTTCGCGGATATCGGGGAGTTCATCTCGCAGCCGATTCGCACGTACTCGACGGGGATGGTGCTGCGGCTCGCGTTCGCAGTGGCGGCACATGTCGATCCGGAAATTCTGATCGTGGACGAGGCGCTGGCAGTGGGCGACATTGGCTTCCGGCAGAGATGCATGCGGCGCATCCACGAACTGCGCGCGGGCGGGGCCACGATACTGTTCGTGTCGCATGAGACGGGTGATGTGAAGGCGCTGTGCGAGCGGTGCCTGTGGCTCGCGAACGGCACGATGCAGGCGATCGGCGAGGCGGATGAAGTAGTGGCAAAGTATCTCAGCGCGAGTGTGCGGAAGGAAGCCGAGCAGCATGAGGTCGTCGCGCCGGCGTTGTTCGTGCCGAGTCTGCCGAACGGCGTGAACGGGCACCGGTACGGTGACGGCCGGGCGTCGATTGCGGGCGCGGCCCTTGTGGATGCCGAGGGGCGCACGGTGCGGGAGATGGCAGCGCAGGATCGGCTGGTGCTGCGCCTGAGGTTTCAGGCAAAGGCGGCGGTGGCGTCGCCGATTGCGGGGTTTCTGTTGAGGAATGCGCGCGGGGAGAACATCTTCGGGACGAACACGGCGCGGGAGGATTATCCGCTGCCGGCGATGCAGGCGGGCGATGCACAGAGCGTCGATTTCCACTGGACGGCGCCGGGGCTGGCGGCGGGGGTCTACCGGATTTCCCTCGCGGTCAGCGATGGCAGGGTGGAGGAGTTCGCCGTGTGCGACTACGTGGAGGACGCCCTGGAGGTGACGGCGGACGGGTCCGCCGCGCGGGGCTACTTCGAGCTGAAGTGCGCCGGCGTGACGGTGCAGCGGAACTGAGGGCGAAACCTGACGTATCGCGCCTACTTTGAGTCCGGCGCCCCGGCCCAGTATTTGTCGCGCGACTGCACCACCAGTCCCGGCTTCTTCAGCACCAGCTGAATCTTCCGGAACTCCGACACCACCGGCGGTTTGTCCGACACATACCCGATGCTGTACTGGCTCCGCAGGTCTTCCTGAATCAGCCCATACACCTGGTCGATCGTCTGCTTCTTACCCACTTCGAAGTATCCGCCGCCGGTCCCCTTCGCCAGCTTCTGCATGATCGATGTACTCGCCCCATAGCTTCCATCGGAAAAGAAGATCGTATAGATCAGCGTCTCGGCCCGCACGGCGGCGTCGATCGCCTCGTCAAGCGTGGCGTCGCTCCCGTTCTCGCCGCCGTCCGACATCACGATCAGCGCCTTACGCCCGGTCTGCTTCTTCATGATCTCGGTCGAAGCATCCACGATCGAGTCGTAGAGCAGCGTCCCGCCGCCCGCCTGGCTCATCAGCTGTCTGCGCGTCGGCGTATCCACATAAGCCAGCGATTTGTCCAGATCGCGCCGCGACCCCGTCAGCGGCTGCTTCGTCTGCACCGCCAGATCGAACTGCATGACGAACACGTGATCTTTGTTCTCGCGCAGCACCTGATCCAGAAACCGCAGGCTCGCGCCGCGCTCCGCATCGAGCACCTTCACCTGACTCATGCTGGTATCCACCAGCAGCCCGATCGTGAGCGGCAGGTCGGTCTCACGCGTGAAGTAGCGGATGTTCTGTGCCCGGCCGTTTTCGAGAACCTGAAAATCGTCCTTCGTCAGGTCGCGCAGAATGGCATGATTCTTATCCCGCACCGTCGCCAGCAGATTCACCACCTGCACATCGGACGAGAATGTAACATCGTCCTGCGCCCGTGCCATACGCACGGCGAGCGAAGTGAGCCACAGAAATCGGCGTCTCGAAAGTTCCATCCCGGCCTCAGTGCGTGTGCGAGTGCACGTGACCGTGTCCCGCATCCACCGGGATCACACAACCCGTCCCTGAAATCGCGCAGCTGGCGTGCTCGAACTGCACCGTCGTGTGATGAATGTGGAACCGGTCGCCCAGCACGTGCTTGACGCGGTGCAGAATGTGGTCGCTCTGCGACGGCGGCATGTCTTCAATGAGCATGTGACAGCTCAACGCGTGCGAATTCGATCCCAGACTCCAGATGTGCAGGTCGTGTACGTCCATTACGCCCTCGACCGCCTCCACGGCTGCGACCACCTCTCTCAGATCCAGCCCTTTGGGCAGGCCTTCCAGCAGAATATTCAGTGATTCTCGCGTGATGCCCCACGCCGTCCACACGATGAGCAGCGAGATCAGGATGGAAAGCAGCGGGTCCACCTGCGTCCATCCCGTGGCCCGGATCACCAGCGCGCCGGCGATGATCGCAATCACGCCCAGCAGGTCGCCCAGCATATGCAGAAAGGCGCCGCGGATGTTGATGTCGCTGGAACCTCTGAGACCCAGCATGATCCCGCCGTTCAGCACGATGCCGCCGCCGGCCACCCAGATCATCACGCTCTCGTCGACCGCGGAGGGAGCCATCAGGCGGTGCACGCTCTCGTACACCATCCACGCCGTCAGTCCGATCAGCACGATCGCATTCACGAACGCCGCCAGCACGCCCGCGCGGTGATAACCGAACGTCCGCGATTCATCCGCCGGCTTGAACTGCAGATAGACCGCGAACCACGCCAGCGCGAGAGCCAGCGCGTCCGTCGCGTTGTGCCCTGCATCGGAAATCAGGGCGAGGGAGTGCGCGCGGAACCCGGATACCAGTTCCACCACGACGAAGATGCCGGTGGCGGCGAATGACAAACCGAGTACGCGCCCCGAACCGGCGTGCGAGTGCGAATGCGCGTGCCCGTGCGAATGCGAATGCAAACCGCCTCCATGCCTATTGTAAATCGGGCTTATTGCAAATCGGGCTTATTGTAAATCGGTTTCTGTAAATACGGGCCCTGCCGTCAGCTAACCTCAGACTAGTGGCCGAACCCCGCCAGACTGAGCTGCATCCCGAGCGTTACGCGCTCTGCGCGGCCGCGGTGTGCGGACTTGTGGCCGTTTGTTTCTGGATCCTGCCGGTTAACGCCACCACGGTCGCGCTCTTCATGCTTCTCCTTGTCCTCCTGTCCGCGACAACCTGGGGACTGAAAGAAGCCATCTTCACTTCGATCATCTCCGTGCTCGGCTTCAACTTCTTTTTCCTCCCCCCGGTTGGCACCTTCACCATCGCCGACCCCGAAAACTGGGTCGCACTCTTTGCCTTTCTCGTCACTGCCGTCACCGTCAGCCAGTTGTCCGCACAGGCCAAGCGCCGCACCGAAGAGGCGGTCGCCGGGCGCAACGAAATCAGCACTCTCTATGAGCTCAGCCGCGCCATGCTGATGGATGAAGCCCGCGACGCCGTCCGCGTCTCCGTCACCAAGACCGGCCAGCTTCTGCGTCTGCGCCACATTGCGTTCTACGACGCCGCCGGCAATCTCGTCTACGGATCGATCGACGGTTCGGGAATCTCTCACGCCGATCTGGTGCGCGTCGCCGAAACCGGCGAGACCATCGATCAGGGCGAATCGTCCGTCATCCCGGTGCGCCTCGGCACGCACCTGGTCGGCAGTCTCGCCATGCAGGGCGCGCGCCTCAGCTCCACTACGCGCGATTCCATCGCCAGCCTTCTCGCCATCAACTATGAACGCGTCCGTGCTCTCAACCGCGCCGCCGCCGCCGAAGTGGCGCGCCGCAACGAAGAGTTCAAGTCCTCGCTGCTCGACGGCCTCGCGCACGACCTCAAGACGCCCCTCACCGCGATCCGCACCTGCGTGACGCGCCTGATCATTCTCCCGCCCCGCACGGAAGAAGTCCGCCAGGAACTGCTGAGCATCATCGACCAGGAATCCGAACGCCTGCAGCGCTCCATCAGCGAGGCCATCGAACTTGCCCGCATTGAGTCCCAGGAGCTCAGCCTGCACCGCGAGCCCACTTCCGTCGCCAATATGGTCTGGAGCGCCATCGCCGAGATGCGCGACGAAAACCTGGCGCGCTATCGTATAGAGGTCCCCGCCGACCTTGAGCTCGCAATCGACGCCGGTCTCGTGCGCCGCGCCCTGATGCAGCTCCTTGAAAACGCGCGCAAGTACGCGCCGCCCGATTCGCCCATCGAGATTCAGGCGCGAATCTTCGACGGCCAGGCGACCATCTCAGTACTGGACCGCGGCCCCGGTATCAGCCCAGACGAGCTGGAGCGGGTCTTTGAAAAGTTCTATCGCGGCCGTCGTCAGGCCGGCAACAAAGTGGAAGGCACCGGGATGGGCCTGGCAATTGCAAAAGGAATTATCGAAGCGCACGGAGGAAGGATCCGCGCGGAACAGCGCCAGGGCGGTGGTGCGGCCATTTCGTTCACCCTCCCGCTCAGCGTGCCTGTGACCCAATGAGCGTCACCCGATGAACACTGCAACCATACTGGTCGTCGACGATGAACCACAACTGCGCCGCGCCATGCGCGCCACGCTGGCCGACCTTGGCTATTCCGTGATCGAAGCGCGCACTGGAGAAGAAGCGCTCGAGATGCTGCGCCATGAAACCCCCGACCTGATCCTGCTCGATCTCAACATGCCCGGCATTGGGGGCATCGAAACCTGCCGCGCCATCCGCGAACACTTCGACATCCCGATCATCGTTCTCTCCGTGCGCAACACCGAGCGCGACAAAGTCGAAGTCCTCGACGCCGGCGCCGACGATTACGTCACCAAACCTTTCGGCATTCAGGAACTGCTTGCGCGGATTCGCGCGGCCATCCGGCGCATGCCCGCGTCGGGCGACGCAGGTCCGCATGTCTTCACCGACGGCGATCTCTCCATCGATTTCGACGCCCGCCGCGTGATCCGCGGCGGCACCACGATTCGCCTGACTCCCAAGGAATTCGATCTCCTGAAATTCCTCGTCGACCACCCTAACCGCGCTGTCCCGCATCGAAAGCTTCTGCAGACGGTCTGGGGTCCCGACTATGGCGATGAAGTGGAATATCTGCGCGTCGTAATCAACCAGCTGCGCAAGAAGATCGAAGCCGTGCCTTCGAAGCCGAAGTACCTGTTGACGGAGCCTTGGGTCGGCTACCGCTTCGCCACCCATCAGGAAGAACCGGTGGCCTGACGCGGCAGGCAGCCCTTGTGAGCGGCGTGTGCCAGAAAGCCATTTCGCCTGGACCGGACCCATCGTGACGCCCTATCGACGGCGCCGGCAAGCACCCGGCTCCTGGTTCACGCAAAGCCGCGCCACAGGGACGCAGCCCTGATTTCGTCCCGGATTCCCCATCGGCCCGCTGATAAGACGCCACTTACGGCCCTGGGATCGGGGCGTAATGCCTTCCCATAAACTCCTGATCCCCGCCTTATGAACTTCTTACGGCCTGGCACCTAACCTGCAATTGAGGTAAGCAGCCATGAGAACCAAAACAACGTTCAGCACCGGCGTGGTGGAGCAGGATAAGCACGCTGCCGCGCTGGATCTTGTGGTCCCTTTTACAACCCCCGAATTAACCCGCGCCGCACTCGACGCCGCCAATCGCATGGGTGCCGGTCTCAACCCCACCATCCGGCTCATCCGGGTTCAGGTGGTTCCCTTCCCGCTGGACCTTGACCAGTCGCCGGTCTATATTGAATTCCTGAAGGAGCAGCTGGCGCGATTCCGGTCCGATCTTCCGGTGGCCCGCGAAATTCGCCTCGCCCGGAGCTTCGAGGACGGGCTGGTTGGAACCCTGGGGCGCGACTCCGTCGTGATTCTCGCTGCCCCCAAACGGCCCTGGACAACGCGTAATGAACGTCTGGCCCGGGCGCTGCGACGCGCCGGCCACATGGTTGTTCTGGTAACCAATGGAAGATCTGTCGAAGCAAAGCAGGAGCTTGTTCATGCCTGATGTCGCGTATTGCCTTCTGATCGTCGCCTTCTTCGCAGTGGCGTGGATGTTCGTCCGCGCCTGCGACCGGCTGTGAGGACTACATGGATTATCTGATTGCAGGTTTAATTTCGCTCGCGCTCGGCGTGTATCTCCTTTACGCGCTTCTGAAGCCCGAGAAGTTCTGATCGGCAAGTTCTGATGGAGACTTTCTCATGACCGCCAATGGCTGGTTACAAATCGCGATCTTTTTCCTCCTGATCCTCGTCTGCACGAAGCCGCTCGGCGCCTTCATCGCGACGGTGATCGAAGGCCGGAGGAATTTCCTGTCCCCCGTGCTCAGCCCCGTCGAGCGCCTGATCTACCGCCTGTGCGGCGTCGACGAAAAAGAGGAACAGCACTGGACGCGCTACGCCGGCGCGCTCCTCGCCTTCAGCCTCTTCAGCGCCCTTCTGCTTTACGCCATGCAGCGCCTGCAGAAGTGGCTGCCGTTCAACCCGCAGGGCTTCAGTCAGGACAACGTCAGCCCCGATCTCGGCTTCAACACCTCGGTCAGCTTCGTCACCAACACCAACTGGCAAAGCTACGTCCCCGAAACCACCATCAGCTACTTCGTCCAGATGGCCGGCCTGACGGTGCACAACTTTACTTCCGCCGCTGCCGGACTCGCCGTCGCTGTCGCACTGGTCCGCGGCTTCGCCCGCCAGTCGATCAAAACCGTCGGCAACTTCTGGGTCGACATGACGCGCTCGACGCTCTACATCCTGCTGCCCATCTCGATCATCGCCGCGCTGGTGCTCTGCTCCCAGGGCGTGATCCAGAATCTCCATCCGTACACGGTTGCGCAGACTCTCGAAGGCGCGAAGCAGACCATCGCGCAGGGGCCTGTGGCTTCCCAGGAAGCGATCAAGATGCTCGGCACCAACGGCGGCGGCTTCTTCAACGCCAACTCCGCGCATCCCTTCGAGAACCCGACGCCATTCGCGAATCTTTTTCAGATGTTCCTGATCTTCCTGATCCCGGCCGCGCTCACCTACACGTTCGGCAAAATGGTGCGCGACACCCGTCAGGGATGGGCCGTTTTCGCCGCCATGACGATTCTCTGGCTCGGCGGTGTCGTCGCCGCCTACCACTTTGAACAACGTGGTACACCCATGCTCGCCAACGCCGGCATAGCGATGAACGCCACTTCTTCCGGTTCAGCAATCGGCACGCAGCCCGGCGGCAACATGGAAGGCAAGGAAACGCGCTTCGGCATTACCAACTCCGCGCTCTTCGCCACCGTCACCACCGACGCCAGCTGCGGCGCCGTAAACGCCATGCACGACAGCTTCACGCCGCTCGGCGGACTTGTTCCGCTCTTCAATATTCAGCTGGGTGAAGTCGTCTTCGGCGGTGTCGGCGCCGGTCTCTACGGCATGCTCATGTTCGCTATTCTCGCGGTTTTCATCGCCGGTCTCATGGTTGGCAGAACACCGGAGTATCTCGGCAAGAAGATAGAAAAGAAGGAGGTCAAGATGGCGATGATCGCGATGCTCGTTCTCGCCGCCAGCATCCTGATTTTCGCCGGCGCCAGTTCCGTGATTTCCTTCGCCGCGAAAGGCTACTGGAATCCGCCCGGCCCTGCCGCTGCCAACGTGAACAATCCCGGCGCGCACGGTCTCTCGGAAATCCTCTATGCCTACACCAGCGGCACCGGCAACAACGGCAGCGCCTTCGCCGGCATCACCGCGCTCACACCCTGGTACGATGTCACGATCGGCTTCGCCATGCTGATCGGCCGCTTCATGATGCTGCTCCCGCTGCTGGCCATCGCCGGCTCCCTCGCCGAAAAGAAACAGGTACCCGTATCCGCCGGAACGTTTCCCACGCATGGCCCGCTATTTGTCGGCCTGCTCGTTGGCGTCGTGATTATCGTCGGCGCATTAACTTACTTCCCCGCCCTGTCGCTGGGCCCGATTGTCGAGCACCTGATGCTGTGAGTGCTTGATGTTGTGAGGAGAAACAAGTAATGTCTGTTCAGGTGCAGGACCCCATTCAGCAGGTCGCGAAAACCGAGGATTCGTCCGCGGCGCCCAGCGGCCTCGGTCGCGGACAACGGGCGCGTCCGCTTTTCGATCCCCCGATTGTGCGGCGGGCGGTGACGGATTCCTTCGTCAAGCTCAATCCGATGACGCTGGCGAAGAATCCCGTGATGTTCGTGGTGGAAGTGGGC
>Ga0182030_10001951_pt1 | contig 43395 bp, 41 predicted proteins | sample 812S3MmetaG_FD_121299 | JGI IMG/M metagenome (GOLD analysis project Ga0182030, IMG submission 121299) | Permafrost microbial communities from Stordalen Mire, Sweden - 812S3M metaG (Illumina Assembly) | ecosystem: Environmental > Terrestrial > Soil > Wetlands > Permafrost | place: Sweden... | reverse complement strand
CTTCCCCACTAGCCTATCATCATCCCTCAGACCCGTCAAGATCCCTAATACCCGTCTCCGTTGCTCAATGTGCTCCGTCTTATCCGTCGCCTTCCCACTCATCCTGACCATTACAAAAAACCACACTGCAGCCACCAGCGCTGGGATCTTGCCCTCCAGCTTCTCCCCGTCCTCTACGGGACTTGTTGAAAACATAACACTCTCCACACCCGCAATCACATGCGGAACTGCTTTCCCAGAATCTAGTTCCTTACATATGAGTCTGATAGCTGGACTTATCCATTTTGGCAATCTCTCTTCTTTTCTACTCCCCCCATGTTTAAGTCCCCGTCTCGGAGCGCGATTTGTTCGGAACCCTTCAAAACTCTTCTCCTTACTAGGCGTCTGTCTTTCAGGCAACGCTCTCGGGGTCGCGGCTCTAGACTCACTATTACGAGCGCGTTTATGAGAGGTGGCGGAGAGGAGTTCGCGGTCAAAATAGGCGTAGAGCTTGGTATAGATGCGGGGCGGACACGGTGGTCTAGGTTCGATTTTGGAGAGGTTGAGGGTAGTTTTTAATCTGTTTATTTTACTTGGTATAAAATTTAGAGATCGGGATAGGAGGGTTACCTTTCACAAGCAATATGACAGCAAGCATACGTCCTCCCTATTTCCTCTTCGGCTTTCAGATTACTGATTTTGCTCCGCGATTGAGCGAGTAAGGAGCTGGCTAATTCGATGAGTTCGCGGGGAAGAGCGCCTGAATGGCGGGGGATAAGTTGCTCGAGATTGAGGTTTATTGGTCTGCTCATTTTGTGTTATCTTGTGGTATACTTCTTTGGAGTTTTAAGAATGTGGTCGAGAAGGCTGAGGTTGGAAGTCGCGTCGCGAGTCCCAGGATGTAAATTTAGATTCTACAAGTAAATCCCTGTAGCTTGACGTCGGCGGGAGGTTTACCCCTGAAAATCCGACTCGACTTTCACTGATAAATAAATTACCTTTTCACCATAACGCCTATTTCTGCTTTCAAGTGGGCGCGAGTTTCTTCAACAAACATGGCAATGAGAAGGTTACTGTGCACATGTGCGGCATCAATGGCTGCTGTGGGGATGGTGACGGCGCATGGAGGGGCGCATCAGAAACCATTGATTGTAGATCCAAATGCAGATTGGGCAACGAGGCACATGGCTGGTATGTTTCCTTCTCTGCAACTCAATAATTATTCCCCAAGACCTCAATTGATATTGTGAAACACAGAGGAGCATCACATCGGCAATTTCGATGCGGCCTCGTTCTTCACTCTCCACGATTTCGATGACAATGGCTTTTGGGACCGGAGTGAGATCCTTAAATTTTATGGTATAGATGTGCATAACGAATGGGAGGAGAAGGAGGTCTCGCAAGAGAGAAAAGAAGAGATAATAGAAAAGATTCTGGGCATGATTGATGGGAATAGGAATAATGTGGTGGAGAAGGATGAGTGGATGAAGTTCTGTGAGGACGGGAAGACATTACCTGATTTTGGACTAGGACCTGGTCATCATTGGGATATGGAGACGGAGTATGAGATCCATCACTGGGAGAAGTGAGTTTTGATCTCAATATAGAGATTCGGAAAGGCTAACGACGTTAGATACCATGACGAGAATACGAAGGAAGAGGACTTGATACACCCAGAGGACATCGAGCATTTCCGGAAACATGATGAATTGGAAGACGAGGCAGACAAGCAGGCCGCGTTGGATAAGCTTGCAATTGTGGATCAAAATATACCTAAGAAGTTCCGGAGGGAATAGTCGTGATAGAAGGGGTAGTCGCGAGGTTTGTAACAATAATAGGGAAATGGCGTTAAGCACGGATACACCAAGATCTAGAGGTTACTTGATTGAGCTGCTGATGTATACATCAAACACGCAATGCCACACGCCTGGTGCAAACGTTTTGACAAGCTCGACATGTTCAACTTTCATTTCCCTTTGGTCTCCCTTCGTCATGAGCGATGCACTCAAGACCTCTTCAACTTGGGACCTCCTGTGCTCAATGTCATCCACACCTACATTCTCATGCAGATGCAGCCAACCATCCCCAGGAAGAATTTCCAGCGACATGTCCCAGATCCCCTCACTCGTGGGTAACAATCCACAATTGAGATGGCTGATGTTGCGAAGTTCCTTCCCCATCAATCTCTCCGCCGCCTTCCTGTTATCCTCCTGAACCACGATAATCCTCTCCTTTCCGAGATCCAAAATCTCGTCTTCTCTCACGACTTTGACGGACCATCCGTTGGCCACAGCTCCTCTCCTCAGCCCCTCGACAGACCAAGGATTCAACTCCCAACCAAGCACATTCCCAATCCCCATCTTCACATAACTGAACACGAAATACCCAATTCCAGCATACAAATCAACCGCTACCTGATCGCCCAGCTCCATTTCACTCTTCCTCCTCGATTTAAGATTCTGGTTAGATCCATGGAACTCCAAAATCCTCGCTTTCTCTTTGATGTTCCCGCGGCTGAACATTGTATATCTCGGAGCCCAAGTCTGAATAATACCATTCTGCTTCGTGCTCACCCAAAATGCGTTCTCGAAATCTTTCTCCGATGGCTGATGATGGGGATCAAGCTCTGGTCCAAAATCACCATGTAGGGCAATCAATCCACTTGGAGTGCGAAGTATGTTTTCTCTTTGAACATCGCTTATGTTCTGTAGCGGTATTCCAGCATTAATGGCCAGGTGCGTTAAGTTGCTCTTTCCTTCTCTTTTTGCGATTACATTTAGGACATTTTGCCACAACTCATCCTTATGCTTTTCCTGGATAAGACTTAGATCTAATAGGCTCCACCATTCCTGTCCAAAGCTCCCAGAAGGTAGGAGGACCATTGGATGATAGACTACCCACCGTTTCGGAGCCCTGGAAATTAAGTCGTCCAACTTGATTGGGACGCTCAGCAGAAGTTCTGCTGGTAATTGTTCAACCCATGATTTGATAGCCGTTTCGAATGGACTAACAGCTTTCTGCTTTGGTTTTTTCTTCCTTTTGGCTTGAGCGTTCATCATGTTGGTGAATAGTAGTGGCTGCTCAAAGTATGGAGAACCTCCAATGAAGACTTCCAATTTTTGGACAAGCCGCTGTGCACGTGATGGTGCGGAAGTGAAGCCGGTCCCGCCTGTCCCTTTTCAGGTCTTTTTCAGATCTTCGATCTTTTACAGCAAGAACAAGAAGCCCTCCATTTTGAGACATAGCCTGGTCATTATTCGAGGAGGGGCTTCCGTTCGATAAAGATGAGCCAATGATGATGCTAAGCAGTACCACACATGCTCATATATTTACGGAGGCTTCCCCGCCTAGGCAAACCATTTTTAGTTTCACATGCGTTAGCGTTTTATAACAAGGGCACATATTGGTTTATCTGCGCGAATATTTCTTCGCAGGCAGTCTAGAATTCGAATAACAAATGTCTCCCGTGCATCTTATTGCGCCAGATGTGATAGATTCTTTGTTCGGTGTCCACTTTTGGTCTTTTATATATGTGGATGCTGCGGAATAGGTAAAGAGAAACTTCTATCATATTTCGTTTATCTCTGTCATTCTGGACCTTATGTACTTGAAGGCCTATTGCAGCTCTGTTCATCCGCATTCTTTGATTCAGAATTCGAAGAACCTCAGCCAATTCTCTGAAGTTGGCGGCGGCTGGCGAATGAAGAGTCTAAGCTCACATGCAAGAATCAAGAGGAGCAAATTAAGTGATGTTTTGATACATTTCATCACGAAAGGTATGCTATGTATTGGTCACGGTGGCGCAACCCCTCTTTTGCTGCCTTGGCTCCACTAACACAATCACAGAGAGTTAAAAGGCTGTTTTCAGCTCATCGCATACCGGGTACTCATAACAGTGAATAAAACTGCAATGAATTTCAACTCCTCGCCATTTGTATCCCCAGACTGGGTGGAAACTCAGTGGCTGGATAATGATCTTACAGAGCCCTTGGGGATATCTCAGCCACTGTGCAGCCCATATGTCGACGAGTATGGAAATTCTTTCGACCCTCGCTTTCAAGTTCCTTTGGATCCCGCTCAGTTCAACAATGGGATACTCGATGCGTTTCAGGACACTCAGCCTGAATACCAGAGACCAGTATGGAAGGGTAATCCAACTCCTAACCCGACAATTTCAGGAATGGCTTGTCCCGACTATCTTAATAATAATCGTAAAGATCGATCATTACCCATTGAAACAGAAGACGAAAAAACAGACTCGATTGTCTCACAGAACTTCAAACATGCACCCGAGACTCCGCCTCCCACTCCCAAGACCTCATGCTACAAACCAGCATGGAACACGTCTCAGAAAGCCCATAAATCAGACAGTTCTGATTCCTCAACGCTGCCCATACAGCCCCGGAAACGAACCAAGCCATCTTCCAGCATCCTCTCCAGCCCTCCACGTCGTCGATCACAACGCAAACCCGCGTTCTCCAAAAAACATCCCCAGCACAATATATCCCAATCTAGTTCCACCTCCTCCAACTCCGACTTCGAGGCCTCAAACTCTAAGATCAAGAAAAGCCACAATATCACAGAGAAGAAATACCGTAATCGCTTGAATGGCTATTTTGATACCTTACTTTCTGCCATCCCAAGGACTTTGGAGGGAGTGGATGGAGAAAGGATCCGTGTTGATGTTCCGAAGAAGATCTGTAAAGGCGAGGTGCTGATGCGTGCGTTAGAGCATATTAAAGCGCTTGAGAAGCAGAACAGGCTTTTGGAGGAGGAAAATAGGACGTTGAGCCTGGATGTTGAGAGGTTGAAGGGTGTTTGGAATGGGCCAAGGGATGAGGTTTGATGGTGTAAGAGGTGGTTTGTTATCTGCTTTTGGTACTGGGACATGGTTTGGTGGATGAGTTTTGGGCGTGGGTAATTGGGAAAAGTTTTACTTGCTGAATTGGTGAGTTGGACTGTTATATGGATGTAAGCATTGATATTATAGCTGTTACATAATATAAATAATTTGGGACCCGCTTGAGTATAAGCTTCTTGGCAAATACTAATCGACGGTTACTCTTTTGCGGATTTGCAAAGTAAAATAACACCAGTAAGAAGGCTCGAACTAATATAAAGTAGAAAATCTAAGCAAATATATATCAAACTTTTTGTCAACAAGACGTAACTAAAGTGAAGGTTCACTAATCTGAGCCTATATTTCCGCAACCATGTTGTCCTCTACAGGACTTGGCCAATAGAGCAGGATTCAAAAACCTCAACTTTGCGAGATAGCTGACTGTTTGAGAATCGATTGCTAGCTTGGTCCATAGTTCAAGATAATTCAATACTCAAAAAAAAGTGGAAACTTCCCAACTCTGGATTGGCTTATAAGTATCTTAAAATACCATAAAGATTGAACTATAAAATGATGTGATACTATATAAAACCATCAATATCAAAATCCTAAAATTGAACTATTTAGTTCATTAAATCTTGATTAACTTAAATATGTACAGCCCTTTGATTTGAGAAAGGAAAAAAAAAATAAGCTTATTGCACCTGAAATTGTAAGGCATTAAGAATGTATACTCTGATTCCTTTGGTACGCAATATTAAAAACTTTAAAAAGTTTTCTAAAAAGATATTCGTGGTTGAGAATCTACCTAGAGAAGCCTCGCGCTAGCGCAAGGCTGAAGAAAAATAAAATTTGGCATCGCTCCCATCTATATTACATTCACTTTCGCCAACAAAATTGTATAAGCTACAATTATCCTTTAAATATGATATGCGCATGAAACAGTGTTAGTGAACAGGAAGCGATCTTTTTATTCCTTCCGCAACATTCCTTGCAGCCAGCTTCGCCAACAAAATGGAAGGGCTACTCCTCTCCTCCCTCTGCCGCATCTGTAACATCCACGTCGCCAAATACACCTGCCCACGCTGCTCGATCCAAACATGCTCACTCCCCTGCTCACGTCGTCACAAGCTCTGGGCATCGTGTTCCGGGATACGAGATCCCACTGTCTTCAAATCGAAATCGCAATTAGCTACACCTTCTGGTATCGATCACGATTACAACTTTCTGCACTCCATAGAACATCGTATTGAGAGATCAGAGAAGTTGATTGTCGAGGAGAGGGAATTGGTTGATAAGGAGGAATTAGAGCTTGCGCGGAGGGGAGAAGATGATCGGGCTAGGAAACGGAGGAAGAAGGGACCACAACATGCAGGAGAGGAGCCTATACAGAAGTTATTAGAAAAGATGGGAACGACGATTGAAAGGGCACCTAAAGGGATGAGACGAAATCTTGAGAATGAAACAAATTGGAGTAGGAATCAGAGGAGTATCAACTGGCAAGTTGAATGGATTCGAGAGGGAAGTGGCGGACGAATTTTGAGTAAGGCGATGGGAAATAAACCGATTGGGTTGGTTTATGCGGCTATTATGGAAGAAGAGAGGAAGAAGGGGTTGAGTGATGAGGAAAGGAGGGCCGAGAAGAAACGAAAAGCGGCGGAGACCAAGGAGAGGTTGGCGAAGAAGCACAAATCGGACAACGAGAAAGATGCGGCCATAACAGTACTGCAGGATCCGGTCACTGGAGCTTGGAGTCTTATACCAACAGAGGCATCGATCCCGGATGTTTCGCAAACACAATCCTTACCAGAGTCGACGCTCAGCCTTCCCTCCACATACCGCCTCTATCTCCTTCGACCACATACACCATCCTCTTTTCCCAAAGTTCTCGTACCTCTCGACGCCTCCAAGCCCTTAGAAGCCCTTCTACGCCGACGGACCGTGCTCGAGTTTCCGACGATCTACATGTTTGAGCGAAGTCCAGAAGATATACCCGATCGCTTCATGTTAGAAAAGGACTTCTTGTCAGCCACAGGGCAAGATCCACTGAATGAAGAAGACACTAAGATGGATGATTCAACAGATGAGTCGAGTGAAGATGACGATAGTGATACCAGTAGTAGTGAGTCTGACGAGCTTGAGCAAATGGAGGAAGGAGAGATTGTGCCGAAGATATGGGGTAGTAGCGATCCAATCACATAGGATATGGATCATAGGATATGGATTAGATTTGTTGGTGTACAATACGATGAACGTGTCAGTCTCATTCATACAATCTGCATTGAATGTTTCGTCAAGATTTGCACATAATTTTTCGCATGCAATTCCTTCCATTCTTTCCTTCATCTTGTGTTTCCCCACAAGTCTTATCACAAGTGAGTACGAGATGGTTTACAGGTTTTCTCAAGAGAGCCTTAGATCTTGTTCATTTCTTAATCTATACTCAAGAGGCTTCTCAATATGACTGAGAGCTACCATTATCTTACAGATTATAGAGCAATAAACTTCTTTCTAAAGACTGCTTGTTTTCGAAAATTTGATTTCCAATCAATCATATGAAAACAATAATTCTTTGAGATATCAATATTAATTATTTTATATGAACCAAAACGATATTATCGTATATTCTACTTTCTATCTCACGGTACCTCAAGGCGATTTGGAGCTAGGAAGTTCGCTCACAATTATCCCTCTTCTAATTATCGCCAACCACTAAGCAAGCTCGAGTCAATACCCGAAATAGCCTTTCGAAATTGAGATTTCCGTTAAGCACGTCAAAGATGGCCAAACAAACCTATATTTAAGTCCCCAAGCTCCCAATCTGCTCATCTGCTTTCCATCGTTGAAGGCTTCTCTCGATCTCTTTGCTCGATTTAATTTCAGGTTAATTCGAGATTTCGTGCTGGTATTCTTGACTTTGTATATTGGCATCGAAGGTATGAGACACGAAGGTGTTGTTTGAGTCGAGGTGGTATTTAAAAGTTGAGACTGTCCTAACATCCACTGAAGCCTTCTGTAAGAGACTTAGGTGGTTATGAGCTGGCTAGTTATGATGAATCTGCAAAATATTTTGGGGCAGCTTTTGAAAGAGAAGAACACTTTTTAAACAAAGAATCACTTCGAAAGTAATAGGGAAAAAGGATATTTGAGTTTTTTACGGAGTATGGTACAGCATCGCTGCCCTCTTATGATATCGGTCAAGTTAATTCCACGCCGTACGGGCTCATAATATCTGGCTCGTTCTTTCTAGCTGTTTGTCAATTAATTTTCTAACAGCACTCAAAACACAACGTCTTTTGAAGGCTGGAGAAGAACAATGATAATTGCTTGGTGTTATACCATCACACATTTCTTAGCCGAGAGGCGTTCTATCTATTTAGATTTGCATGGTTGTAATGTATAGAAGAGTATCTTCTATCCTTGGAAATCAGGGAAAACAATGCTAACAATCTGACTGTCTCGAACAAGCACAGAAATAACAAGATATGCCATTTCAATCGCGAATTCACGTGCTCTTCTTGTGTAGTGAAGCTAATATCCTCATCCCACTTTTTTGTGGCTTTATTTTCGGGGAGAATTCCCGGAGTTCAGGGATCGACCACTGTTTCAGACCCAGTTTGTGTGTAAGCTGAGAAATTCAAAGTTGCAGTTCGCGTCGTACGAATTTGCGCCGTCAGCATTTCCTGGATTAGTTCTAGAACTGGCTGACATAATACTCTACCTGTTCTTTCATTCTCTTTTGGAGACCCTGGGCTTGCCATATATTATTTGCAATGCTATTGTTTTCATGAAAATATGAATACCCCGCAGGAGGGGTTTTATGTGTGTTTCTTCTTCTGTTATCGATGATCAACCTCGGAATTTGGTTTCTCAAGATCTTAAAATTCGGCAAGGCATTTGCCCCTGATATTGGGATCCTGCAATGCACGAAGAGACCTAGCTAAAGGAAATAGTGGATCTTATCCAAATGCATAGGCCTTCAGAATACGTGCTAAATGGCTGGAATGAGGGAAATGATTTTAAGGGTCGATCGCTGCAAAATGCTACGCTTGGAACCCTTTTCATTCTCGCCTAGATCCTAGCCTCTCCTGGCATCTTATGCCGCCTCATATTAATTTAAGATAACTCCCCTCGACTCCAACTCCACTCTCTCGCATGGCGCAGAAACCCGGACTCGGCATGTCCATTCGTTTGTGACGAGTCAAGAAGATATAAAAGGAATCTCTTTTGCCCACGTTGCGTTTCGTCGCAAATGATAGAAGCACAAGAGCAGATGGGGATATCTTCAGGCATCCAGATTCTGCAGCTGAAAAGGGAGAATCTCCGTGGTGGGTGTTCTTTGAGCTGTTAATCAAATGCTAGCTGCAAGTGAAAAGAGTGACGGTCGTGGTCATTGGTCAATTGGAAGCACTAGATAAACGTGGAGTTTTCGATCAAGGTGCAACGACAGGCTTTTGTTCTAGCCGCACAGACCCCATCGACGGCGTTGCAACACCATCGGCCATACCCCTGAATAGCTTCATTGGGTCCCAGACGTTTACATGGGACATTTGAAGCGAAGGGGTCAAAGTTCAGGAGGGCTTGCGGGGCTCTTTGGACCAAATACGCCCTCGCCCTCCTGCGCTGAATCAGAGCCTAAAGATCTTTGTCAAGATTGGAGTCCATTATAGCCCGATGTTCCCGAGAGAGATCGAAAAAAAAAGAAAGGGTTTCCCTTGAAGGTTAAAAAGTTTTAGGGGGCTTCATTGGCATCGGGCTGTTTGCACGGACGCTATCACCTAGCTGATTCAGGAACAATCCACTTGGGCCGAATGGTACGCCAATCTCCTCAACGCCAGGTCTTTCTAGCCTGTCACTACAGAGCTCCCCTGCTCTTACCCCCGTCCGTCCCCTGTTGCCGTTGATGGAAACCCCCAGGGCAATCCTTCTCTCTTCTCTTACGTGTGTGATCTCCTTCTCCTCACTGCACTTTTCTTCTCCTTCACTCCCGCTTTGCATTTGCATCCGCGACTGCACGATATCTGCACGAGCAGACAGCGGCGGGTTGACCATAAACTTCAACCTTTTCGAGTCGTTCTTCCTTAGCATTCGCGTTTATAGCTTGCTAGATGACGAGCAGCAAATATTAGCAACTCACCCTTGGACCAGCGCCGCAAATTCACGTTCCTTAAGCTCTCACTCATTTGACAATCTTTGCAGTTCGGATCACAGACATTCGCAGACCTCAAGCCAATTGACTTTGAGTCGAGCTTCGGCGAGTATATTGTATTGTTCGCATATTTCGAAACACTTTAAATCTCCAGAAGATTTTCCATTCTACGAAGCATTCGACTACATTCTAGATCAACTCAGGCATTACCGATATCATGGGTCCCTCTCTCAACAATCATTCGTCCTTTGTCAGGCCACGAACTGGAGATCGTGAAGGTCGACCAGGTACTCGCGACCAGAATGATCAAAATTTGATCATTCCCAGCAGAACTTCTTCTCTACATTCTCGAATCACGCAACCAATCCCCTCCACCCTGAATGTCAAAACTCAACAACGAACCCCAAAGACACTCACGCATGCGTACATGGTTTGTGGTGTTGGCCGAGAGCCATCACAATGGGTGAAGGCACCTGCGCCCGCACAAGGGAAGATCGGACACATGAAGGGAGCTGTAGGTCAATTCTGGCTGCCTGAGATTCTTGGGAGCAGTCCCAGATTGGAGCAGGATAACGAAATTGCGAGGGCTCTTCATGCTGCTATGCGGGTAAGCTATAGAAAAGATTTGGAGTATGACAAATTCTAATAAAGCATAGGCTTGTTTTCCACACGATGTTGAGATATGCACTGGACGTAGCCAACCGCACTGCGTACATCATTCCTTTGTTCTGCAACAAGATTCCTCTCACACACTCTACGGGATCGCCCTCCGAGTTTGGTCGAGAGCTGATGAGAAACGTGCGGAGACCATTCGCGATCTTCGAAGAAGAACAGAGTCAGACTTTTATGATTCTGCAGATGAGACATACTGGATTCCATACTGTTTGTCCTTCCTCTCGAGGTACCCACTCTACAACCTGTTGGGCGATTACCTTCGAGGCATGTGGATTCACTGGAACAAGGCAACCAATCTCTTCCACGCTGAGGAGGTCTCACGTATCCTCAGCTTCCCAGCACCAAGGTTGAATGATCTTGTTCGAATTGATATGAAAGATTATGCTCTCTGCTACCAATTTCCCTCCTCTCCAACCGGATTCCAGAACTTCGCCATGTGGCCATTGTTCTCTTGTTTGTCTATACCAAACATTGTCGGGGTAATTGAAGCTGCACTTTCGCCAACTCGACGCATTATTTTCGTTAGTCACTACCCAGCCATGCTCACAGTTGCGGCGGAAACTATCCGATACTGTGTTCGTGTTTACGAATGGAGCGGTCTTTACGTTCCAGTTGTGCATGCTAGACATGCAAAAGAACTCGTTCAAGAGCCTGGCCCATATATTCTTGGAATTACTGCAGAGTGCAGATCTCTTTTTACGGCCCCCACGGATGCACTTGTTGTAGACTTGGATCGCAACTTTGTCCTGACCTCTAGTCCGCCTACTGCTTTGACCGCTGGTCAAAGAACCAAGATGGTCAACCGTATGACCCAAGCGTTGAACGGGGATGTCACTCCCTCTGGTGTTCCTGCCCATCTTCGATCGGCATATGGAGGTGGAAAATTGGTACCTGCGGGTCAGATCATCGTGATGCGAGGGGAAGTCGAATCTATCCAAGATCCGGAATGGTGGAACCAAGATTCCGTTATGGCGGTCATGGATCATGTTTGCGAGAAGATGGTAAGTGGAGATCGAAACTCATATATTCTGGGATGGTTATATGTCGCGGAATGCTGATCAACGTTTCACAACAGGGAAGAAACACCGGCATGAAAGCCGTGTTTGGTGGCGCTGTTAAGAAGCCACTTATGACCAAGGTTTCAATGAGACACTTAAATGAGATTGTTCGAGAACGCAACCAATATTCCAGGGATGCTCTGGAGGCTTGGCAAGATTTCATTAACCTCAAAGGTCGTATGGATACCGAACTTGGCAAGGTCACGAAAAGAAACAACTTCCTTGTCGAAGAACTTGAGAGTTGGAAACAGCAAGTACGTTTAGTTCTTGATTCTCCAATTTATTTACTAATGTCTCATAGTTCCTCAAATTCCAAGCTTTCGCAGAGCAACTCACCAAAGAGACTCAAGATCTTAAGGTCAAGATCGAGAATCACAAGCGCGAGAACAGACGTCTTACCGGTCTTATTGATCAACAAAAGGATGACGCCGCTCGCCTCGCGACTCGTCTGTCTGGAACTGAGAAGCAACGGGACGATGCTCTCGAGGCCCTTGTCCTCCAACAAGAAATTGCAGAGGAACTTGAGCGCGAAAGGAAGCGAAATAAGAAAGAGCTTTCTGCTCTCCAACACACCAACGTCACCATTGTTCGACAACGTGATGAGGCTCAACGTGTTGTACTACATCTTCGAAGCCTGATCAGTGGTCAAACTCACCACATGGAGCATATTGTCCGCTCCCTTGGCAAGACCCCCGAGTTGACTGAGTACATCGAAGGTGGCTACGATGATGAGGAGGAGAACCTCGAAGACATTGCTGAAGAAGGCAAGGCTGAAGATGCCGCTCAAGACACAGCTGCTTATGATTCGCGAGCATCATCTCGCTCCTATAGACACAGCAAAACTGGTGATGACATGACTCCAGAAATGGAGGCACGTTTGATCAGTGGTGTACGGAACAGCAAACGATTCAGCACAGCGTCCATTGTGGATGTCGCTGATCGTCATCTGAGGGACAAGACTGATGCCATTGCGCATATCATCAGAAACATTAGCGAGCAATGCGCTGCTGCTGTTGAGGGTCTTCAATTGGCTCATGATGCGGAAGTTGAAGCCGAAGAGCTGGCCTTGAGCCAATCACGTGGTCACCGACTCTCAACCGTCACTGGAAGCGATGACGGACACTCTGCTCAAGGTTCCGAGACTGGTGATGATAGTTTGCTCCAGCCAAACGGACGTGCTTCAAGTATTCCCCCAACCCCAGATCTCGTCCACAACCGGTCGAGTACCTCTATGTCAATCTCAAGCGCGACCACAACACCTGAGCGGAGCAGCCAGCAATATAATATCGGGACAGACATCCCAACCAAGATCGTAGAAGATAGCGACGAGGAGATTGAGGGCAGAAGTGAGAACGAGGAAGTACTCGGCAAGGCAGGCCTGATCCACCGACCAGCAGGAGCTAGAATCTCTGCTTTAGGAGGACACTAGATCTAACAACGATCTGTTTATTAGTATTTCATATATTCTTGGGAGGAGGCGTTTATCCAGGTGGTCACTTGAATTGTCAGTGTATTTTCTTACCGAGTAAAGACTTTACTTCGATTTACCTAGTTGATGCAAGTTGGGGAAAAGAAATTTGAGGCCTTTCGCCGCTGCTGTTGTTTAATACCCGCAAGGAGGTGGAGGTGGCCTAGGTATATACTTTCAAAATATATCACTTTTACTTGGATTTTGACTACTTCTACAACCATAGGTGAGAAACAAGATCCTGTGAGAATGTTCCATTACCTCGATTTGTAGACCCGCTCGCATTGCACCAGATCGAACCACTACAACGGCTGGGCCCAACCAGAATAGATTGCCGGTAAAAGCTTGGCATAGGTATTATGTACTTGAACAAGGCCATGTGTTGCCAATGCATTGCAGGCTTCGAACCTTTAGCTGCAACTAGAGGACCAAAAGGTCCGAAGTTGTCGGAGCTGAACTCCTGCATATTTTCAGATGTGCAACAATATTTTGAATCGAGGATTGAAGGGTGGTGAGGGGATTTGGCGTAAGTTATTAATGTTTTTGGGGGGGGGAGGGCGGCGTAATGTGATCGGCGATGTTTGGATTATCAGGGCAATCAGGAAGAAATGGGTGACGAGGGGCTGATTGTGCATGAGAGATGACACTGCATCCCATTCGCCTCTTCCATTCTCATCGCTGAAGTCTGAAATGAAGTTTCGTTTTTTGTCAGAGTTTCCGTTGAGCAATTCTCCTCATTCGACATTCCCCATTACCTCGTACTCTCTCCATCGTCTAAGAAGGTCTTTAGCTGAGCCTTCTAGAAGTTATTGATAGACCTTCCATTATTGTGCTTCTAGTCAATGATTTTGCGTTTTGTTGCATATCGTAAATTTCTTAACATGCAATTCAACATGCGATTCTGACACCACTTAATTAGGTTGTGATCACTCGTCCTAATGTCGTGCTTCCCCAGCGTATCATTTTGCTGTTTTCAAATTTCTGTTGCATGTCGGAGTGTTCAATCAGTTGATGGATCTGGCCCATTTGTGGAGTGATTATGCAGGTGTGGTTCGAAGGACGCCTCCTCGGACGACTAATCTTCTGAGGTTGAACGTTCTTTTTGCATTGTAAGAATTTGCCTCACTCTTCTAGAAATTAGGGATTCAGAATCGGGCGTGATGAGATGAAAATCATAATTCCAGATACTTGAGGTCTAGAAGAGACTCTGGGGAGAGGATCTGGCGCTGAGTCGCACTTGCTTTCGCCAACGGGAATGATACATGACAGAATTGTAAGCATTTCTCTGTTACAGAAATAAAGATACGGCATCATTTGAAGCTGCGTTGTACAAATTTTAGTATTTCTATTCTTAATTGTTGTCTGTTTGGAGAAGATACACCCAGTTTGTTTACTCTTTGCCTCTTAAACTCGACGTGTAGCACCAAAAGCATAATACGCGCATATACTTATTAAATGAGAGAGAGATCTTACCTCATCGATCACCACTGAGAAGCATTCTGAATCATGCGAGCTTTGCAATACAATTCAATCACTACCATTTCCTCAGCTTTAGAAGCTCACTAGGCGCGATAAATACAGCATCACCACTTCAAAGGACACCGCGCCCGTGGTTTGAAAAGGGACAGTACCAATAAGAGAGAGCGGCGAAAATAAAAGACTTTTACGGCTGGACTTAGAAAGAACAAGGTACAGACAGGCCTTATGTCAACTCTACTCTCCTTTACGGCAGTAAAAAAACAACACATTCCACGGGTGACGTTCCTTGAAGACCCTCCAGGGGTTTGAAGGTTTTGCATTTTTGGATATCGGAGCTGTTTATCTGGCGTGGATTTCAATATATGGATGCTGGGGTCATTTCCTCCCTTTTACTGTTTTAATACTTTGTGGAAGTTTCATTACCTTTATTATTCTGGATATATGGGAAAGTGAGTATATGTCCCTCGAAGGCTTAGGCCGCGCGTTGTAAATAAACATGCCAGGTCGTTGAAGTAAAAATGCAGAAAGTTTTTCTGCTTTACCCGCACTCAATTGAACATGGGAATCCAGGAGACTATCTGAGACAATCAGTTCCTCGGATTTCCATCGAAATCTTCTACTGCGGTCGTCAACCTGGTCCGTGCACCACTTAACACCAAAAATCGCGTCGATTAATAGCAATCGCGTCTAAATCACTGGGACGACCGCAACCCACCTGCACACACTATATGACTACGACTGTTGCCTCAATGCTACTGATGGATCAAAACAAAAGTTGTCATCTACAACACAAAAGATGGACCTTTTCGGCTCGAGTTCTCACGACAACGAAGAAGATGAACCCCTCTATTGCTCTGCCCCGCAGAACGCCGAAAATATAATTTGGGAAGGGTCGGATACTGAGCAAAGCCCTGAAGAGATAGCTAAAAAGCGTCTCCGATATGAGTATCATGCCGAAAGATATCTACGAGGGCACCTACCAGTATTGCAGTCTGCGAGTCTCCGTGGACCCCTAGGCGAGGATTGGGTTAATCCGTGGCGGTATCAACCCATAAAAAAACCCGGCTGGTGGCAACCGGGATCGAAAGATATGCTGTTTACGAAGGCAAATGTTATGAAAATGGCGGCAGATCATGGACTAGCGCACCTGCCTCCTCTTGAAGCTCTAGCCTGGTGTAAATCTAAGGCAGAGGCTGAGGCAGAGGCAGAGGCTGCAGATAGTCCAGAGCATCGAGACGAAAGCGTAATACCCGACGAACAGATGGAACAACCGGCTGAAGAATACGAGGAGGATAATATGGAAATGGAGAGCGAACAAAATCACCAACGGACTCGCGATAATATTCACACCAACCCCGAACCCAGCTATTCGCGCCCCGAGCATCATTCGATGTCGAATATACATACAGAGGGCCTTGGATCTTTGAAGAGGGTCCCTGAAAATGACAGAAGTAGTATGAAAAGGCCGGCAGATTCACAATGGCTGAAGGGATCGTATGTCTCTAAACGCGCGCGTTGGAACTCACCACAAGCTGCATCGTCACCTACCCCAATGCCAAATCACCAGAGCGAGAGAGAGAGACGACGGCGAAGAGGCTCTACAATGGAGCCTGAAGTAAACAATAGGAAAGGTCAAACCTCCTCCCACCAAAGGCATTCCTGGTCTCACGATGCACAGCAATGGGGGCCAGAATTCATTGATAGCAGCAATTTTGGAAATAACGCCCAGCCAATAAATATTAGCAGCAATTCTCGACTTACAGACTCATCCACGCAGGATCATCGCGCGGCTTCTCAGGATACTGCTTTTCTCTCAGCTGTTGATTATCTAGACAAGGCGAGACTCCCAAGCAGATTCTCAATTTCGTCCCGTCATTCATCCTTAGTTGATAACCCCGAGGGTGTGATCACCATGTATAGCCCTCTGCACCAAGATCTGCGTACTCCGGACCCAAATAGGTCTCAACCAACAATATTTTCAGCAGGTCCGAATTCGGTTCGATCACCGAAACTTCCTACTCACAACGATGAATTTATAGGCGATGATAGTTTTGTGACAGAGATCGCGCCCTCCTCTAGGGATCTGGAGAAGTTTCAGTATAGGAAGAAAAAACGGCGCTCAATACGACAGCAATCTGTTGAAGCAGACGAAAATCTCCAGGATCAACATGATACTGTCCCTTTTCTCTCGCCAAATCCTGCGGCATCTCAATCAGATAAAGGTGTCCATGGCAAACTTCTAAGCACTGTTCAAAGGTCTGAAGATTGTAGATCTGCCCAGTGTAATATAGTTGGGCTTGGACTATCTTATCTGTCAGATGAGGATAGTTCTGACTCCGAAGAAATTTCTCAAGAACTTCCACAAGACCACCTTCCTCAAAACAGCCTTCCTCAAGAAGAAATCCCTCGTCAACCTAAGCCCCCTATTGAACCAGAAATCATACTCTCGGCCAATGGAGAAATCACCCTCCCAGAAGAGGAGACCATTACAGCTGTGGGACAATTTGACTCAAGCTGGGATATGGTGGAGGATTCGGACCTTGTCACAGAGAAAAATATGAACGCGAAGGTCTCGCCACAAGCTGGCATAATATCGATTTCCTCAGCTGCGAAATATGAGACATCCGCGTCAATACTCGAACCAGATGACGGAATGAGGAGCCAATCACCATTTAATCAAGACGAAATACATATCTCTCAGACCTCAGCGAGATCAGAATTGAAATTTTCTGATCCTGCAGCTCCGCCTCAACTAGCGTATACAGAGTATCAGCTGGAAGAAGCCGACATTAGCACACAATCATTCAACACTACGCCAATGAGATCAATGAGAAGCCCTTATAAGCAAGCATCATTGCTGTCTAATACACGTCCAGAGAAAGAGAAAGGGCCTACAGCCAGGCCCATTGATGAAGAAATTCCCGATATAAAGACAGAATTGCAATTGATGAACGAGAGAGAACTAAGTTCTCATGACAAAAATGTTGGAATGAAGGCTGACATAGCAACTCCAGTCGTCAAAACAGGATCGTTCAATAAAGACGAAGAGATGCAAATGATCCAAAATCTGCCGTCCCAGAATTTCAGAAGCATTCTCGACAGTAACTGTCAAAATGATAGTGATGATCAACAGCCTTTCCTCCAGGGATCTCATGGAGGTGTAGAGAACAATGGGAAAGCAGCCAACTCAATTGTGGCACTCGACAACGAAGGTTCACCGCCTCAAGAAGCAGTGGAGCATGTCAGCATGCGAAGGCCAAGTCCACAAAGCCCGTGGACCACTATTGACCTTCATCAGGTCCTGTCAATCAAAGCTAGCGAAATTGTTCAAAATTCTACTGCCTCGCAATTATCCAAGCGAGAACCATCAGTCGAGATTGAGAATGCAAATATCAAGGGCGAGGAGCCTGATTGGTACCGCATTGAACGCTCCATAACCCCAGAAAATGATGGTATCAGGCCATTCAAAGATTTCATGACCCCTTCACCATCTCCCGAACCCCCTGCATACTTTGTTCATAATGGTGAGCTTCCGAGCACCCAGGCACTTGTTGAAGCTACGACTGGCAATCCATGGACAAGCGCCTTCAACAATTCCGCTTCCGGCAAATCGAGCAAACGGGTGTCCTTTGGTACAATAGATGGAGAAGTTGATAAAATTCTACGGCCGGGAGGTTTGGCCTCGTCAAAGCAGACCCCTGGATCTCCACCACCTCCACATACGGTAGAGCGCCTCAATACCGAGGACGGCTTCAATGATGGCACGACGTCTATCGACAGGTTCGGAAAACATTTCTTGGCTACAGGTGGGGTTAAGCGGATTTTTGCAGGGGCAAGTCATTCGCTATCTAAATTCAGTAGCCCTGCAGCGGTTGGGGCCATGGCCGAAGCTTTCATTGCGGCAGATCGCGAGACTTCTATAGAACAACAGCGGCCGAACTTATCTGATAAAACTTCTTCTCGACACCTGAAGCCCATCGGTGTCAAGGCCAACAACAATTCTGATAACCAGGGGCTGTCTCTTTTCGATTCACCTTCTATTCGCCGACACAATGACTCTCCAGCCAGGCATAAAACGACCGACCACGACATGGGGCTCAACTTAGATGATTTTCTTGGGGATGCTGGGGGATTCCTGGAGGAATGGTCGGTCGAAGCGGCGCTCAAGAAAGCCAGGGAGTTGGACTCGGGGAGTGATGCTAACAGAAGCTCTCATAAACGAAACTTGTTTGGAATTAGCAGTCGATGGTAGTAGTTTCAGTCCATTGAGATTTTGGAGACTTGTGTTCATCTGCAACGCATAGCGCTGGCAATGGGAAGAGGAGCTTGGAGTTAAGATTATGATTCGTACAGTTAAGAAAGTATGTGTTTAGTGCTCTGGAGTCGGTGTATCGAGATACCCAAGGACTGTATCAACGAGGTCTAAAATAGTGATGAATAATGGAATATGATTTGCTCGCACGTAACTGGCGGAATTCCACAATGATTTCCAATTTGGTATTAATTCTCGATGCATGTGGAGGGCTGATCTCTGTCTCCAATCAAAATCGGGCACGCCAAGTATGGTTTGAGACAAATGAAATAGACTTTCGTGGCCTTCATCGTTGTCTCTTTTTGTCTGGTACTTTGAGTGATTGGTGATATACACGGATCCTCATGCAAGTTTTGAAGGTATCAAACAAACATGATGCATCCCTTAAGGAGCGGTCAATCGATGGCTTGAAAAGGCACGTGTTGGATTGACTGGTCGAGATTCACTGATACAAGGACCCTGAAGCTATCATGAACATTCTATAGACTGGGTACCGCGGGAGCAAGGTGAAGGTCCCGGAGGGTGTCCAAGATGTAGTCCATTAGTAATAAATTAGGTCTGAACGAAAAAGAAAAAAAAAGTGTAAATGTATTTATTTATATGCGGTGGTCATTGGAGAGAAATCTTAGGTGCTGTTGTCACAAAAGAGACTTTCTTAACGTCGAGTGATGGCATGGCCAAGACGGTGGCGTTTGTCTCCCTTCAGTAAGGTTAGTCAGTCGTGCGGTCATTCTTTCTTGACTTTAATCTTCTTCAACCTTGAACCCACGTTGTACGACACAACCCGCACCGACCTTGTTCCTGGCTAGAACTCACCCACGCCTACCCGGTCAACACACGGCCGCCCGCAAATAATCCAACTCCCAAATAAACCATAGAAGCTCTCTTCAAGAACAACGTGATCTTTTGGAAATCTCGCAATCTCGCAATCTGCTATCTGCGACCAGGGCTCCTTGTCCACCTTACATCCCCCGTTCAGGCTCAGAACCTAATCCAAATGCGCTTCACTTGACCATCTCCCGCCCCGCTTCTGACTGGACAATTTGTGCCATTGAGACCCAACATCTGCGAATCATTCTCACACATTGCAGAAAGCACTCGATAAATGTCCGCCTCATGTCAAGCCCGCCCTCTGAGAACGAACATGCCGCACCCGCAGCATTGGTGAACTCTGAGCATGGTCAAGATACCATCCGAGAAGGCGACCATAAAAAATCTAGAAGATGGACCCGGTCCTCACGTTCAAATTCTACGTCTCTTCTGACACAGGCTCTAGCTGCGGAGAAAGAATCAGAAGAGAAAGCAGCCGCTCAAAAGCCTTTTCCAGAAGCATCTACAACCTCTACCCAACCAGCCTCCCTACTCTCGAACGATCAGTCGAACAATGATCTGAAGCCTTCAGATAGCACTGGAAGTGCCGAAGGAAAGATGGCGATGGTCATGCCAGGTCATACAGGAAATGCGGGTGTATCAATTGGCCCTAAAGCAAATCCGACATCATCTTCCGCACGATTCGACCCAAAGGACACCAGCATGGAGCACGTCAACGCCCTCCTCGCACGCGATCTTATGAATAGCATGAAGGGCCGGGGCACATCGTTAGAACGAACAGAAAAAGAGAAAAGGGTACAGCATTCCCTTAAAGGTAGCCGCCATTCGACAAACCCAGGAGATACTGCTTTGCCACCATCTGCTGCACCAAGCTCCTCGGCGCTTGACTCCATATCAACAAATCCTCCAACTGAAGGTGTGAGAGCTGAGTACAGATCTTGGAGAGAACCTCGGCCCGGCATGGCTGCTGAGAAGGCGTGGTCTATAGGACAAGATGGAAATTTTGATGACTCAGATGGACAAGTCGAAAAGTCAATCAAAGATGCAATGGCTGGCGTCGAACCTAACAATCGAAGTAGAAAAGCAAGTCACAGTCTGAGATTCTTCAAGGAGGGTCTACCTGAAGATACAACGAGGAAGCGAGACGCAAAGAGTCGGGGACGTTCGAAAGAGGGATCACAGCGAGCCAAGCCTGCTACGATTTCAGTGCCACGATCTCCACTCGAGCGTCCCCGGGCGGGCAACACTTCTATGAGTGGAGGAAGGAGCCCAATCTCACCCCGTAGCAATATGCAACCAGCAACAACATCTCCTACTGCAGAATCTTCAGCTGTGCGAGGGTATTTTGACTCTACACACCGTACCGAAGGCGTATCAGCAAAACAAGCGAATGCTATGCCAGCTGGTTTGCTGGCCGAAATTCGGAAACATCACAATCTGACGCCGGGGGCTGAAAAGGGTTCCTCCTTCTCGAGGAGCATACCAGCTGCAGAATCTGAGAGGAACAAGTCTTATGAGGATCGGAAGGAGTCCTTGGCAGCAGAGCAAGATCGACAAGCAGATGATGACGGCGATGAGTTGTCGCCAGTCAAGAGCGCCGATGAGGAGGATGAATCTGGAGAAGATTACATTTCTTCTGCACTTTTCGTGCCTCATCACACACCCCATGAATCTCCAGAGCGAAAACGCGGTTCATTTGAGACCACCACAAGACCGGGGCTGGGTGAAAAGCGCCAATCGGAGGTTTCGAATTCACAACAATGGCTGGAGGAGTATAAAGTACCTTCACGTGAGCTCGATCAGAAATATTTGAGTCAAGAAGCCAAAGCTCGTCCACTTCCGTCACCTACCCGTATGACAGCGCCAAGTCCCCAAGATGAGAAGCAAATAATTTCACCTGGATCACAAGATACTCACGGTTTTGAACAAGCACCTCTTGATGAAGAGGGTTACACCACCGCTGGGGAAGAGTCAAGCACAGCCGGCGACGACGATATTACACCGACTGGATCACCCAAACAAGGAAAAGAAATCTCTCCTCTATACAATCAACACATCCACGACCATCAACATCAAACCATACAGCCTTTAGAGGCAATTGAGCTAATCCCCTATCGACACCAAGTTGGAGGCCATACGACAATGTGGCGATTTTCAAAGAAGGCAGTCTGTAAGCAGCTAAACAACCGTGAGAATGAGTTTTATGAAAAGGTTGAGCGATACCATCCGCAGTTGTTGCAGTTCTTACCGAGGTATGTACCGCTTGTGTACCCGTTGTCACTTCTTGGCCCCGAAAGCTGAGTATTTACCAAGCATCCCCTTCCAAAAAAAAGCATTCTTTTTGGCATTGCTAACGAAGTTATTACAATTTTTTTTATAGGTACATTGGTGTTCTCAACGTTATCTATGAGAAACAGCCAAAACGAAAACTGACGAAAAAAGACGGAGCAGACCTTGCAACTAACAAACAAGAAGCTACCCAAGCAGGGACCCTTGGTCAAATTAAAGATCAACTGGCTGAGTCTGCTTCTAATTCCGGTGGTGCTTCGGAGAACAGCGAACTTCAACATGGTAGGGTGATTAGCCAGTCACTACAATCAAGCTCGGTACCAGTTCCGACAGTTACATTTGCCGATAACAGACACATTATACCCAAAAGTTTCATGCAACCTCATCCTTACTTAGTAGACTCTCAACACAGGTCAAAGAGTGACAGTGCTGCATTATCGAAGGTGGCTAGTCAAAGTGCAACCAACCTTCCCACAAGCGACGTCCAATTTCGACCAACATTGTCAGATAAGCATGCGGTCAGCTGGGGAGCCACGACCGTCAATAAACAATTACGAAATCAAGTTTTCAACGAAGCCTTTTTGAACGATCCAATCCCGGTCCACCGTCATAAAAGACCTGCGTCGCAACATCGATCTTTACCAACTCGCCACGGAGGGTCTGGCCTCCGGACGTCAACTTCCGAGTCCAGTCTCAAAGCTGCACAACAAAGTCAATCAAGCATTCCAGCGCCACCCGCCGAGGAATCTATTCGGAGAAAGGCCATTAAGACGGCTGCCGGGCAGAGAAATGGCTTGACGCCTTTGACAAGTACTTCTCAGGCTGCGCAAAATTCATATGAGAATGGGGCGCTTGTCGAAGAGTCAGAAGCAGAACTTGATAAAAAAACAGGCACGAGTGCTCCAGAGCCGGAAATCGTTCGCTCGCCCAAGAGCCATCGCCAAAGACGATATTCCAGTGGCGGTCTTCGTCGCAAGCCTACTGCGGTTGCTGAAGACCGAGGCAACTTGAAGTATTTTGAAGAAGCGGACGATGTCGGTTTCAAGGGTGATACCGATGACAATGCTGACGCCGATGTCTTCCCGATGGATCTCGAAACTACTGGCAAACCTGTTTCGGCTTCAGATGCAAAGGATAAGGGGAAAGTTCACCAGGACGCGTTTGCGGATAGCGAATTCTCAAAACTCAGTGGCTCAACTACACCAACGCCTGAAGCTGAGCCATCGGACATACTTCACATCCCTAGACCTGTAAACCCGAAAGAAGCTCAGACCCAAAGCGATTCCCGCGTAGATTATTTCCTACTTCTGGAGGACTTGACTGCGGGCATGAAACGCCCTTGCATCATGGATCTCAAGATGGGAACACGGCAGTATGGAGTTGGAGCCAACGAAAAGAAGCAAGAATCACAACGCCGTAAGTGTGCAGATACAACGTCCCAGGAGTTGGGTGTTAGAGTTTGTGGACTGCAGGTATGGGACATCCCAACCCAGCAATACATTTTTCTAGACAAGTACTTCGGACGAGACCTTAAGGTTGGACGTGCCTTCCAAGATGCCCTAAAACGATTTTTGTATGATGGGGTCGATTATTCCAGCATTTTGAGACATATCCCTACAATTATCGAGAAGCTCTCGGAGCTCGAGGTCATCATTCGAGGTCTGGATGGATATAGATTCTATGCGGCTAGCCTCTTAATGGTCTATGATGGAGATACACAGCGGGAAGATGAAAGTGATAGCACGGCGACGGACAAGAGTCTGACCAGGAAGAAGGAGATTGACTTCAAAATTGCGGACTTTGCGAACTGCGTGACGAAAGAAGATCTTCGTCCGCAAGATCGAATCTGTCCGCCTCGACATCCAGAGCTACCTGATAATGGATTCTTAAGAGGTCTCAGGAGTTTAAGGAAGTATTTTTTGGCCATTCAACGAGAAGTTTATGCGAAAGAGATGGGAAGGCCTGAACATGAATTAGAAAATGCGCCGAAAATCGACTCCGAGGACGATGGGACGGTAAGCTATTAGGTACTACCTCGAATGAGGTCTCGAAAACATCACTCTATGTGTATATTCAAGTGTAAGTTTTTTTTCAGCAATTGGGGTTAGCATTATTGGGCGTAGGGTTTGGGTTCGCGCATACCCTTGCATGGTTAACGGAGTTTGAATGGGAGTGGGGGAGTATGAAGAGCTCTTGCTCTCAAGAAATTAGTATCATCCCTATGGCCATTACTAGAACAACAGTATTTTCAAGCTACTCGTCTCTTCGGAGCTACTCGACTTGGCCTCAAGAATATCAATGTGACAAAAGTGAGATGAAAATCCATAGAAAGGAGGGGGCGCACGTGATGACGTACTAATACGCGCTATGAAATTAAGGTAAATTGTAAAGCGCGTTGCCAGCCCAACCATGTGCGCGTCAACGACTGCGACGGCCATTATTCAAAATCATTGAACAAGTTGATTGAGTCGCCAACGTCCATCAAAATGCCTGGAGAAGTAATTGATCTATGCTCGAGCCCCGACCCCAAGATTCGTCCCAAACCCAAGACATCCGCCCCGCGATACCCGGAAAATGCCCTCATTTCTGAACCTCCCACGCATAGAAATAACGATGGGCACACTCTTTTCTCAGACAATGACTTGAAAGCCCCTGTTCCTGCCACAAAATCGAAATTGGCCTCGACCATCAAATCAAAATCTAATCCAAACAATGCTCTATCTCCCAAAGCCGCAGAAACTCGCAAGCTTAGAAACGACCTCTTCTTTATGTCAGACGATTTTGATAGCACTATCAATCTATCTTCTCCACAAGTTCCCAAATCCAGCCCATTTCTTGGCTTAAATCGCAAACAGATGGAGGAAGAAAGACTTGGGAGAGTCAACAAGAGGCGCAATGAGGAATCTTGGCGGGCAAGCAGTACCTCGCATGCTACCAAATACGGTCCAAATGCTCCATACATTCCGTCCTCGAAGCCAGAGACCACTTTACCCAAGCCTGCGAAGCCAACATCCTCAACTCTAAATACTAGAAGTAGCAATAGTCTTCCCGTTCGGTCTGACGATTTTGATAGTTCTATTGATCTTGATCATCCTTTTGACCTTCCTCCTGCCAAAAGACAACGACTATCACCCTCGCCCAAACCATCCAAAGCCCCAATTCCCAAGGATCTCGGGTGCAAAGGATCTGTATCAAGCATTGGACCCTCTACTAAACCGGGAATGAAAGCGCCTGGCGGACAGCAATTTAAAAAGGCGAATGCAATTGACTTGGATCCAATCATTTTTACTTCTTCGCCGGACCCAGTCGCGGATGCAGCGAGGCGGCGAAAAGAGAAGGAAAAGCTTTCTTGGCTTTACGATAGCGACGAAGATCTCATGGAGGAGAAACCTCCAATCTATGATAGCTATGGAAGCAATTCTAAAGATGCATCTTCGAATGAATCTTCTGATATCGACCTTCCTCCGATCATCTCTATACCCTCCAAATCCAAGGCCAAGACAGGAAGTAAAAGTTTAGAAGCTGCTCTAAGGAAATACAATGCCGAGAGAGCTGCCGAGAAAAAGGACCGGGATAAAGCTCAAAAGGCTAAGAGCAAAGCCGCTTCCAAAGAGACGAAAGAAGCCAAGAAAGAACGGGCGACATTGGACAAACAAGAGAAAAATAGGGAAAAGCAGAAAGCAGCAGAATTGGCGAAAGTCAATAACTTGCGGACCGACAAGAAGCTGACGAACCTTGAAATGATTGTCGATCTACCATCCTCTCTTGATCCTAAGCTCGCGAGCCAGACTCAAACATTCCTTGAAAAGCACGAAATCGAGTATTCTATTTACGAAAGTGCCTTACCCATAGTCAAATGGAGAAGAAAGGTCACGTCAGAATACAAAGACGATGATGATATTTGGGAGCCAGTAAGCCGCCGAATTGAAAACGAGAAGCATGTCATGTGCGTGATGACTGCTAAGGAATTCGTTCAATTGGCCACAAGCGACGATGGTACCGACTTGGATATTCACGCCGTGGGACTGCAAAATCAGTTCACGCATTGCAAAATCATTTATCTCATAGAAGGGTACGCCAATTGGATGAGCAAAAATCGAAATACTAAGAACCGAAAGTTCACGGATGCCGTTAGAAGCCATTCAAACCAAGAGGAGCCCACCGCAACCCAGAGGAGAAAGAAGAAAGAGGCCGAATATGTAGACGAGGACTTGTTGGAAGAGGCCTTACTTAAATTGCAAGTGATTCATAAAACACAGATACACCACACGAGTTGCATGGTCCAGACTGCCGAAATTATCGTCTCTTTTACACAGCATATCTACACGGTTCCGTACAAGTATGTTACCCTCTTACAGCGAGAAATTTGTAGACTAACACAACGTCCTCTAGGAATCGGCATCAATCGCTCGATACGGCATTTTGCATGGAATCCGGGCAAGTCAAAACCGGCGACAACGCTCAAGACACCTACATCAGGATGCTGCAAGAAAACCTACGCATTACAGCCCCGATCGCATTCGGGATTTCCACGGAATATCCAACAGTCCAGGAGCTGGTCAAAGGCTTGCGGAGTGATGGTCCATTGGCATTGGCGGATTGCATGACTTCATCCAACAAGAATGGAGGTTTCACTAATCGGAGGATTGGGCCAGCTATTAGCAAGAGGGTTCATAGTGTGTTTTTAGGACGAGATGAATGGAGTTACGATGTTTGAATATTGACAGTCTGAAAAAAGGTGAGCTTAGCATTTTGGGTTAGAAATACATAAGCATTAGTTGTCTAAACGACCCTGCCTATAAACGACCTTTCTCCGATGTGTATCATAGCGCTGCACATCTAACTCTCAGACCCCCCGCTGGTTTGGAAATAATATTTCCCTTCGGCCTCACCACCAAATCCAGATCCTCCAGTTCCCATCAAATCCCCAGCACCAACGCAGCCAATAAGAACGCCATCTCAGCCCTCGCCAATCCCTGCCCAATGCAATTCCTCAGCCCATACAAAAATGTCAGGAAATCGCTCCCCCATTCTTATCGGCTTTCCCTTCATCAGAAATTCAACGATCGGGATTGAATTCTAGGGCGTCAGAACCCTATATTTTGAGCGACTTGTTGGTTTTGCTTGGGACGATGGCGATTTGTGTTCCGGCTGGGATTGGCGTGCCGGAGATGGCGGTACCATAGGTGGATTTCCGGATTGTGTGGGGTATAGGGGGGAAGAGACGGAGCGTTTCGGAGAGGATGGCGGTTAAGCAGGGGAGGATCGGTATTGTGGATGAGGTGGTGGAGGAATTAGGGGAAAGGGAAGAGATGTGGGCTTGTAGTTCGGTGCGTAGGTGGACTTGGGTTTGAGTGTTTACAGAGGAGGTATATGGCGAAGGAGTGGAAGGCGGCTGTTGATTGTGTGCTAGCAGGTGTTAGACGATGGGAGGAAAAGAAATGGGGCAGCATGGTCGATATTCATTAATTGGTCGATGGTTTGGTCTTCGGAGAAGGTAGGATCTTTGATGGCTAGAGACAGAACGTCAGATTCATCATCTTTCTTGATTCGAATCCTTTGCTCTCGTAGAAGGTGTTCTAGGAAGTCTCTGGAAGGTTTCATGGTCGTCTCTATTTCGTCATATTTGAAGAATGGCAGGTATTCTGTTACCCAGCCTGGTAGGTATTGACTGAGAAGGTAGCGAATCAGCATGATACGCTTCTGAGTCTTGCTGGTACACCTGTATGTTGATGCCGTCTTATTTAGGGGCCCGGAAGGATCATAGATAGAGTTGAGGTTGTGTGCGAAGGCAGCAGTGCCTAGAATATCGAGGGTTGCACGGCCGAACTAGGAGGTGGTTTCGATAACAGATGATTTGTGATTTCTGCTTGTACTATTCTCGTTGGTACTTTTATTAAAATGACTCTGTTCCTTGATAGCATCAACTAGTTCTAGAGATATGCTCCAGAAAGAAGGGTAGAGATCTTCGATCCGGCGGAAGGTAAAGGCTGGTTGGAAAGACATTCGCATATACTGAAAAGTCAGTTGCTGGTTAAAATATCTGGAAATATCACAAAATTTATGTTCCTCTTCTTCCGCTAGTATCATACCTATTCCCATCGTTTTACTCATGAGCGTCCGAACATGCTCAGTCTTGACGAAGCTTAGTAGTGAATGATGCCGTCGTTTGGGATGTTATCAATCTAGTCCCTCATCGGCTCCCCGACTGATTCATTGAGTCTTTGCTGAGCTTATCCCATGAAAAAGTGATTCGCCTGTGTCTCATTAGCTTAGTGTATTGGAACTGTTGAAAGAAAGAGGATCTACCCCTAGGCCCGGCAAATGTCGAAGTGAACTTAAGAAATGAGGTTATAATATTATTGACCATACTCCGCAAACAGCTGACAGAAACACAAACGCTGAGAGATTCATATTTCAGAGTGAGTGTTTTGAACAGGCACCATGTGGAAAATAGAACGGTTCAAGGGATCGGTTCTGAGAGACGGGTAGCTAATGAGTACAACGGCTTGAGATGAAATCATATAATACCAAAATCTATACCTGAGCATCTTGGTTTGGAGCTCGGCTAATTTATCCATTTCCAAAAGCATAATGTCATTTAAATTTCTTGGAGAATCGCAAGGTTTAAAATAGAGCTGAAGCTTCAAAAAAAAAACTTGAGCAAGCAACAGGGTTGATCGCCGGGTCGCGGCTCCACGAAAAGTTGAATTGCTTAGGTGGTTACCTGAGAAGTACAAGAGAGCAAACCTTGGAAACACGGGTAAGATCTGTATACCCCTTATATGATTTCATGTGTAAAAGCCTGCATCTTGCTGAGACTTCGCAGAACTCCACCAGTTGTGTGTAGAACAAGAGGCATTCTGTAGATCAAAAAGTCCCTAACAATATCTGAAATATGACACATCAGTTCAGTGCGGCAGAATTCCACAAAGCTGAAAACTTGAGGGTTGTATTTGAGAAACTGATGAATGAAGTTTTATGAATCTTCCGGTCTGAGATGAAGTGGTTGGGCCTTTGACGGGGTGCATAAATCTGAGCATCTCAGTAACAAGACATACTTCTCTTTCAAATTCTTCTGCTTCAAATCTCAATTGTCCGACTTTATTCTCATACATTCTGGCAGAGCAACTTCCCTTGGAGTAAAGTGACAAGGCCAATGATCAGGAAACAGGCTTGTTCCTGTCCGCATTTGACTCCAGAGGGTGGGCCATTTGAAGCCAATCACGTGGTTAATCATAGGATCACAGAGGAATCCAGGAGTGTCCTGAATAATTCAGAACCCTTTTAGTCATGGCAGAAGACCTCGATCACCAGCAGGAGGAGAGCTCGCAAGCGACAACGTTGGAGTTTCGCCCCCGGGATGAGACCGACCCTCGAAATTGGCTAACCGGACAGAATTTATATGCTTCAACTATCCTAGTTTTGATATGCTTCGCGATGTATGTATCGAGTTTAAATGATGAGAGAGTACACTGACGAAAATAGAAACTTTGCAGCAGGCATATACGCCGCATCGATTCCCTCCATTGCGCTCAACCTCAAGATATCCGAGGAGTTGGCCATCAGCGGACTCGGTCTTTTTGCTCTAGGTGTTGGACTGGGACCGGTGATAGCAGCTCCCATCTTCGAGATCTTTGGGCGTAAGGTCATCTACCTTTTCAGCCTCCCTCTTGCGATAGTGTTCCTCGCGGGCGTAGGAACGGCTCGAAATTTTCAGACCATTTCCGTACTTCGTATTCTTGCCGGCTTTGTAGGTAGCCCGGTACTGGCCATTAGAGGGGGAACGATCGCCGACGTATGGGATCTCAAAACAGAGCCTATGGGCGGATTGATGCTAGTATTGTTCGTCACTTTCGTTCTGGCCGGTGCTGAACTTGGTCCAACGGCGGGTTGCTACATCTTGGAGAACAGAGGTTGGCGATGGGCTTTCTGGCTCCCAATCATTATTTGTGGAGGGGTTGTGTGATATCTCTTCCGGGAAGGAAAACTAACAAGTCCCTGATCCTACGCCGTCACGCGAAGAGATTGGGATTCGAGTCGAAAGCGGACGATAACAGCTGCCGATGCGTTACCATCTTCTGGGTGATACTGTCGAGAGCGGTACAGATGCTTTTTGCTAAGCCAGTTGTCTTCCTTACCTGACTCTATGCGACGTATACACTTGCTGTGTTCTCTCTATTACGTCGCGTATCCGTACATTTTGTCGAGAGTGTACATTTTCGGACTCAAACAATCTAGACTTGTTGGAAGCATCTCAGCGATCCTCGCAGCCGGTATAACTGATAAGACATCGTACCAAAGAGCAAAGGGCAGAGCAAAAGACGGACGACCATCTCCTGAAACGAGAATGTATGGTGCAATGGTCGCTGGCATACTCCTTCCGGTTTCGCTCTATTGGTAAGGCACCTCCTACCTTCATTGGATTAGTCACGTGCTAAAGCTTCCAGGTTGGCATGGTCGTCGAGGAGATCCACTGGATCAGTCCCGTCATCTCTGGAGCTGTCTTCGGTCTTTGCCAAGTCTTAATATTTGTGAGTATATCCCCACATTTGATAGAACTGCACTAGCTAAACTATCTCAATCTCTATTACAATACCTATCTGCTTGATGTGTATGGAGACAAAATGGGAGCATCAGCAATCGCAGGGAATGGTTTGATGAGATATAGCCTGAGCGCCGCTTTCCCACCCAGATGTTTGATCGATTGGGCCACGAGTGGGCATTGTCACTTGTGGGGATGATAAGTGTGGTGTTAATACCAACTCCACAGCTTTTGTATAAATGGGGTGCGTATTTGAGATCGAAAAGCAAAGTTGTCAATATCGAGGAGTAGAGAAACCAAGCGTGTATCTTGGGGAATCGTGGATGTCGTTTGAAGATTCTGCAGAGACGAAAGATCATATCGTGGACAATAAATTGGGAAATGCTCATTCGAGCGTTGTGTAAAAATTAGATGTTTTCAATTTGACCTACCATTGAGATTATTCCATAGCTATCGATGATCCGGACTTCGGTGAGCTTGTCTTTCTCCTCGTCCATCACGATCCTGTATTTCTCACCAGAGTACAAAGGGCTTGTCGCCCTGTACGTGATTTTCCTAGGGACCATGTCTGCTCCATGAACATCTCTCCACAGATTTACCATATTAATCAAATTAAGTGGGCCATGGACAACTAGATCTCGATGTCCCTCAACCTCTTGGCACCATTCTTTGTTGTAATGGATCTTGTGGCCATTGAAAGTGAGCGCTGAAAAACGAAAAAGGGTGACGGGTGTTTGAACGAAGTCGCGCACATGTTTCCCCTCTGGCAATGGAACTTCGACTGGTTTCGAGGCTGGAGCTTGAGGAGTTGTAATCTCAGGACGAAATATCCAATTCCTGAGCACATCCCATGTCAGTGGCAGCCCCTCAGCCGGACCTCCTAATATTTAAGACTGCCTACCTTTTGTCAATAAGGGCAATTCCATCTTCGTTTTGATACGATTTCTCAACTCCGACTACCACCATCTCTTGGCCAGCCCTCGTTGTCTTCCCTACGGCGGAGACTAATCTGGTTGTCTCTGTGATTATTTGACCGACCTTCAATGGATTGGCTGTGCCACCCCGCCATTCCAGTTCACCCCCCGCCCACATGCGCCTTGTGAACGGGCGGGGCGGATTGAAGGTTGTATCCGTACCATCTCTTCCCAGTTCATCCTCTACTTGTGATGGTGTAAAATAGGCGAGATGGTAGCATGCAGGCAATATTGTGCTATGTTTAGGGAGAGGATCAGCCAGCTCGGGGCGCGATAGAGTTGCAGAGAGACGTTGCACTTGGTTAGGATCAATAAACTGTGTATGTGTATGAGGTGGGAGAGCCTGCGATCTTGAAAGGAATTGAGCCGCAATAGTGGTCGCAGAAGAAGAGGAGGTACTGCTATATAGACGATGAAATGCCCGCGACATAATGAACAAGCCTAAAGAAGAACATCGCACAACATAGCTACGTGAGGCGTGTTGAAGTGAAGGTTGCTTTGACGTAAGGCGCAGACAGCCTCGGGCCGGGATTTCACCCTGAGCCGAACCCCTGACTCAATTCAGACGACACCGGTATGAGGTTGAATTTCGAAACGAGTTTGAAAGTTGCAATCATGCTGCTTCATCTAAAAGATGGGATGAACAACTTCAAGGTAGAAATTCTCACGTCCCAAGAAACATTGTCATGTAACAAGGCTTCCGGTTATGGGAGCTAAATATTGTACATACAAGCTAGGGACTTTACACCGTCCCTATCCTCCTAGCATAACTTCCCTCCTAAAGTGATCAAAGTTTTGTCACAGGTAATAGTCAAAGCGGTAAAAGAAATCTCCCATTCGTCAGTCATTCTCTCTCTCATTGCACATAACCATTTCACGATACTAAAAGATTACCCCTGCAGCCTTCTCCGTTGCAATCCTGCCAAGAAACAGTAGACCAAGCACATATCAGGGTTTATTTTAAACCATTTCAATCCCAGCCATCATGCTGTCCCTGGAATCGCGTCTTTCTTCCATTCTCTTGATCAACTCTCGTTCCTTTGGAGATCTGGGGCTAGCATCCTGTAGTATTGTCAATAAAATCCCATGTCACCGAATTCTATTCGACTTACGATTCCCAATAATGCGGAAATGCTTGTAGCACTGGCCTTATTATCTTGGACAGGAGTTATGAGTTGCTGAGTCGGCTTTGCATTGTATGCTTGGTAGCCATTGACACTGTGGGTGTCGGGAGAGGTGCATGGAGTTGGTGGAGCATTGGTGGTGATTCCTCTTTTCCAGGCTTCCTCCAAGAGGAATGGAGAGACGGACCCACCATACTCTGCAGCAATGAGACCCCAGAAAGATGCCCTATGAGCTTCGTAGATGTGGTGAAGACGCTCTTTGTCAATATTAGAGACATTGATGGGGTTCGAGACAACATCACAGTCCAAGCGAAGAGGTGGGTTGGCGGCAGAATCGGATAGAGCACGGCGAGGTGGAGATGGTTTCGGAAGGATAGCAACGGGGTGATTCAAAGTTCTGGGAGGGCTGTTCGAGGTTGACCGGGGAAGAAGGGTGCTGGCAGAAGGGAGCTGAACATGATCCGGAGATTGTGGAGAGTATGTATAAGACGGAGGGGAGGTAGGTCGGTGGTTAACGGACTCGTGAATAGGGGACGGCATGGAGGCAGGCATAATCGGAGAATGTGCTGTGGAGGCCGTGTCCGAAGAGGTCACAGAGTTGGTTCGCTTGCGGCGATTACTGCCATGCGAAAGCTGGTGATAATGGAGGCGACAAGCCAACTCGGTCTTCTTCAAGTGAGAGGCAATGTGCTTATACGGCATTTTCTGGAGACGGGTTTGAAGAAGATAGACTTCCTAAGTTTGAGAGATTAGTGGGCTGTCGAAAAGGCTCGGTATTTTGAACTAGTACCTCATCTTCACTCCAAGCTCTGCCCCCTCCAGTAGATGCCGGCTTTCGGTTTTTCTGGACCCCAAAATCATGTCGGTTGACAGCGTCCACAGGAGAGTAGTTAGAAGGTGCCACATGGGCAGAGGTGTTCATCTGGGTTGCTTGTGGAGACATGATGGTCATTGATCGTAAAGAATCGAATAGTCGTTGCAGGAAAAGTATAAATGGATATATAAAAGGTTTGTTGATCCAGCAAGCGACAAGAATCGAAGAGTTAAAAAGGGCAGACCTGAGCTGCTGAAGAATGTAATATTCGTCTCGAAATGGTGTAAAGTCAAAAGGCTGATCTGAAAATAAAGACAGAATAAATGTATAAACAACGCAATAAACTACAGTAAAGAATGTAAGCAGCCAAGCCAGTTGGGCAATGAAAGAGAGTGAAATTAGCTGCGAAAAAAAGTAGTCGACGTCGAGTGTAGTAGAAGGAAAGAGAGAGGAGAGAGGAGCCTAGGTGGTTCATATATGAAGCATTGTCTTGCAAGGGATCATCTGGAGTTTGTCAGGTACCATGGCAGGCCACGACCGTGCATTTTCCTCTGAAGTCAACATTCATGCCGGATCACGGTGATTGGAGTGGTATGGCTGATGTTGAACAGAGTTTCTGATTTTGCATGGATTTGGTTGCATATCTCCATTGGGATACCCAATTCGTCCCGTTTCTGCATCATATTGGCGTTTCTTGGGAACTGGGATGGGGTCGAATCTGTGTTTGAAGTTCCAGGCGGGGTCTCATGTCTCAAGACTTCACAACAACATCAGGGCCCGCTCTTGTCAGTAGATGCAGAAAACAGCTTACGCCAACCTAGTTTGATAACCCTTGGTATGCGTCAAATAAAAGGAGATGACTTTCAATCATAATTGATATTATATGAAGTAGCGATATCTGACTATGCGTAGCTTTTCGCACAGTTGAGTGTGTTGCAAAGTAATTTTCCTGTCTGTGTCCTGGGGTTGGTATTCGAAACTCGGGTGTCAATAATCCCCTGTCGGAAACACGAAGGGATTCTCGAGCCACCACCGAGAGCTTAATTAAGAGTCTATCCGACCTGCTGGGCGTGTGGGCGCCGACCTGCACGATTGACAGCAAAATCAGATGGAAACGGCTTCACATCTGAGCCGCCCTGGTGGCCTGTGGCCGATCTGTCAGGATTTTGAGTGGTTGAGATAACGCCTCTGTTTCGAAGAGGCCATTTTCGAAGCAGAATAGAAACAAGCACAAGACAATAATAGACATATGCTATGGACCGCTTCCCATCATCCTAATGACGAAAATGAACGCAGGAACTCCAGCACCGCGTTTTCGATGGCCGGCGCAAGCTCCTCTGTTGTGTCATGATTCGAGCGGCTTTAGACTCTAAAGTGCAGTTTCCCCAGCGCATGATTCCCGCGAGCACCAACGTCAACAGTCGGCTGAGTTGAGAATGTAAGTTCTTCATATTTCGTCTCATAATTGAAGAGGTCATCGAACCAGCGACAGAAGAAACGTAGAGAATAATGATAATTTCGGAAGGATGACCGTCCGATTACGTGCAGAGCTGGACGAGGCCGCTTTCAATGTCCAATGCCGACGACACTTTAATTTGGCGATGGCACTGGCGATGGATCAGATGGTCAGCAACAAAAGCTCCGAGAGCGATCCAACCAAGCAGACATGAGCCGACTTTGAGAAATCCCAGAGATTCTCGTTGAGCCGCTGATACTTTTGGTCTAGCTAGGCATGGAGAGAGCGCTGTGGATTCGTCGATCTGATCATCTCAAACGTCTTTAGGTTTGGACTGAGACTTTCGAGGTCGGAGGAGGTACACTGCATGAATGATCATCCTTTACCGCCTGTCACAGAATAGGTAAGTAACTCGTCTCCCACTGACGAAGTACGATGAACACGAACGAGGTAGTGGATGACGACTTTAGTGGGGTTCTACTGTCTTTTCTGGGCACTTTGTTTCTATCTCATCTTGCGGGTAAGCATTGAGAGATGAGATGTTTACTGTTTCACGGTGCCGGTGCGAGTCAAAGTACGAATCCTCCGCAACCGTCATACAGGCTTGGATAAGAGAAACACCGCACTGTTTGGAAACAATTTTCATGGCCTAAAGGCAGATTGTGCCTTTCCGCTGTAAATCATATGCTGCCCAGATTGAGCGCTGGGGTGGGGTAGCTCTTGAAGTTAAATAGTGAGTTAGTTTGGAATTGTTTGAGATGCATTTCACATTTCAAGATGTTGCAACTCTTGTGGAGATTTCTTTCTAAATTTAAGATGAGCTTGTTAAAGCCATGTCCACTTTTTACCTGTCTTCAAGAAGCCTTGATATTTGAAAGCAGTCGGCAATGCATATAAAAAATACCCCTTTATAATCACCCCTCGTACGGAGCTTCTCCTCAATCTTGCATTATCACCACCCTCCTATACCGAGTTCAACAGACCAATTGCAGACCCTGCCGAGTTATCAACGTTTCTAATGCCTTTCAGCCACCTAGAGAGGCTCGTTATGTCGACCCGCATAAGAGTAGCTAGAAATAGGTAGCACCGAGCCGAATAGAATATGGAGTAAAGTACCGAATGGAGGAAATCCGCCGCAAGCTTTGCAACGACCGGGAGCTTGAACTGTGCAATACGGCCCGGGATATCAACTCTCCGCCGCAGGATCCGAACGTGACTCGACACGTCGAAGAGGATTGGCTTGCAACCATCTACTCGAAACAGACTTCCATAAGGAACATATATTCATACCAGCCACACTTTCAAGGATTCCATGTTGTACAATATTGTGGGGTAATTATCAAGTATTTATGGATGTTGCCCATCGCCATACTTCCCTCTACAACATACCACCTGACATATATGAAGTACAGGAGGATGGAAATCCCTCTAGCAGGAACATCCCGTCTTGGGGCTTGCGACTTGCCACCTCACAGAATAATAACGACATTTAAGTATACATTTGTTCTGTACCATGATGTCAAAGATACTTTTGATGACGAGCCATGCTCTGATCGATCACCATGAGGGGTCATAGGATCATCACGCATGCGCCGAAGCATGGCATGGATAAGGCATGGAAGGATCAGAAGGATCCAATAATGAATGTTGTCCGGCACATTCCCATCGGAAGGGGCATTACCTTTAAAGAGATACCTCTTTTTGACATTTAGTGCTGATAATCATACGTGAGGCGGACTTCTCCTTCGCGCACTCGCAGATATTTCCTTTTTCACTCTGATACGCTTCCTGGCTTTATTTGAACGTGCTATAAAGATAGAAATTGAGATTGGGATAAGCAATTAGTACGGAGAAAACCCAACCCCTGAGGATTCCTGCCAGCACTGCAGGTAATCCTATACTAGTAGCCCCGCTCTTGATCGCTGAGCAATTGTCCTTGTCAACTGGTGATGTTGCACTACTCGTATTGCTACCTATCTCCTCCTCCTCCTCCTCCGCTTTCTTTTCGCGACGTCTTTGCATTGATCATATCAAAATGAATTCATATTGCAAGGTCGTATCGTACAATCTAGGCGGAGCTACCATCCTTGTTTTCTCTGGAAGGCTCATGAATACAGGGCTGTCGAAGCGCGGTTACCCCGCGATTTATAAAATCCAAGTAGTGGGAAGGGCACGAAACGTGCAGGTCTTTTCCTGCCGTGGAACTTAATAGACGACGGCACTCTTATTTGGGCCACTGAGGATTTTCCCCAGCCATCTTGTTTTCCAACTCAATCCAATCATTCCCATAAGATTTTCCACCATAATCATGCGTATAACCCAAAAGCACACCGCCCAACGCCCTAGACAAGCTCGAAGGAACCTCTCGTAGCCTGAGGTCAAGCGGAGGTCTGCTTTTGTTAATGCCTACATGCAATATAACTGTTAACCCTGGCGTTTCGGAGAAACGTTCATCGAGATGAGGGCTTCATCTTACTTGAGCGTTTTGTACCGCTATTTCTCATCTCCCCATGTTGACACGGTAACACAACGCTATGCTTTAAACGCAGGTCTAGCCAACAGAAGTTGGCACACGCCGCCCAACACCTCTTTCAGGCCATACGTGCAGCTTCTGCCGGGGCGAGATGCTTTCGCTTGGTACCAAGATGTACATCGATGCTGACTATCTTGCTAAGTCAGAAAACGTCCGAACGGGCGCGTCGCATCCAAGTAGGGTGTATTTCCCTGTCGGTGACTGGGCTATCTAGCTGTCCTGAGGGCCTTGGAAGTCACTGCCAGTACCGTGGCCCGACGCAGACAGGCATTATTTTATCCTTTCTTTTTGAGTCGGGTCCCACTCCCTGTCAACTCTTTTTCAATGACAGCTGGTTGTGGCCTTTTGCATGATATGCACTTTAATCCCCGAATCTTGGCTCGAAAGTTCTCGCCTTTTCTCCACGATCTTACATGAACACATCAATGAGACCTGGATTATTCCAATCAAGGTTTTTCTTTTCCCAGATAAATATATTAGTTTCGGTCACACGTCGTTGCGCCAAGCTCCCCAACGGTCACTACGGCAAGATATGCAGGAAAGGCACCTCAGCCCTGTTTGGTCTTGACTGCATCTACCTGATTTCAAGTAGCTCTACATGACATTGTAAGTACCTTTGTAGTTCCTAGCCTGCTGCCCTGCACCCCAGCCTCAACGCGGCGATCTTCAAAAATACCATGCACGAATGCCTGCCCGTGGGTCCAACGACTTCGCGCAACAACCAAACCCTTCTCTTCCGCCTTTCTAGTTTCACCCATTTCTTTATAATAGTCTGCGCATTAAGTTTCGACGTTGTCGCCAATGTCTAAACGTGCAGACAGGCAAGAAGTCGATCCTGCTTCTGGGTTCTCACCTTCTCGCACGCAACCTACTACATCTGACTCCTCTGCCAAGCAAGAATCAACACCGCTCTTAGGTGCAAGGAACAAGCGACGCGCATCAGGACCAGGAACAGCCCTCAGTATGTCAGGTCCATCCGGTATTGCCCCGTCTTCATTGGGCGCGGAGGAACAAAGCATGACTGCTTCTTCACCTACGGGACCACCAGCAAAGAAGAGTCGAACGAATACGCCGTGGACACCCGCGGAAGAGCAGAGATTGAAGAATATGAGAGATGCCGGAAATAGCTGGGCAGAAATTGCAAAGGTGAGAGATTCTTGAGTTGGAGGTTGGTGTCGCACAAGAATTTGAAGCTGAGCCAGTATGGCAGACATTCCCAGCCAGAACTGAGGGAAGTGTGAAAAAGCATTGGTACAAAGTATGATTATACTTGACATTATCTGAAAGTTTCTTGTTGAATAAAATATAGGATATGCACTACGCAGAGTTTGCGGAAGACGAGGTACGTTGGCTTCTATGCGCATCGCGCTCCATCAGTCGCTGATGCTCAAATAGAGTCAGGCTCTCCTCAACGCCATTAAGGAATACGAAACGAATAAGTGGAAGGTCATTGGCGCGAAAGTTGGCAAACCCGCAAAGGTTTGATCCCCGGTTGTCATGGATTTCCTGCAGAGAAGTTGTGCTGACGTTTATACAGGCCTGTGAGCAATACGCCAAGGAGAACTTTGCTGGTCGCATATAGGGGCACAGCGTTCCATCCCTCGAGAAGGTTAAAGTTCCCTGAGCAAACCGTTCCATCGTCCGTGGACTTGGCGTAATTGCGCGTTGGAAAAGTTCTACTCGATCTCTATACTCCGACTTTCAAGTCTCCCTATCTTGCCACTTCATTTCGAGCATCGCATTGCGACGCATGGCGCTGGCGGAGCATCTATTCGATTCTTCGGTTCTCCTTCACGTTTCTATTTCAAGATCTTCCGTGGTGTGCTCTGTCGAGACACTTTCTAATTTAATGGTTTCTTAAGGGATGAATGGATGTATGCTTCACTTGCAAGGAAGGAATCTCCGATGGAGCTCTGGTTCAGGGAATCTAGGTAGTAGTGTGATGAGGAAAGAAGATAATACCCAGGGATAAAATGGCCATGGTCCAGAAATGGCCACAATACCAAGCTTTTGAAGATCGTCGTTGGAATTTCACATGGTGCATGATCAGTCTGAAACGTTGGGGAATTCGAGGAATCTAAAGAATTTAAGTCCAGATGGATTGATCCAGGTCCGAACGCATTTACCTTAACCGATGATAAGAATGGCGGATAGTTACACATCTCGGCCTAGTGCTAATGCTGCAGTGTTCCGTGGGGGAACCAGGTTGCTGGGAATCCTCAAGACTTGATCCTGAACAAAGACTATGTGTAGAACATGATTCTGCAGTGTGCAGTGTGCAGGCTGCATGGCGTCCATGCATGCAATTGTGGCAGCGGACAAGCGAATGCGAGTGAATCACTTCAAGATATGATTCAGTCTTGCCTGCTTGGAAAAAGAACGGGAGCAAGCAGTATTGACTTTCTCGGGCAGGGACCGACAGCCTCATTTTCCAAAAACTGTAGTTACGGATAAGATTTATAGGACACTCTTCGTTTTGTGAAGAATCATCACTGATACTTATTTGAATATTTCCCGATAATGGAAAGTCCCTGTCAACGTCTTAAAGATGTAACAGGTATCTAAAGCATTCAAATACATCTGCCAAGATGCTGACGTTGAGGACAAGGCCCAGAGACTCGAGGTGGTGAAGCTCCACGACCTCATTACGTAAGCCGTTTTCAACAGACCAAGCTCCTGCTTCTAGCAATGGGAACTTTTGATCTGTGTGGCGCTTGTATTCTCGCAAGGCATATCAGAATGTACACATAACAGAATGCAGATTTTGGTAGATTTTGCTCTTACATATAATATACCTTACATTAACATTACATTACATTACATTACATTACATTACATTATTACTCGCACAAGTTTACGACTTTCGATATCTCGTGTTTTGATTTCCGAGCAACCGCTCCAGTGACATTTTTTGATTCAAAACCTTTAGAGTGTGGTGCGTCAAATACGAAGCCTCCGCCCTTTTTTTTTCTTTTCCTACCCAAGCTCGACGGTTTGGGAAACCGTGCCTTCCGTAGCGATCACCTTTCCCAGTTCCAAATGAGGAATAGAGGCGATACAATTATAGCATGGATCCAGGGGAGAATCAAACATCATTGGATCTTGCCTCTATACGGGCCCTCTTTTTTTGCTGAGTGGCGGCAACGGTCTAGGATGAAAAGCGTTAGAGCGAAGAAACATTTCAATTTCTGGGCGGGTGTTTCCCTCAAGTTCCCCCTTCCTCTCAGGGAGGCTGTGTGAGCGCAGGCTTGGCACCAACCCTTGCCCCCTTCTGCTCATATTAGGGAAACTCCATTCTTTCTCCAATTTCATTCTCTGTCACTCCATCATCCCACCTCGACGGCATCGACGACATCGACGACAAGTTCGATCGACGACGAAGTCTATTTTCCTTTCTTTCGAGTATTCCCGTCCACATTCGCTACAGCAATCTATTTGCTACTAATATTCCTTTCTTTTGCGGCACACAATTACCTCGACTTTATTATACCTTCAACCCGTCCAGCATTTTTTGCATTGACAGCAGAAACAGGGAACGGAGGATTCATCGCCCACAAGTTCTACAAGTCATCATCATTCGCTCAACAGGACTATTCTTATTTGCAACCGCCCACTTGGGTTCCTTTGCGTCCATCTTCAACCTTTGAGGATCCGCGTCGTCAATCGCTCGACTTGGTTACTCACTCTTTTAATACATCTCGTTGTCCACTCTCGTATGTATATAATGGCTCGAACATCGATATTCATCGCGGCCCTGGCCGCTGCAACAACCGTATATGCCCAAGCCTCTTGCGGTCTCGACAACAAGTGTCCGACAGACACACCATGCTGCTCTCGTAAGTTAATTCGTAGATCGGCTCGAGTCTGGCCAAAGCTTACTTCTGATTTATAGAATATGGACAATGTGGTGTTGGAGCATATTGCTTGGGAGGTTGCGATCCTCGGGCTTCATTCTCTCTCGACTCGTGTGCGCCTGAACCAGTGTGCGAGAGCAAGACGTTCAATTTCAACAGCTTGGACAGGATCACATCAAAGACAGAATACCTCGGTGATTCATCGAAGACGGATTGGGTCATGGATGGTCAGGCAGTTATCTACGACAACAATGTCTTATTGACGATGGCGGATGGCACAGTGGGTACCCTTCTGGCTAGTTCAACGTATATGTGGTATGGAAATGTGCAAGCAACCTTCAAGACCAGCCGAGGCGCAGGTGTTGTCACTGCCTTCATCTTGCTTTCGGATGTCAAGGACGAAATTGATTACGAATTCGTGGGAGCGGCGTTAGACACAGCTCAGTCCAACTACTATTTCCAAGGCATTCCAAACTGTAGGTCATGAAATCCCTTCAACAGTCCCGCTCACGCTGACTCAAATTATAGATGACAACGAGCTCAACATCAGTCTTTCCGACACATTCAACAACTACCATACCTATGAGATTGATTGGACTCCAGATGAGATCACTTGGAAGGTAGATGGACAGGTAGGACGTACCAAGAAGCGTTCAGAAACGTGGAATGCGACCACCAACCAATGGGATTTCCCTCAGACACCTGCACGAGTTCAACTTTCGTTGTGGCCTGGTGGACTTGAATCGAACGGCCAGGGTACCATCGATTGGGCTGGAGGATTAGTTGACTGGAACTCTCCTGACATCACAAATAACGGTTACTACTACGCGACTTTCGAATCTGTTACCATCTCCTGCTTTAATGCAACATCCGCTCCCGGCACCAACACTGGTAAATCTTACACGTATAACAACGTTGCAGGCACGAATGATACCGTAGTTGATGGCGACAAGCAAACCGTTCTGAGCTCTTTCCTTGCCACAGGCACAAACATGACCCTCGGAGAGACTACAGCGTCTGCCTCTGGGTCTAAAGCGTCGTCGACTGTGCAGACCGTTCCAGGTCTCTCCGGTGCTGGACCCGGGACTGACAGCCACTCGGGTGGAGATTCAGGATCAAGTGGATCATCCTCGGCAGCAACCATTAGCTCTAGTGCCACTCAATCGGCTGGAGGTTCTTCTTCAAGCGCAAGCAGCAGTAGTGGCAGCAGTGGTGGATTTAACCAAGGAAGTGGTTCCAGCTCTTCCAGTTCCTCGAGCAAGAGCGGTGCCGAGAAATTAGGAGCACAAGAAAAGGTGCTCAAAGGAAGTGTGTTTGCCGGTATTGTGGCAGTGGTTGCTATGATGGCCCTGTAATAGTTGGGTGGTCGACTGGGTTGGTTTTCATGATGCATTTACGGGTCGGCATTGCGTGTATGCTCTACAGTATGGTCTTTTATTACTTAATGGCGTTGGCCGTCCATTCATTTGGGATTATTTTGGAGAAAGGGTTGGAAAAGGGAGACTACTTCTTGTATAAAGTTCGTATGATTATTATTAGTCTGACTGAAGATGAGTTAATGAGTCGTTCTCTAAGATTGTTCAACAAAGAATAGAAGTTATCAAGATACTTATTGAATTACAACGTGATAACATCAGCTCAGCGCGAGACCTGTCTCTGCGTACGCAATTGCAAAGTTGCTAAGATGAAATACATCAAATCGTTCAGTATCTATATGGATATCGATTCTCATAACTGTACAGCCAATCTAGATGTAAATTCTAGTCCAATCAAACTCCAAAATCGCCATTCCCAATGCATCGCCAGGATATAATAAAGAGCAAAAAAAAAATACTCCAATCCATCCCCCGCTAACTCTCCAAAACCATAAACACCCCTCCACCAACCACGCCCCCCAACAACGCCACCGTCAAAAAACCCGCCGAGACCTTCTCCCTCGTCGTCGCCGGCTCTATACTCGCCATCTCCCCTGCCGTAGCTGGCGCTGCTATTCCCGCCGTCGGATCCCCCACGCT
>Ga0182030_10001949_pt1 | contig 43426 bp, 35 predicted proteins | sample 812S3MmetaG_FD_121299 | JGI IMG/M metagenome (GOLD analysis project Ga0182030, IMG submission 121299) | Permafrost microbial communities from Stordalen Mire, Sweden - 812S3M metaG (Illumina Assembly) | ecosystem: Environmental > Terrestrial > Soil > Wetlands > Permafrost | place: Sweden... | reverse complement strand
GCTCCTGTGGCGGTTCTACACCACGGATCCCGCCACCTGGGCCGGCACCTCTTGGCAGCACGGTGGAGCTTCGATCTGGGGAACTCCGACCTACGATCCGGCGCTCAACATGGTGTACTTCAGCACCGGTAACGCCTATCCCTGGCCGTATGCCGGCAGTCGCGCGGGAACGAACCTGTTCGCGACCAGCATCGTGGCGGTCGACGCGACGAGCGGGGAATTGCAGTGGTTCTTCCAGTGGGCGCACCACGATATGTGGGACTTCGACGGCCCGCAACCGACGGTGCTGTTCAGTTTCAACGGCGTTCCGGCGCTTGAGCACACGTCAAAGACGGGATACATGTGGATCCTCGACCGCGCCAGCGGCGTACCGCTCATCCCGTACAATGAAGTGGCGATTCCGCCGGCGCCGGCAAATGCGGCCTTCCAGCTGGCCTGGCCGACGCAGCCTGAATCCTCGATCGAATCTCTGACCGAGCACGCCGTCGATCCTACGACGCTCCCGGCCGGAACGACCGCGGCTCCGATGTGGACCACGACGCAGCCCACGCCCTATGCGATCACGCCCTGGGCGGGCGGGGGCATGGAATGGCCGCCGGCGGCTTACAGTCCGCGCACCGGCATGTTCTATTCGCATTCGAGTTATGGTCCGATCAATATCGGACAGACCAATAAGCCGGAGGTGGCTCCGGCGACCTGCCCGCCCGTCACGGCTATTGGCGGCGGAGGGTTGCTGTTCTGCGGAACTATATTCGGCGGCGCCTCCACGAGCGTGAATCACGGCGTGTACGGAGCGGTCAACCCCTCGACGGGCAAAGTCGCCTGGACCGTGCCGATCCTTACTACGCACCCGGACTCGGGCATGACGGTAGCGGGCGATCTAGTGTTCTTCGGCGACAGCACCGGGCTCTTCTATGCGGCGAATGCTGCGACGGGTGAGATCCTGTGGGTGTTCGATGCCTGGACCGTGCCTGGCGCGACCGGCGGAAATGCCTCTGCAGCCGTTTACGAAGTCGACGGCGTCGAGTACGTTGCCTACGGGTTCGGCGGCGAGCCGGGCAACAGCTTTGCCCTCGGTGATGCGGTGATCGCTTTCGCGCTTCCCTCGGCCACGGCCGCAGCGGCGGAGGCCAAGAGAGCGAGGACCAAGTAATAACTGATTCGGAGGAGACATAAGAGTCGGCCGTAGCTCGTTCTAGCGAACGGGCTGCGGCCGACTTCTTACGGAAGGCGGCCAAGCGACTCCGAGCAGCCTTGCCTCACCTCCTCGAAGCGCACGCTTCCCCGCGCCGCTTCCTTAGCTTCCTTAGATTCCTTAATCTACGCGTCCTAATCAACGTTGGAGCATTGGATGATCCGTATTGCCACAGCCTTAGGCTCAGCCGTTTTAGCAACCGCGGCCTTCGGGCAGACGACACCGGCCTCGCCGAGTGGCGCAGAGGTGCCCAAAGCACCGCCGCCGATCGTGAGGGGTATCGATCTCTCGGCGATCGACAAGAGCGCCGACGTCTGCAGCGACTTCTACCAGTATGCCTGCGGCAACTGGATGAAGGGCAACCCGGTTCCTAGTGACCAGGTGCGCTGGGTTCGCTCGTTCTCGCTCCTTCAGGAGCGCAACCTTTATGAAGTTTGGCAGCAGCTGGCCAGAGCCGCCGCGAAGCCGGCAAACCCTCTCGAGAAGAAGTATGGGGATTTCTTCGCGGCGTGTATGGACGTTGAGGCGTTGCAAAAGAAGGGCCTCGAGCCACTCAAGCCGGCACTCGCGCGCATTGCCGCTCTCAGCGACTCCAAAGGCATCGCAAGCTTGCTCGGTGATCTGGCGGCTGCCGGGGATCCCGCGCCGCTATTCCGGCTGGATGTCGAGCCGGATCCCAAGGATTCGACGAAGTCTCTCTTGAGCATCTCTCCGGGAGGGGCGACGTTGCTGGATCGGGAGACCTATGGGGGCGGTCACTCGCCCTATATCAGCAAACGATACGATACCCATGTAGTACGTGTGTTCATGCGCAGCGGCGACACCCTGAAGCAGGCCATGAGCGAGCAGGCAGCGGTGCTCACTATCGAGAATGCGCTGGGGCACACTTATACGAAGCGGACAGAGTCAGAAGATCCGGAGCAGCGCTATTACGTCCTCAGTTTGGCGGATCTTGAGAAACTCGCGCCCAATGTTGACTTCAGTGTCTACTTCAGCCACGTAACCACCCGGCCCATCGACACGCTGAATGTAGCCAATCCGAATTATCTGAAGGCGGTCGATCAACTGATCGCCTCTGCACCGATTGATGCCTGGAAGTCCTACTTTCGTTGGCACCTCTTGAGCGAACAAGCCGAGGCGCTGCCGCAGGAGTTTCGCGATGAAGATTTTGCCTTTTGGGACGCCCAGGTCGGGTCACAAGAGAAGCCAGCGCCGCGCTGGAAACAATGCACCGCAATCACCGATCACGCCTTTGGCGAAGCCTTTGCGCAGGAGTGGGTCAAGCGCAACTTCCCACCTGCGGCCAAAGCGGGTACGGAACGGCTGGTCGAGGCGCTCGAGAAGGCCCTCGCCGATGAGATGCGCACCTTGCCCTGGATGAGCGAGGACACCAAAAAAGCCGCGGAAGCGAAACTGGCGGCGATCCGCAACAGAATCGGACACCCTGAGAAATGGCGCGATTACTCGGCTCTGCAAGTGGACCGGCATGACTTCCTGGAAGACTTGCATCGCGATGCGATCTTCGAGCGCAATTACCGGCTGAGCAAACTGGACCGGCCGGTGGATCCCGAGGAGTGGGACATTCTGCCCACGACGCTCAAAGTCCGTTATGACCGATCGATGAACAGCCTCACCATTCCCGCCGCCATCATTCAGCCGCCGTTCTTTGACAAGGCCGCCGACCCGGCAGTCAATTTCGGCGCGATTGGCCCTTTGGCCGCGCATGAGTTGATCCATGGCTTCGACGCCCTCGGATCGAAGTACGACGAACGCGGCAATGTGCGCGACTGGTGGAGCCCAGGCGATCGCAAGGAATTTGCCGAAGCGACCAGCTGCGAGGTTGCGCAATACAGCGAAGCGTTGCCGAAGTCTGATGATGCTCCAAGCAGTCTGGCGTCGATCAACAATCTCGCGGTGGCCGAAAGTACTGCCGACAACGGCGGCCTGCGCATCGCTTTTCGGGCGCTCATGGATGCTCTGGTTGCGCAAGGGAAGACAGCTGAGAGCAAGAGCGATGGCTATACGGAGAGCCAACGCTTCTTTCTGTCGTTCGCTCAAACCTCGTGCGAGAATCAAACCTTCCTTTCTGCCAGGCGATCACAGGGAGCTGATCCGTATTCCGTGGGACGGGTGCGTGTGGACGGCGCCGTGCAGAACTTCGAGGAGTTCGGCAAGGCGTTTCAGTGCGCCAAGGGCACGCCCATGTATCCCGAGAAATCCTGCCGGGTTTGGTGAGCCTGCCGCTTTCGCCTTGATCTGCTCCTGGCCGGCGATCGGCACCGGGGGAGCTGAACCGGCGCGATAGGGGAACTGAACCGGCACGCCGGTTCGCGTCCCTGCTGGTGCAAAATGGACTCTTTTCGAGGAGGGTCGCGTGATCAAACTGGGCTACAAGGCGTCGGCGGAACAGTTCGGTCCCAACGAGTTGCTCGAATTCTCGGTCGAGGCCGAGAGGCTCGGCATGGACTCGGTATGGATCAGCGATCATTTTCAGCCGTGGCGCCACACCGGCGGCCACGCCCCGTTTTCGCTCGCTTGGTTGGGTGCTCTCGGCGCTCGAACGCAAAAGATCGTCATGGGCACCAGCGTGTTGACGCCGACCTACCGCTATCACCCTTCCGTGGTCGCGCAAGCGTTCGCGACGCTCGGGACGATGTTTCCGGGGCGCGTGGTATTGGGCGTGGGTACGGGCGAGTCGCTCAACGAAGTTCCGGCATCCGGCCTGCAATGGCCTGAGCAGAAAGAGCGCACGGCTCGGTTTCGCGAGGCGATTCGGCTGATCCGCGCACTCTGGTCGGGCGAGCGGGTGACGTTCGACGGAGTATTCTACAAGACCAAGCTGGCGACCATCTACGATCGGCCCGATGTGCCGGTTCCGCTGTTCATCGCCGGCGCCGGTCCGTTCATCGCCAAGCTCGCCGGATCGGAGGGCGACGGATTCATCTGCACCAGCGGCAAGAAGTGGGACCTCTACACCGAGACCTTATTGCCCAATGTGCAGGCCGGGCTCGAGGCATCGGGGCGTACCGCCGGCACCGACTTTGCCCGTATGATCGAGATGAAGGTTTCCTTCGATTCGGACCGCGAGCGTGCGCGGCGCGACACGCACTACTGGGGTGCGCTCGCGCTTTCGGCTGACGAGAAGGTAAATGTCGAGGACCCGCTCGAAATGGAGAAACTGGCAGACGCTCTGCCAATTGAGCGGAGCGCATCCCGCTGGATCGTCTCGAGCGATCCGGAGGAAATGTCGGAAAAGATCGGAGCCTATGTGAGAATAGGGTTCGATCATCTGGTGTTCCACGCACCAGGTCCCGATCAGGCGAGGTTTTTGCGATTGTTCTCGGAGCAGGTCGCACCGCGTTTGCGGCGCAAGTTCGCTTAAGATTACAGAGCAGCAGTGACGCAAGAGAAACGCAATACGGAGTTTCGGCGCTCATCGCCCGGCGTGTGGGCGGTGGTCCCGATCAAGCGCCTGTCGGGCGCGAAGCAGCGATTGGCGCCCGTGCTCAAGAGCGCCCGGGAGGAATTCGCCCTCCTGCTCGCGCGCCGCACGCTCGACGTGCTGCGCGATTGCCCGTTGATCCAAGGCATCATCGTGGTGACTCCGGATCCGCGTGTGGCCGCCGTGGCTGCGGAACGTGGCGCCGAGGTCATCGATGACGAAGACATCGCGCTCAACGGCGCGTACCGGCTCGGGCTCGCGAAGGCGGCCGAGCGCGGAGCGGGCGCCTGCGCGCTGGTGCCGTCCGACCTCGCCATCTTGACGCCGGCGTGCTTGACCGAGGTCATCGCGCGCTACCTCGCGATTCGCGAACGAAGCGGATCCGAGTCCGTCGGCTTGGTGCGCTGCAAGGAGGGCACCGGCACCAACATGGTGTTGCTCGATCCCCGGGGCGTGTTCGAGCCTGCGTTCGGAGCGGATAGCTTCCTCCGTCATTCCGAGGCGGCGCGCGTGCATGCCCACGAGCTGATTGATCCGCTGGTCTCATTCGACATCGACACGCCCGCAGACCTCGCCGTGTTCGCGGCCGCGATCGACGACTCGACCGATGCGCTGGCGGAACTGGTTCGAGGCCTCGGTATCGTTGAGCGCAGCGAGGGTGCACTCGAGAGCTACGCTTGGCGCCGCGCCTCGATACCGGAGCTCGCCACGCGGGCCGCGGCGGTACGCGATCGCGGTCACGGGGGACTCGTCACTTATTCCAGAAAAGTGTTCTTGCCGCTGACGCAGCTTTGCCGTGATTCGTGTCACTACTGCACGTTCGCCAAAGCGCCGAAACGTCTCGAGAGTCCGTACATGACGATCGAGCAGGCGGTATCCGTCGCGGCCGAGGGTGCGCAGCTTGGCTGCAAGGAAGCTTTGTTCACGCTCGGCGAGCGGCCGGAGCTGCGCTACCGGGTCGCCGCGGCGTGGCTCGCAGAGCACGGCTTCTCGAGCACCCTCGATTATCTCGCCGCTGCCGCTGCCGCCGTGCGCGATCGCACCGGCCTGCTGCCGCATATCAATGCGGGCTGCATGACGGGCGCGGAGATGGCGATGCTTCGGCCGGTGTGCGCATCCATGGGCTTGATGGTCGAGAGCACGGCGGCGCGCTTGTGCGGGAAGGGCGGCCCTCACTACGGCTCGCCGGACAAGGAGCCGGCGGTCCGGCTCGAATGCATCGGCGAGGCGGGCCGGCGAAAAATTCCGTTCACGACCGGCATCCTGATCGGTATCGGGGAGACTCGGGACGAGCGTATCGAGGCGCTGCTTGCGATTCGTGAGCTGCACCGGCGCTATGGGCACATCCAGGAGATCATCGTCCAAAACTTCGTGCCCAAGCCGGGTACCATCATGGCCGGCGCGCCGGCCCCCGACGCGCAGGAGCTCATCTGGTCGATCGCCGCCGCGCGCATGATCTTCGGGGCGCACATGAGCATCCAGGCGCCGCCGAATCTCTCACCCGCGCCCCTTTCCGATCTCATCGATGCCGGCATCAATGATTGGGGCGGCGTATCGCCGCTGACGCCTGACTTCGTCAACCCGGAGGCGCCGTGGCCGCAACTCGAGCGGTTGCGGCTCGAGACCGAGAAGGCGGGCAAAACGCTCGCCGAACGGCTCACGATTTATCCCGCCTATGCGAAAGCACCTTCGCTCTGGCTCGATCCGGCCATGCGGCGCGCGGTCCTCGAGCACAGCGATGCGGCTCGTCTCGGCCGCGAGGATTCGTGGCGCACCGGACGAAGCCTGGAACTTCCCGCGAATTTCGCGGTGCGCTATCAGCGGCTCGCTGGAACCGCGATCGACCAAGCCATCGACGAGTTGACGGAGCGCGGCGCCGAGCATCTGGGCGTCGATGAGCTCGCCGCACTGTTCGATGCCCGCGGCAGCGATTTCCGCCGGGTGTGCGAGGCAGCCGATGAGTTGCGCGCCGAGACGAACGGCGAAATCGCGACTTACGTGGTCAACCGCAACATCAATTACACCAACATCTGTAGCTACCGTTGCTCGTTCTGCGCGTTCTCGAAGGGCACCCGCAAGCATGAGGGTGCGGAACGCCCGTACCTGCTCGATACATCCGAAGTCGTGCGCCGCTCGCTCGAGGCACGGCAGCGGGGAGCAACCGAGGTTTGCCTGCAGGGCGGCATCCATCCGAGCTTCACCGGCGAGACCTACCTCGAGATTCTGCGCGCCGTGAAAGCCGCGGATCCGACGATGCACGTGCATGCGTTCTCGCCGCTCGAGGTTTGGCATGGCGCCGAGACACTCCACATGAGCCTGCGGGACTATCTCTCGCTGCTGCGCGCGGAGGGGCTCGGAAGTCTACCCGGCACTGCAGCCGAGATTCTCGTGGACGCCGTGCGAGACGTGCTATGCCCCGACAAGCTGCGCACCGAGGAGTGGCTCGAGGTGATCGAGACGGCGCACGAGGTCGGCTTACCGACCACGGCGACCATGATGTTCGGCCATGTCGACGACTATCAGGACTGGGCATCTCATCTTCTGAAGCTTCGCGCGCTGCAGAAGCGCACGCACGGATTGACGGAGTTCGTGCCGTTGCCCTTCGTGGCTCATGAAGCACCGCTGTACAAGCGCGGCCTGGCTCGGCCGGGACCCACGTTGCGCGAAGCTCTGCTCGCACACGCGGTGGCGCGCCTCGCGCTGCACCCGCATGTGCGCAACATTCAGACCTCGTGGGTCAAGATGGGCCGCGCCGGCATGCGCGAGGCGCTCTGTGCCGGTGCCAACGATCTCGGCGGCACGCTGATGAACGAGAGCATCACGCGGGCAGCGGGCGCGACGCACGGCCAGGAAATGACGCAGTCGGATATGCTCTCGCTCGCCGCCTCGGTCAAACGCCGCGCTGTGGAGCGCACGACGCTCTATCGGCGTCCGGAGCAACCCGCGGAGCAGCCCCATATAGAAGCTCTATCTCGATAGAAGCGATCGATGTTGGAGCGGCCGCCGCTAAGGTCCGCACAGCACCGCCGCGCGGGTGCGCACCACCTCGCGCACGGCATCGACGAACGAATCGAGCGTTGCATCCTGCACGGGAAGCGAGAGCGCGATGAATCCGCGGGGGGCGATGTAGTAGCCGCGCTCCAACAGATCGAAGAACAGCAGAGCAAGGGCCGCCGTTGCAGATGCCGGATGGCCGGTGTAGTGAAAGTTCATGAGCGAGCCCAGACCGGTGAGCTTGAAGCGCGCATCGATCCCGGCGAGGAGCTCATTGAGCCGCGCACGCAGCGAATCGCCGCGCTGGTTCAAGGCGGCGAGCGCCTCGAACGTCAACAGGTGCGAGAGCCCGGCGCAGCCGGCGGCCATCGACAGCACATTGTTGTTGAAGGTGCCGGCGTGCGTCAGAGCCGCCGGCCTGCACGGGTCGTAGAGCGACATCACCTCCGCGCGACCGCCGAATGCGCCGAACGAGAGGCCGCCGCCGTGATACTTGCCGAGCGTCGTCAAATCGGGCTTGATCGCGAGAAGCGCCTGGCGCCCGCCGGTCGATAGCCGCGCCGTCTGGATCTCGTCGAAGATGAGGAGCGACCGTGCCGCGCGCGCTTCCTCCGCGAGCACGCCGAGAAACGCGGGATCGCCGGGAATGCAGCCGCCCGCACCGAGCATCGGTTCGACCAGGATGCAGGCGAGATCCTCCGAGTGCTCGCGGATCGCGGCGCGCGCCGCATCGATATCATTGTAAGGGGCGACGATGAAGCGGTGCGGAACATTGATCGGCGAGCGCGGCTCGCCGAACTTGAGGAGGCTGCCGTGATACGCGCCCTCGAATACCAGCACTCGCCCGCGCCCAGTGAACACTAGCGCCGTCGCGAGCGCGAGGAGATTGGCCTCCGTCCCCGAGTTCGTGAAGCGCACGAGCTCGATCGAGGGGTAGCGCGCGCAGACGAGCGCTGCGAGCCGGGCCTCGGCTCGGTTGTGCGCCGAGAGGCAGACGCCGTTGCGCAGCGCCTCGATCACCGCCTCTTGAATGACCGGGTTCGAGTGGCCGTAGATGCCCGCCGTGTACTCGCCGAGCAGATCGACGTAGCGCAAGCCGTCGACGTCCTCGAGATTGCATCCCGACCCGCTCGCCATGCACACCGGAAATGGGTCGAAGTAGAGGATGGTTCGGGTATTCCCGCCGGGCATCACGCGCGCGGCGGACTGCCATTCGGCACGGCTCGCGGGACGCCGTTCGGCGTAGCGAGTTTTGGCGGCGGCGAGCGCGGCCCAAAGCGCGCCGCTGTGCGGCGGATCGAGGGGAGCAGCGGCGCTCATAGCGGATGCTCAGCGCAGTTGGCTGTCCTTGCTCCCGCGCCGGTTGTAGCCGCTGAACTTGGCGGCGTCGTGATCGCGAATCTCCTGGCATGCAACGCAGAGACGCACGCCGGGCGTGGCCTCGCGGCGTGCTTCGGGGATCTCGGCGCCGCAGTCGGCACAGTGGGTCAGCGACGGTCCTTGGGGCAAGCGGCTCTTCACTCGGTCGATGGCATCGCGCACCGTTGCATCGATCTGATCCTGAACCGCGCCGTCGCCCGCCCAACCCGTCGCCATGAGAAGACCCTCGAAAATATGTCGATATAGCGTCGAATCATACTTTATGGGTGCCCGGCAGCGTAGTTGCAAGCGGGTGGAACGTGCTTCCGGCGGCGCCCATCGCGCTTAGTCATGCATCTATAATATTATATATATCAGGTAATTACGGATGACATCTCAGATCAAATTTAGCGGCGTGGACTCCTTAAGGCAGCACCGTATCGCCCAAATGCCGCCAAGCGACGACGTTTTGCTTTTGCTCTCCCAGCTTCTCAACGCCGAGATGCATGACATCGCCCGGCTTCAAAAAAATCGGCGCAGGTTTCTGGCCTAAGCCAACGCCCGCCGGCGTGCCCGTGATCAGCAAATCGCCCGGATAGAGCGTCATGAATTCGCTCACGTAGGCGATCAGCTGGGCTACGTTGAATATCATGTTTCGCGTGTGGCCCGTCTGCATCCGACGGCCGTTCAGATTCAAGAACATGCTGAGATTCTGTGGATCGCCCACCTCATCCGGCGTGACCAGCCACGGTCCAACGGGACCGAAGGTGTCGCAGCCCTTGCCTTTGTCCCACTGCGAACCTCGCTCCATCTGAAAGCCGCGCTCGGAGACGTCGTTGACCAGCACGTAACCGGCAACCGACGCGAGGGCGTCTGCCGCGCTCACGTAGCGCACCGTGCGCCCGAGGATCACACCGAGCTCCACCTCCCAGTCACCCTTGAGCGCGCCCTTCGGCAGCATCACGTCGTCGTCGGGTCCGCTGAGGCAGCTGATGGCCTTGGTGAACAGCGGCGGCTCCTTGGGAACGGGCAGTTGGGCTTCCGCGGCGTGGTCCGCGTAGTTGAGGCCGATCGCTATGAATTTGCCGATACCCTTGACCGGTACGCCGAGCCGCGGCGAACCAGAGACCGACGGCATGCTCGCAGGATCGAGCGCCGCCAGCCGCGCCAACTGTGCGGGGGTAACGGTATCGGCCGTGATGTCATCCAGGATCGAGGACAAATCGCGGAGGACTCCCGCCTCATCCAGGAGGCCGGGCTTTTCAGATCCCCGTGCGCCGTAACGAAGCAGCTTCATCGATGATCTCCAAGGCAAGAAAGGGATCCCATCATAATGGACCGCCCGGGCGGCGGTATCTCGCCTCGCTCCGGGACAGTATCATTGGCTTAATCACATCGCCGATGTAACTCGAGACCATGCCAAAACCCAAGTTCAGGCGCGCACCGATCACAGCTCTATGCCCTACTCAGTTGACCGTCGGGATGCTCGAGGTCGAGGTCAAGCGCAAGCGTCTGGCAAGGCTTAGCCCGGAGGATCTCGAGGCCTTTCTGGAGGCGCATCCCATGCCCGCCGTCATCGGACCTTCGGGGAAACTCTATATCACGGACCACCACCACCTCGCGCGCGCGGCTCTGGAGGCCAAAATCGATCAGGCTTGCTTCCAGGTCGAAGCCGATTTCTCCTCGCTGAAATTCGACGATTTCTGGCTGCGGATGGACAAGAACTCGTGGGTGCATCCACTCGATCAGCACGGAGTGCGGCATCGCTACTACTGCATACCGAGCCGTCTTGACCAGATGGTCGACGATCCTTACCGGTCTCTCGCGGGGTTCGTACGCGATGCGGGGGGATTCGTGAAGACGCATGGCGCGTTCGTGGAGTTCATCTGGGCAGATTACTTCCGGCGCAACATCGCGATCGAAGATGTAGAGGCGGACTTTCCCAAGGCTGTGCGGCGCGCAAAACGACTCGCGAAGACTGGGCTCGCCAAACGCATTCCTGGCTACAAGGGATGAATGCGGCGACGGCGGCGGAGCTCGCGGCTCGCCTCGACCGATTGCCCTCATCGCGGGCGGTTTGGACCGTCGTGGTGCTCATAATCGGCGCGATCTCGTGGCTCGGGCCTGCGACCAACGGGTTGGCGCTCGAGCAGCTGAACGAATCGGTGGCGGAGTGACGACGGCGAGCGCGCGGGGCCGATCCGTGTGGGCGGTGTTCGAGGCGGCCGCCGCCGAATTTCCCGAGCGCGATTTTCTGCACGTGCCCCTCGAGGCATGCCACGCGTATTCCTCCGGGGCAATCACCCTGTGCTATGCGCGGGCGCACGAGCGCGTCGCGGCGCTTGCAGCGGACCTCGAGCGCGCAGGCTATGGCGCCGGCCATCGCGTCGCGGTCGCACTCGACAACCGTCCCGAGTTCTTCGAGTATTTTCTCGCGCTCAACTCGCTGGGCGCGAGCGTCGTGCCGCTCAATGCCGCGATGGGCGGGAAAGAGCTGCAGTTCGTGCTCTCTCATTCGGATGCGGCGCTCGTCGTGACGCACGAGGACCATGCCGCGCACGTGCGCGGCGCGCTGCCTGCGGATACGCCGTTTCACGCGATGGGCAGAGGCCCAGCCTCGGGGAGCGTCGCCGAAAACGGGAGCGTCGCCGGCAAGAGAAGCGGCGCGGGGAAGATACCGCCGCCCGGCAGGAGCGCCATCGCCGAGCGCGACGAAGCCTCCCTCCTCTATACCTCGGGGACGACCGGGAAACCCAAGGGTTGCGTTTTGGCGAACGAGTATTTTCTCGAGGTGGGCCGCTTCTATACGAGTCTCGGCGGCTACTGCCGGTTCGATGGCTCGGGCGACCGCCTCGCAACGCCCCTGCCGGTGACGCATATGAACGCTCTGGCCGTGTCGCTCATGGCGATGCTCGAGACCCGAGGTTGTCTCATCCAGCTCGATCGATTTCATCCTTCGACCTGGTGGCAGTCCTTGCGCACGAGCCGCGCAACCGCGTTTCACTACCTTGGAGTCATGCCCGCGATGCTCCTGAAAGCGCCTCCAGCCACCGGCGAGACGCAGGCGGGAAGGCTTCGTTTCGGGTTCGGCGCGGGGGTCGATCCCCGCCATCATGCAGCCTTCGAGACGCGCTTCGGCGTGCCGCTCATCGAGGCGTGGGCGATGACCGAAACGGGCGCAGGCGCGTGGATCAGCGCGAACGAGGAGCCGCGGCACGTCGGCGAGCGCTGCTTTGGCAAGGCGCCGCGAGGCCTTCTCTATCGAATCACCGACGATCAAGGCGCCGACGTCGCGCCGGGCGCCGTGGGTGAATTGCTGGTGCGCCGCGAGGGCGCAGATCCGCGCCGGGGATTTTTCTCCGGCTACTACAAGGACGCGCGCGCGACCGAGGAGGCGTGGGCCGGCGGCTGGTTTCACACCGGCGATCTAGTGCGTGTCGGCCCCGACGGGGCTTTCTTTTTCGTCGATCGATCGAAGAACGTAGTGCGCCGGAGCGGAGAGAACATCGCGGCAGTGGAAGTGGAAAGCACCCTCTGCACGCATCCCGACGTGCTGGGAGCGGCGGTCTGCCCGGTAAGCGATGAGATGCGCGGCGAGGAGGTGTTCGCGTTCGTCGTGCTGCGCTCGGGCGCGGCGCCGACCTCGGAAACCGCCGACGCATTACAGGCCCATTGCCTCGCGGCACTCGCATACTACAAGGCGCCCGGCTATGTGGCGTTCCGCGCGGACTTGCCGCAGACCGCTTCGCAGAAGCTCGCGCGCGGGGAGATCAAGGCGCTCGCGGCGCAGGCGCTCGCCTCGGCCTCTCCCGCGGGGTCCGCGCAGCAGCCTCTTGCGGCCGGCGGGCCCTTCGATCTCAGACAGCGCAAAAGACGACGCGGCTGATGTTTTAGGGTTAAACTAATACCATGGTGAAGGGCGGAAAGGCGCGTCGGAAGACTGCGGCGCGCAAGACGGCGCCGCGCAAGATGCCGCCGCGCCGGTATCCGCGGCGGGGATCGGGCGTCGGCGCGAGATCCAGCAAGCCGCGGGAGGCAGTGGTCACGGTGCCCGTCACGGTGCCCTACGTCCGCTACTCCCTGCGCAGCGCGCATTGGTTCGTCGCCCGGGCGCTCGCGCAACTCTTGAAGCAGTCCGGGCTCGACAAGTCGGACATCGACGGCTTGAGCGTCGGCAGCTTCACCTTGAGCCCGGACACCGCCATCGGTTTGACGCAGCACCTCGGCGTCACGGTGCGCTGGCTGGATCATCTGCCGCTCGGCGGCGCCTGCGGCATCGTGGCGTTGCGGCGCGCCCTGCGCGCCGTGGAGGCGGCGGATGCGGAAGTCGTGGCGTGCATCGGCGCCGATACCAATCATGTCGACTCGTTTCGACAGAGCTTGGGCAGCTTCAGCGTGTTTGCGCGCGACGCGGTGTTGCCCTACGGCGCCGGGGGTCCGAACGCGAGCTTCGCCTTCCTGACCTCCTACTACATGCGCACCTTCGGGGCGACGCGCGAGGATTTCGGCAAGATCTGCGTCGCTCAGCGCGAGAATGCGCTCGGCTATCCGCACGCTCTGTTCAAGAAGAAGTTGACGCTGGAGGAATATCTCCACGCGCGCCCGATAGCCGACCCGATCCGGCTGTTCGACTGCGTCATGCCTTGCGCCGGCGCCGAAGGTTTTTTGGTCATGACGCGCGAGCGCGCTCGGGCGCTCGGCCTGCCGTTCGCGGAGGTGCGTTCCACCTGCGAGCGCCACAACGCGTTTCCCGACGACCCCATTCAGATCCGCGGCGGCTGGGTGCTCGACCGCGACCAGCTGTACGGCAAGGCGGGTGTCGAGCCCAAGGATATCGACTTCGTCGAGACCTACGACGATTATCCGGTGATGTCGATCATCCAGATCGAGGACTTGGGATTTTGCGCGAAGGGCGAGGGAGCGGAATTCATCCGCCGCCATTCCTTCACTACCGAGGGCTCATTTCCGCTGAACACCAGCGGCGGGCAGCTCTCCGTGGGCCAGGCCGGTTGCGCGGCAGGATTCCTCGGGCTGGTGGAGTCAATCCGCCAGCTTACCGATCGCAACCTGGCGCGTGCCGTGCCCGACGCCCGCTTCGGGCTCGCCGTAGGATTCGGGATGATCACCTACGATCGCGGTCTATGCTCCGGGGCGGCTGTGCTCGGGCGGGCAGACGCATGATCCGGCCGCTCGCCCGGCCGCGACGCAAGAACCCGGCGCTGCGCACGCGTCAACCTCTGCTGCCCCCGGGGGCCCGCTCACGCGCTGCCTTGGGACTCACCGCCGCCGCGGCGCTCGGTCGATTCGAACTGCAGGTCTGCGAGGAATGCGGCGCGGTTCAGTATCCGCCGCGCGAGATTTGCCATTGCTGTCTTTCCGGCGCCCTTCGCTGGCGCGAGCAATCCGGGCTCGGTGAGCTTTTGTCCACGACCGTCCTGCATCACAGCCACGACCCGTTCTTCCGCGAGCGCGTCCCCTGGCGTTTAGGGCTGGTGCGCCTCGACGCCGGACCTACCGTGGTGGCGCATTTGCACTCCGGCTGCCGGCCCGTCCCCAGCCGAGTGCGCGTGGGTGTGCGCCTCGATAAGTCGGGTCAGGGGGTACTGCTGGCGTTTCCATTGGATGAGGTGCCCAATATGGCGGATGATCCCGAGCTCCGTGAAATGACTTGTGACCCGAGATTCCGTAAGGCGCTGGTGACTGACGGCAAGACCGGCGTCGGCCAAGCGCTCGTCCGCGCGCTCATCGGTGCGGGCGCCGATCTCGTGTGGGTGGGTTACGCGGAGCCGTGGAAGCGCCAGCCGGGTTTCGCCGAGCTCGAGGCCCTCCCGCAAGTGGCTCTCGTGCCGCTCGACTTGACCGATTCCCGTTCGGTGAAGGAAACCGCGGCCGAGATCGCTGGGCGGGTGGATATCCTGGTCAATACCGCCGAGGTGCACCGCGCTCACGGGATCGCCTCGCGCAGCGGCGTGGAGTCGGCGCGCGCGGAAATGGACGTCAATTATTTCGGGCTGCTGCGCCTCGCGCAGGAATTCGCGCCGGCGATGCGCGCACGCGGCGCCGATGGGGCCTCGAGCGCAACGGCATGGGTCAACGTGCTCTCGATCTACGCGCTCGCGAACTACCCGCCGCATGGCACCTTCTCGGCGTCCAAGGCTGCCGCGCTCTCGCTCTCGCAGTGTCTGCGTGCCGAGATGCGGCCGGGCGGCATCCGGGTCATCAACGTGTTTCCGGGCCCGATCGACGATGAGTGGAGTCAGACGCTGCCGCCGCCGAAGCTCTCGGCCGCTGCGCTCGCGAAGTCCGTGATCAGGGCGCTCGAGGACGGGGTCGAGGACGTCTACCCGGGTGAAGTCGCCGAGGAATGGCTCGCGCGCCTGCGGGAAAGCCCGAAAACTCTCGAGCGGGAATTGAGTCTATGAATCGAATTGAGTCAATGAATACAGATGCGTGGAGCAGGCATTAGCATGGCGCGCAGCTCTCTTGCGACCCTGGCGGCCGAGCTCGCATCGGGAGCCGTTCGCGTGATCGACCTGACGCAAACCTTGTCGCCGGAATTTCCGCAGATCATGCTGCCCCCCGAGTTCGGGCAGTGCTGGCCGTTTCGCATCGAGGAGGTGTCGCGCTACGATGAGCGAGGCCCGGCGTGGTACTGGAACAACTTCTCCTGCGGGGAGCACACCGGGACACATTTCGATGCCCCGATTCATTGGGCATCGGGCCGCGACCTGCCGCTGAACGCCACCGATACCGTGCCGGTGCAGCATTTGATCGGCGCAGCCTGTGTCATCGACTGCTCGCGTGAGGCGGCCCTTGATGCGGACTTTCTCTTGACCGTCGAGCATCTCGAGCGTTGGGAATCAGCGCATGGACCCATTCCGCCGCGCGCTTGGGTGCTCATGCGCACCGATTGGTCGAAGCGCACCGATCCCGTCGCGTATCAGAACTACGACGAGACCGGACAGCACACGCCCGGTCCCGCCGCCGATGCCGTGCGCTTCCTCATCGAGGAGCGCGACGTGATCGGATTCGGCACGGAGTCCATCGGAACCGACTCGGGCCAGGGCTATCACTTGACCCCCCCGTATCCCTGCCACTACTACATGCACGGGGCGGGGCGCTACGGGCTGCAGTGCCTCACGAACCTTGATCTCCTGCCGCCGACCGGGGCGGTGATTTTTTGCGCACCGCTTAAAATCAAAGGCGGCTCCGGAAGTCCGATCCGCGCACTGGCCCTGGTGTCTCACGAGGGAAGCAAACATGGCTGAACGATCGTTCGCGCAGGAAGTGGGCAAGCTGCGTATCGGAGAGAACCAGGAATTCCGCGGTGAGGGCATTCTTGCGGTCACCAAGGCGCTGCTGCAGTCGGGCGTCGGCTACGTAGGCGGTTATCAGGGCGCGCCCATTTCGCACTTGATGGACGTGCTCTCGGACGCGCAAGGCGTGCTCGAGGAGCTCGGCGTGCGTTTCGAGGCCAGCGCATCCGAGGCCGCCGCCGCCGCGATGCTGGCCGCGTCGGTCAATTATCCGGTTCGGGGCGCGGTGACCTGGAAGTCAACGGTCGGCACCAATGTCGCCTCCGACGCGCTTGCGAACGTGGCGTCGGGAGGCGTCACCGGCGGCGCGCTCATCATCGTGGGCGAGGACTATGGTGAGGGGTCCTCGATCATGCAGGAGCGGTCGCACGCCTTCGCCATGAAGTCGCAGATCTGGCTGCTCGATCCGCGTCCGAATCTGCCCTGCATCGTCGAGATGGTAGAGCGCGGTTTCGAGCTCTCCGAGGCGTCGAACACGCCGGTCATGCTCGAGCTGCGAATTCGCGCCTGCCACGTCTACGGGCGCTTCCGCGCGAAGGACAATCGCCGGCCGGCGTTCAGCGTCGAGGATGCGCTCGAATCGCCGGTTCGCGACGCCTCGCGCATCGTGCTGCCGCCCGCAAATTTCCAGCACGAGCAGGAGAAGATCCATAAGCGCTGGCCGGCCGCGGTCGATTTCGTCGTGAAGCACCGCTTGAACGAGTTTCTGGGTGGCTCGCAGGGCGATGTCGGCATCATCGTGCAGGGAGGCCTTTACAACACGCTATTGCGCGCGCTCGAGCTGCTTGGCCTCGCCGACTCGGCCGGCAATACGCCGCTGCCGCTCTACGTGCTCAACGTCACCTATCCGCTGATCGACGCGGAGATCGTGCGCTTCTGCGGCGGCAAGAGCGCGGTGCTGATCGTGGAGGAGGGCCAGCCGGAGTACATCGAGCAGCACCTCAACATGGTCCTGCATCAGTCGGAGCAGAGAACCAAGGTCGTGGGCAAGGAGGTGCTGCCGCGCGCGGGCGAGTATACCGGTCAGGTGCTCGAGCGCGGCGCCGAGGCGTTCTTGAAGCGCTACGCGCCGGGCGCTCTCGCGGCCGCGCCTTATCTCGACCGGACGGACGACGCGCGCACCGCGCGCAGGGCGCGGCGCGAGCCCTCGAAAGCGGTCCAGGCGCTCGCGGGCCTCTTGCCGATACGTCCGGCGGGATTTTGCACGGGCTGTCCGGAGCGGCCGATTTTCACCGCGATGAAACTACTCGAGCGCGAAATCGGGCCGATGCACATCAGTTGCGACATCGGCTGCCATCTATTCTCGATATTGCCGCCGTTCAATCTCGGCAATACGACCATGGGCTACGGCCTCGGGGCCGCGGGCGCATCGGCGTTCGGCGGCGCGAGCGGCCGGCGCGCCATGGCGGTCATGGGGGACGGCGGCTTCTGGCACAACGGCCTCACGTCGGGCGTCGGCAACGGCGTGTTCAACCAGTCCGACAACGTGCTCGTCATCGTCGACAACGGGTATTCGGCGGCTACCGGAGGGCAGGACATCCTCTCCTCGCGCGCCGACAATCGGTCGAAGAGCACCCACCATCCGATCGCCGAGGCGGTGAAGGGCGTCGGTGTCAAGTGGCTGCGCGTGATCGACCGCACCTACGATCTCACGCGCATGCTCGACACGCTGCGCGAGGCGATGACGACTCCCGAGAAAGGTCCGAAAGTGGTCGTCGCCGCGTCCGAATGCATGCTCAATCGGCAGCGGCGCGAGCGGCCGGCGCAACAGAAGGCGATCGCGGGCGGAACGCGCGTGGTGCGCGAGCGCTTCGGGGTCGATCCGGACACCTGCACGGGCGATCACTCCTGTATCCGGCTGTCGGGGTGCCCGTCGTTGACCATCCGCCCCAACCCGGACCCGCTGCGGCAGGATCCGATTGCGCAGGTCGATAATTCCTGTGTCGGCTGTGGGCTGTGCGGAGAGGTGGCCCATGCCGCGGTGCTGTGCCCGTCGTTCTATCGCGCGCAACTGCTTTTCAATCCCTCGCGCTGGGACAAGCTCGCCGCCGCAATCCGCGACGCGATCATCGGGTTCCTGCAGCGTGTGGCAGATACGCGCCGGGCGCGCCATGAGTTCTGAGCACGCGGGCCTCGCCCCCTCGCGGCGGCCGCTCTCGATCGCCATCGCCGCGCTCGGCGGGCAGGGTGGGGGCGTGCTCGCGGACTGGATCGTCGAGGTGGCCGAGCAGTACGGCTGGCTGGTGCAGCTCACCTCCGTGCCGGGCGTCGCGCAGCGCACCGGCACGACGGTGTACTACCTCGAAATCTGTCCGCAGCCCCCCGAGGGCGCAGCCGCACCCGTGTTTGCACTGATGCCGGTGCCCGGCGACGTGGACGTGGTGATCGCCGCCGAGCTCATGGAGGCGGGGCGCGCCGTGGTACGCGGCTTCGTGAGCGCAGATCGCACCACGCTCGTGGCGTCGTCGCATCGGATCTACGGCATCAGCGAGAAATCGGCGATGGGCAACGGTATCGTCGATTCGGACGCGGTGCTCGCGGCGCTCAGGAGCGAGTCGCGGCGGCTGGTGTGCTTCGACATGGATGCGATCGCTGCCGAAACCTCGAGCGTCATCAGTTCGGTACTGTTCGGCGCGCTGGCAGGATCAGGGGTCCTGCCCTTCCCGCGCGAGCTGTACGAGGAGGCCATCCGGAGCGGCGGAGTGGCCGCCGCGGCGAGCCTCAGGGGATTCGCTCGAGGATTCGAGCAGGCGCTCAAGAAAGCGCCCGTGGCGGGCGCCATCCCGCCGGGCGCCGCGCCCATGAGCGAGACCGGCCGTCGGCTCGATGCGAAAATACGCGGCGCGTATCCTGCCCATCTGCAGGGACTCATCGTGGAAGGCGTGCGGCGCCTGATGGACTATCAGGACAGTGCCTACGCGGATCTTTATCTAAAACGCCTGAGCGAGGTGCTGCGGCTCGACGACGAGGCGGGCGGGCTCGGCCGCAATTTTGCGCTCACCGCGAGTGTGGCGCGCTACCTCGCGCTCTGGATGTCGTACGAGGATACGATTCGCGTGGCCGATCTCAAGACCCGCCGCAGCCGCTTCGAGCGTTTTCGCGGCGAGGTCCGCGCGACGCCCGGGCAAATCGTCTACGTGACCGAATTCATGCACCCGCGCTTCCAGGAGCTGTGCGAGACGCTGCCCGCCCCGATCGGGCGGCGGATGATCGAAAGCCGCGGCGCAGCGCGCCTGCTCGCGCCCATGTTCCGGCGCGGGCGCCACATGAACACCTCGAAGCTCGGCGGCTTTCTCGCGCTGTATTGTCTCGCAGGCTTGCGGCGATGGCGGCGCGGAACACTGCGCTACCACCTCGAGCAGGCGCGGATCGATGCCTGGCTCGAGCGCATCCGCGGAAGCGCCGCCGACTACGACCTCGCGGTCGAGATTGCGGAATGCCAGCGGCTGGTCAAGGGATACGGCGATACCCATGAGCGCGGGCTCAGGAGCTTCGCCCTCATCATGCAACATATCGATCGAGAGCGCGGACGGCCGGAGCTTGCCGCCCGGGTGCGGCGCCTCAGGTCCGCCGCGCTCGCGGACGAGGACGGACGCGAGCTCGATTCGACATTGGCTAGCCCGGATGAGCCTCGATCGAGCGGCGCAAGTGCGTGAGCAGGCGCAGAAGCTCCTCGGTTTGGTGGTCGGATAGATCGGCGAACATTTCGTCCATCCAGCGCTCGTTCGCGGCCGCCATCCTGAGGAACGACTCGCGGCCTTTGCGCGTCAGGCGAACGGTGGCGGAGCGGCGGTCCTCCTCATCGACCGTGCGCGTGACCAGCCCGTCCTCGATCAGCCGCGACACGACGCCGGTCACGTTGCCGTTCGAGACCATGAGGAACTCCGATAGAGCGGACATCTTGAGCCCCTGGGAGTGGCGCTCGAGCGCGGCGAGAACGTCGAAGCGCGGCAGCGTGGTCGCGAATGCGGCGTCGAGCTTGGTGCGCAGCCGCTTCTCGACGATCATCGTGCAGCCGAGGAGTTTGAGCCACAGGCGCAGCGACTGCTTGGAGTGCGGCGCGCCGCCGAGTCGGTCGGAAAACATCGTATTGCCGGCATTGGCCATGATTGGCTCCGCGCTTCGCGCTCATGAAACGTGCCGCGATGATAATACTTGACACTTAAAATATCTATCTCATACTAGCCATGATCATGGGAGCGCCATCCATGCAGCACCTCGTGCCATGAAGCGGATCGTCTGTCTCGGCGGCGGCCCTGCGGGGCTGTATTCGGCGATCCTCTTCAAGAAGGCGCTGCCGCACGCCCGCATCGAGATCTATGAGCGCAACCGTCCGGACGACACATTCGGGTGGGGCGTGGTCTTCTCCGACAAGACCATGGCGGGTTTCCGCGACGCGGATCCTCCCACCCACGATGCCATCGTCGACAGTTTTTATCATTGGGACGACGTCGACATCCATTTCCGCGGCGAGCGGATCCGCAGCGGCGGGCATGGTTTCTGCGGCATCGCACGCAAGCGCCTGCTCAACGTCCTGCAGGAGCGGGCGGCGGATCTCGGCGTCCTGCAGTCGTTCCAGCACGAGGTCGACGGCACCCTGGATTTCGGGGACGCGGACCTCATCGTCGCCGCGGACGGCGTCAACAGCCTGCAACGGGCCCGTCACGCGGATGTCTTCCGGCCGCACATCGACGTGCGCAAGTGCCGCTTCATCTGGCTCGGGACCGAGCAGAAGTTCCCGGCCTTCACGTTCGCGTTCGAGAACACCGAGCACGGCTGGTTTCAGATCCACGCCTATCAATTCAGCACGGAGCTGTCCACGGTCATCGTGGAGACGCGCGAGGAGACCTGGAAAGCGCACGGTCTCGATCGCCTCGACACGGAGCAGTCGATCGCATTCTGCGAACAATTGTTCGGCAAATATCTAGGCGGCCACCGGCTCATGAGCAATGCGCGCCATCTGCGCGGCTCGGCCTGGCTCAACTTCAATCGTGTGCTCTGCGAGCGCTGGCATCACGGCAAATTGGTCCTGATCGGCGATGCCGCTCACACCGCGCATTTCGGCATCGGCTCGGGCACCAAGCTCGCGATGGAGGATGCGATGTCGTTGGTCGCGAATGTCGCGACCGCACAGGACGTGGGGGCCGGACTCGAGCGCTACCGTGCGGAGCGAAACCTCGAGGCCTTGAAGCTGCAAAGCGCCGCGCGCAATCGCATGGAATGGTTCGAGAACGTGGCGCGCTATACGCAGCTTATGCCGCAGCAATTCGCGTATAGCCTCCTGACCGCGAGTCAGCGCATCGGACACGCGAATCTGCGCCTGCGCGATCCGCGATACATCGATTCGGTGGAGGCGGAGCTCGCACGCTCGAGCGGCCTCGAGGAGCCCCGCCCGCCCATGTTCCTGCCGCTGCGCCTGAAATCGCTCGAGCTCGTGAACCGCGTGGTGGTGTCGCCGATGGCGCAGTATTCGGCGGTCGACGGTGTGCCCGACGATTGGCATTTGATGCACTATGGCGCGCGCGCGGTGGGCGGTGCCGGGCTCGTGTTCACCGAGATGACCTGCACGGCGCCGGATGCGCGCATCACCCCGGGCTGCACGGGCCTATGGAACGAGGCCCAGAGGGAGGGCTGGCGACGGGTGGTCGATTTCGTGCACCGGCATTCGCCGGCGAAGATCGCGCTGCAACTCGGGCACGCGGGACGAAAGGGCTCGACACAGCTCGGCTGGCAAGAGATGGATAGACCCTTGCCCGAGGGTAACTGGCCGCTCATCTCCGCGTCCGAGCTGCCTTATTTTGCAGGCGTGAGTCAGGTGCCGCGTGCTATGACCGAGGAGGATCGGATGCGGGTCATCGCGCAATTCGTGCGCTCGGCAAAGCTCGGCCTCGAGGCCGGATTCGACATGCTCGAGCTGCACATGGCGCACGGCTATCTCCTCGCGAGCTTCCTCTCGCCGCTCACCAACCGGCGCGACGATGCCTACGGCGGCCCGATCGCGAATCGTCTGCGATTCCCGCTCGAGGTCCTCGGCGCGGTACGGGCGGTGTGGCCGAAGGAGAGGCCGATCTCGGTGAGAATTTCGGCGAGCGATTGGGCCCCCGGCGGACTCGACGAAAGCGACCTGGTCGCGGCGGCGAGGTCATTCAAGGAGGCGGACGTCGCCATCTTGAGCGTCTCGAGCGGCCAGACGGTGGCCGATCAGCGGCCCGTTTACGGACGCATGTGGCAGACTCCGTTTGCCGACATGATCCGCAACGTGGTCGGGATTCCGACTCTCGCGGTCGGCAACATCTTCGAGCCCGACCACGTGAACACCATCGTCGGAGCGGGGCGAGCGGATCTTTGCGCCGTCGCGCGCCCGCACCTTGCGGATTCCGCCTGGACGCTGCGCGCGGCCGCCGGCCAGCGCTACGCGGCACAATGGTGGCCCGCGCCCTATCTCGCGGGCAAGGCCCAGCTCGAGCACCATCTCGAGCGCGCGGCGCTCGCCGTAGGAGCGGTGTGATGGCGGCGCTGCCGCTTGCCGGGCGGCATGCGCTCGTCACCGGGGCAGGGCGCGGCATCGGCGCCGCCATCGTCCAGCGCCTCAAGGGAGAGGGCGCCCGCGTGACGCTGGTGGCGCGGAGCGAGGATCAGCTGCAGGAGACCGCGGCGCCGCTCGGCGAGGCGGCGCAGTGCTTCGCGGCGGATGTGACGGATTTTCGCGCGCTCCGCCGCGCGTTCGAGTCGGCCGCCGCGTCCTTCGGGCCCGTCGACATCTTGATCAACAACGCAGGCTGCGCGCAGAGCGCTCCGTTGCAGCGAACCTCCGATGAGCTCTGGCATAGTCTGATCGCGGTGAATCTGACCGGCGCTTATCACGGTATCCGCGCAGTGCTGCCGGCGATGCTCGAGCGCCAGTTCGGCCGCATCGTCACCATCGCGAGCACCGCGGGCCTCAAGGGCTATCCCTACGTCGCCGCTTATTGTGCATCCAAGCACGGGGTCATCGGATTGACGCGTGCGCTCGCGCTCGAAGTGGCGCAGCGCCACATCACAGTGAACGCCGTGTGCCCCGGCTATACTGAGACCGATCTCGTCCGCGACACTATCGCAAACATCCAGAAGGTCACCGGGCGCAGCGCCGAGCAGGCGCGTGAGGCACTCGTGCGGAACAACCCTCAAGGCCGGCTCATTCAGCCCACCGAGATCGCGCATACCGTCGCCTGGCTCTGCCTTCCCGGCAGCGAGTCCGTGAACGGACAGAGCATCGTGATCGCCGGCGGCGAGTTATAGCCCAAGGGAAAAACCATGAGCAAGCTATCGCCCCTGTCCTATTCGGCCGTGCACTTCAAGTGGCACGTCGCCGATCGCGTCGGATTCGTCGAGCTCAACCGGCCCGAGCGCAAGAATCCGTTGACCTTCGACTCCTATGCCGAATTGCGGGATCTATTCCGTGCCCTCGTGTACGAGCGCGAGGTGCGCGCCGTCGTGATCTCGGGGGCGGGCGGGAACTTCTGCTCGGGCGGCGACGTGCACGAGATCATCGGCCCGCTCACGCGGATGGCAATGCCCGAGCTTCTCGACTTCACGCGCATGACGGGAGATCTCGTGCGCGCGATCCGCGGAGCGCCGCAGATCGTGATCGCGGCGGTGGACGGGGTGTGTGCCGGCGCCGGCGCGATCATCGCCATGGCCTCGGACCTTAGGCTCGCCACCCCCGCGTCCCGCACGGCGTTCCTGTTCACGCGCGTGGGACTCGCCGGTTGCGATATGGGGGCCTGCGCCATCCTGCCGCGGATTATCGGCCAAGGCCGCGCCGCCGAGCTCCTGATCACCGGCCGCGCCATGACCGCGGAGGAGGGGCTCGCGTGGGGCTTCTTCAGCCGTTTGATGGATTCGGGTCAGCTCGCCGCGGAGGCGCGGGCGATTGCGGCACAATGCGCGCGCGGACCGAGCTTCGGGCACTCCATGACCAAGAACATGCTGAACCAAGAGTGGAGCATGAGCATCGATCAAGCCCTCGAGGCGGAGGCACAAGCCCAGGCGATCTGCATGCAGACCGAGGATTTCAAGCGCGCGTTCGAGGCTTTTGCCGCGCGCGCCAAGCCGGAGTTCGTCGGTCGATGAGCGCTGGCGCACGCTATCACGCCGAGCTTACCGCGCTGCCCTTCTTCGACACCGTCCACGGCGCGCTCGGCGGCGAGGCGAACGCCTGGGCGGCCGCTCATCTCGCCGCTCACCCAAAGGACGAAGCCCGAGACGCCGTCGATGCCCGGTGCCGCTCGCTGGTGGCTCGCTTGGGTGCCGCCGGCTTGACGCGCTACTGCGTGCGGCGCGAGCACGGTGGGGCGCTCGAGGATTTCGACGCGCGCGCGATCTGCCTCATCCGGGAGACGCTCGCCTACTACGACGGCCTCGCCGACTTCTGCTTCGCGATGCAGGGACTCGGGAGCGGCGCGGTCTCGCTCGCTGCGAGCCCTGCGCTGCAAGCGCGTTACCTGCCCCGGGTCGCGCGTGGCGAGGCCATCGCGGCGTTCGCGCTCTCCGAGCCCGGCGCGGGGTCGGACGTCGCGGCGATGACCTGCCGCGCAGAGCGTTCGGGCGAGGAGTACGTGCTCGACGGTATGAAGACCTGGATCTCGAACGGCGGTATCGCCGATTTTTATTGTGTGTTTGCGCGCACGCGCCCGGCGCAGGTGCGCGCCGACGGCACTCAGGGCGCGCAGGGCATCAGCGCGTTCGTGGTCGAGGCGGAGGATCCTGGACTCTCGATCGCAAGGCGCATCGAGGTTAACGCGCCGCACCCCCTGGCGGAGCTCGAATTCCGGGGCTGCCGTATCCCCGCCTCGCGGCTCATCGGCGCGGAGGGCGAGGGTTTCAAGATCGCGATGCGCACGCTCGATGTGTTCCGCGCGTCCGTGGCGGCCGCGGCGACCGGGTTCGCGCGGCGTGCATTCGACGAGGCGGCGGCACATGCCAGAAAGCGCCGCATGTTCGGCAAGACCTTGGCGGACTTCCAACTGACGCAGGCCGCGCTCGCCGACATGGCGACCGCGATCGAAGCCGCGTCGCTGCTCACCTATCGAGCCGCGTGGCTCCGAGACACCGGCCGGCCCATCACCCTCGCGGCGGCCATGGCCAAGATGACGGCAACCGAGTCCGCGCAGCAGGTCATCGACCGCGCCCTGCAGATGTTCGGCGGCCGCGGCGTCGAGCGCGGTGAGACGGTCGAGCAGCTCTATCGCGAAATCCGCAGCCTCAGGATCTACGAGGGCGCGACCGAAGTCCAGAAACTCATCATCGGACGCGAGGTGCTGCGATGAGCCACAAAGTATTGCAGCCCACGGAATGGGCGCGCGCGAAGGGCTATTCGAACGGGATCGCTGCGCGCGGCACGCAGGTGTTCATTGCGGGCCAGATCGGCTGGGACGCGCAACAGAAATTCGCCGATGAGCACCTTGCACCTCAGGTGCGCGCCGCTCTCAAGAACGTCGTGCGCGTGCTCGAAGAAGCCGGCGGGCGGCCCGAGCATATCGTGCGTCTCACCTGGTACCTCACCAGCCGCCAGGACTACCTCGATCAGCTCCCAGAGATCGGCGCGGCGTACCGGGAGGTGATGGGGCGACACTACCCGGCGATGTCGGTGGTGGAGGTCTCCGCCCTCGTGGAACGCGAGGCCAAGGTCGAGATCGAAGCGACGGCTGTGCTGCCGGACCCTTGAAGCGGGCACCGGAACACCCCGCCATGTCAATGTGGAGACCGCCAGAACGCATCCGTCACGACGCACAGCCGGGCCGTTGGCCGTCCGCAGCGGAAGCTGCGCGTTCGGCGGTCTTTCAACCCATTCGCGTGGGCGCTCACGAGCTCAAGCAACGCACCTGGGTGCCCGCCATGGTTCCCTGGCGCGCAACCGAAGACGGCTTCGTCACGCCGAATGTGCTCGCTTGGTACGAGCGCTTCGCGCGCGGCCGTCCGGGCGCCCTCGTGGTCGAGGCCACCGGCATCCGCGATGTGGCGAGCGGGCCCTTGCTCAGGATCGGCGACCCGCGGTTCATGCCAGGACTTCAAAGCTTGGTCGATACGGTGCGGCGCGCGAGCGGCGGCGAGACGCGGGTGTACATTCAGCTCATCGATTTTCTGGCCGTGCGCAGACGCCCGGATCCGCAGCGCTTCTTCGCCCACTTCCTCGCGATCACCCCGGCGCATCGGGGCGCGCTCGGCATGTCGCAGGCAAGCGAAGGCGCGGTGCGCGAGCGGCTCGCGGGACTTGACTCCGCGGCGCTCGCGGAGGTGCTCAGCGCGCGCGAGCTCGAGGCACTCAACATGGGTGCCCGCGAGCGAATCACGGACACGGAGTACCCGCATATCGCGGCGTTGCCGCAGACGCTCCCCGGCCTGTTCGCCGACGCCGCGGCGCGCGCGCGGCAAGCGGGATTCGACGGGGTCGAGCTGCACTGCGCGCACGCCTACACTCTATCGTCCTTTCTGTCGGCGACCAACACGCGCCGAGACGGTTACGGCGGCAGCCTCGCCAATCGCCTGCGCCTGCCGCTCGAGGTGCTGCGCGCCGTACGCCGCACCGTCGGCGGCGACTACACCGTCGGCGCGCGCATGCTCGCCGAGGAATGCATTGCCGGAGGGTCGGCCGTGGCCGACGCCGAATTCTTTGCGGCCGAGCTCGCCGCCGGCGGGTGCGATTTCATCTCGCTCTCCCGCGGCGGCAAATTCGACGACGCCAAGCCGCCGCAAATCGGTGCCGCCGTGTACCCGTACACAGGGCCGAGCGGCTACGAATGCATGCCGAGCTATTACTCGGACGCACGCGGACCCTATGGGCGCAACCTCGCACCGTCGGCCCGCGTCCGCGCCTGCGTGCGCGCCGCAGGCTGCGCGACCCCCATCGTCGCAGCAGGCGGCATCCACAATTTTCAGCAGGCGGAGGCGGTGCTCGCGAGCGGCGCGGGCGACATCGTCGGCATCGCCCGCCAGGCGCTTGCCGATCCCGACTGGTTCTTGAAAGTGCGATCGGGGCAGGGAGAATCGGTGCGACTCTGCAAGTACACCAACTACTGCGAAGCGCTCGATCAGCGGCACCGCGAGGTGACTTGCGAGCTCTGGGACCGCGAGGCGCTCGAGGAAGCCGGGGCGGCACGTTCGGCCGACGGCAAGCGCCGTCTGGTGGCCCCGGACTGGGACGCCGCCGGCACTGCCCAGCGCGGCCCGCTCGGGGTAGAGTGATGGCCGATAGGGGAGGGCTCGAGTGACTCGTTACCGCGGCAATCCCGATGCGATTCGCGCCCTCGTACGCAGCGGCGAAGTGCATCGTGACGTTTACACCGACCCGGAGTTGTTCGAGCTCGAGATGGAGTGCCTGTGGCGTTCGGCGTGGGTCTACGTCGGGCACGAATCGCAGGTGCCGAATCCGGGCGATTACCTCACCGCCGAGATCGCCGGGCAGCCGCTTCTCATGGTGCGTTGCGCCGATCAGGGAGTGCGCGTGTTCGACAACCGGTGCGCACACCGCGGCGCGCGGATCGTGAGTGCGGCCTCCGGCAACTGCGGCGGACTACTGCGCTGTCCCTATCATGGATGGACTTACCGCCTCGACGGGACGCTGCGCACGGTACCGTTGAAGTCGGGCTATGCAGGCAGCGGATTCGAAGAGTCGCCCGCGTCCCTTGGACTTTCCCCCGCTCCCGGCCTCGCCGCGCATCGGGGATTCGTATTCGTACGGCTCGCCGCTTCGGGCCTGAGCTTCGAGGATTATTTCGGCGAGTCTTTATCGTCGATCGACAACATGGCGGACCGTTCGCCCGCCGGCCGTCTCGAGGTGGTCGGCGGCACGCTGCGCTACCTGCACGAGTGCAACTGGAAGCTATTCATCGAGAATCTGAACGACACCATGCATCCCATGGTGGCGCACGAGTCCTCCGCCGGAACGGCGCGCGACCTGTGGAAGGACCAACCGCCGGACGCGCCGAAACCGATGGTCATCGAGCAATTCCTGCCGTTCGTGTCGAACTACGAGTTCTTCGACAAGATGGGGGTCAAGCTCTACGAGAACGGCCACAGCTACACGGGCGTGAACTTTTCCATCCACTCGAAGTACTCCGCAGTGGCGGAATACGAGGCGCAGATGCAGGCCGCGTACGGCGCCCTGCGCGCGCGCGCGATTCTCGGCGAGATCCGCCACAACACGGTCTACTACCCGAGCCTCACCGTCAAAGGCGCGATTCAGACGATACGCATCGTGCGTCCGATCGCCGTCGACCGCACGCTGATCGAGAGCTTGACGCTCAAGCTGGTGGGTGCGCCGGACTCGCTGCTCGAGCGCAGCGTCATGTACAACCGGCTCATCAACGCACCGACCTCCGTGGTCGGCCACGACGACATGCACTGCTATCGATCGATCCAGGAAGGGCTCGAAGCGAACGGCAACCCATGGGTGAGCATCAGCCGTAATCACTCGCGCGAGGAGGACGCGCGCGCAATCGCCGGCGTGTACAACGGAACCAGCGAGGTCTCGGTGCGCGGCCAATTCCGCGCCTGGCTCGCGGCGATGGCGCGATGAGCGTCCCGAGCGATGCCGAACTGACCCGGTTCGTCTATACGGAGGCGCGGCTCATCGACGAGAAGCGCTTCGAGGAGTGGCATGATTTGTTTGCCGAGGATGCCCGTTATTGGATACCGCTCACGCGCGGACAGCAAAGCGGGCTCACCGAGAATTCGCTGATGTTCGAAGATAAGTTGCTGCTCAAGCTGAGGATCGAGCGGCTGCGCAATCCGCACGCCTATTCGCAGGCGCAGCCGAGCTGGTGCCAGCACGTGCTCGAGGCGCCGGGCATCGAGGATCGCGGCGCCGCGACCGGCGTCGCGGTCATGAGAACGCCCTTCTTGTACCTCGAAAGCCGCGGGGACCACAGCCAAATCTATGCAGGGGTTGCATGGCACCACCTCAAAGTCGTGAACCAGCGGCTCGCGATCGCGATGAAGAAAGTGGAGCTCGTCAATTGCGACGCCGCATTGCCGTCATTGCAACTCTTCCCGTGACGCACGCTCGTTTTGGCTTTCGGCGCGCCGCCGCATGAATCGGGTGCTCGTCACCGGCGCCAGCTCCGGAATCGGCCTGGCAACGGCAGAGGCATTTCTCGTCCAGGGCTACGAGGTGATCAGCTTGGCGCAGAACCCGTGTCCGCTCGCCTCGCCGCGGGTCAAATCGCTCACGGTCGATCTCACCGATGCAGCGGCGACGCGCTCGGCAGCTCTCGAGCTGGCCGCCGAATCGCCCGCGACTACGGTCGTTCACTGTGCCGGTGCGATCCGCGAGAAGCCGCTCGAGGATACCGATATCGCAGATTTCACCGCGCTCGCCCATCTGCACGTCGGCGCGGCAATCTCGCTGGTTCAGGCGAACCTTCCCGCGATGAAGCAAGCGCACTACGGCCGAATCGTATTGATCGCCAGCCGCGCGGTGCTGGGGCTTGCGAAACGAACGGCGTACTCGGCGACCAAGGCGGGTATGCTGGGGCTGGTGCGAACCTGGGCGCTGGAGCTCGCTCCCCACGGCGTGACCGCCAATGCGGTCGCCCCCGGGCCCATCGCGCAGACCCAGATGTTCGAGAGCCTCATCCCGCCCGACAGTCCGAAAATGGCCGCCGCGCTCCGCCAAATACCGGCCGGGCGTTTCGGCACCCCGGCCGACGTGGCCCGGGCCGTGATGTTCCTCGCGGATCCGAAGTCCTCGTTCATTACCGGCCAGACGCTGTTCGTTTGCGGCGGGACTTCGATCGGCAGCATCGTCTATTGACCGAACCCGTTCCAGAGGCGACCATAAGAAATGGACGACCTTCAGGCCGAGCTCGCCAGACTTGCGGAGCACCTGAGCAGCCGGCGCAGCGCGATCCTGGCGGCCTGGCAGAGCGCCATCAAGAGAGATCCGGCGCTCACCACGGGCGAGCCGCTGCCGCGCGTGCAACTCTTGGATCACATACCCTCGATGCTCGCGACGTTCGAGCGGGCGCTCTATCACCCGCCGGGGATTGCGGAAAAAATAGGAGCCGACGCGGGCCAGGAACCGGCGGCCGCCCACGGATTGCAGCGCTGGCGGCAGGGATATGATCTGCGCGAGGTGACGCGCGAGCTCGGTAAGCTCAACGAGTGCGTCGTGGCCGAGCTCGACGCCCACACGGCCGCGAATCCGGCCATCTCGCACACCGGGGTAGCCACGGCGCGCCGTGTCTGGGCGGCGATGTGCAGCACGGGTATCGAGCAAAGCGTCGGCCAGTTCTTCGAGCTGCAGCAGCAGGAGGCCGCCGGGCACGTCAAGGATCTTGAAAGCGCGCTGTCGGAGATCCGGGAGCTCGAGCAGCAGAGGGGAGACTTGTGGAGACAGGCCGCCCACGACCTTCGGGGGAACCTCGGCGTGGTAGCCAACGCTACGGTCGGGCTCGCCCGTAAGGAACTCCGAGAGTCTTCTCGAGACGATTTCGTAGGTATTTTGATGCGCAGCGTAACCTCGCTCCATCACCTGCTCGACGATGTGACGAACCTCGCCCGTCTGCAAGCCGGCCGCGAACACCGCTCGATCGAGCCGCTCGATGTCGCGCAGATCGCGCAGCAGCTTTGCGAGGGAATCCGCCCGCTGGCCCAGCAGCGGCGCCTCTTTCTTCGCTGCGAAGGACCGGCGGGATTCGCGGCCGACGGCGATCCCGTCAAGATTCGGCGCATCGCGCAGAACTTGATCTTGAATGCGGTCAAAGCGACGACCAAGGGCGGCATCACCGTGAGCTGGGGTGACAGCGATGCCAACGATCCCAAACGCTGGGTCTTGTGCATCCGCGATACCGGCCCCGGGTTTCACACGAGCGCGGGGAAGCCGCTTGCGGAAGCTCTCGATGTCGAGTCGAACACGCCGCATGCGCACGAAGCGGCGGAGCAGGCGGACGCGCGAGCGGAGACGCCGGCGAGCGGCACGGCCGGCGACAAGAATCCTGGGATCTCGGGAAACGAAACGGGCGAGGGTATTGGTCTCTCGATCGTCAAACGGCTGTGCGACATGCTGGACGCAACCATCGAGATGCAATCGGTGGCCGATGTCGGGACCACCTTCCGCATCAGGTTTCCCAGGAAGTATTCGGAGTGAGCCCAGATCCGGGCGCCCGTGATCCGCGACTATCTCAAGGCACAGGCGTCGCGAGCTCTTTTCCCTGACCCGCGTCGAGGCTCGCGAAGTAGGCGCTCACCGCCGTGACATCGGCGCTGTTGAGCTGCTCCGCGACCGAAACCATCTGCTTGCCGGCGTCGTTCTTGCGGGTGCCTTGCTGCCAGGCCTTGAGCTGACTTTCGAGATATTCGACGGATTGCCCTGCCAAATATGGGGCGGAGTGCGGCAGGCCGCTCCCTTCCGGTCCATGGCAGTTGTCGCAGGCCTGCACGCGTTCGGATTCGGCGCCCTCCGTGGCCAATTGTCGTCCGCGCACCAACTGTTGCGGGTCGACTTTCAGAGCGTTGTCCGGCACGACGGGCGGGGCATGAGGCGCCCACAGCGAGGCGTAATACGAGGCGAGCTGCGCGCGCTCCGAGTCGCGGAGGCCCCTCGCAAAGTTGCGCATCACGGGATTTTCGCGGCTGCCGTTTTCATAATCCCGCAATTGCTTTTCGAGGTAGTCCGCCGATTGCCCCGCGAGCCTTGGAATCGCGGCCGGCGGCGCCCCCTGGCCGCTTGCGCCGTGGCACGCCTCGCAGGGCGCTGCATTGGCGGTTGGGGGTCGGGTCCCCACCCCCGTCGAAGGAGGCGCGGCGAACGCACAGGCGGTGAAGAGCGCGAGAAGGCCAGAGGTTCGAACCGTGCGGCGCGTCGAGACGCGGCTCATGTCGACACCAGGGGGCCCGGGTTCTTGAGATATTTATTCTTAAGCGCATCGATCGCCCAGTACGTCAGGGCGCCCAAGGTACCGGTCGGATTCCACGACGCGTTCTGCGGATAGGCGGACGCGCCGATCACGAACACATTGGGCACGTCCCAGGATTGCAGATAGCGGTTGACGACGCTGGTGGATGGATCGCTCCCCATCACCGCGCCGCCCGTGTTGTGCGTGGTCTGGTACTGCTGCGTCGTGTAGGGTCCCTTGCGCGGCGACCCCGCCACTTGCTTCGCGCCCATGGCCTTGCCGATTTCGACCGCCTTGGCCGTGACGTGCTCCGACATTTTGAGGTCGTTCTGCGGAAAATCGAAGGTCATTCGCAAGAGCGGCTGGCCCCAGGCATCACGATAAGTGGGGTCGAGGTCCAAGTAGTTCTGGCGCTGCGAGACCGAACTGCCGTGCACGCCGATCATCACGGTGTGGTTATAGTGTTTGACCACGGCCTCTTTCCATCCTTTGCCCCAGGACGGGGTGCCGGGAGGTGTCGGGTGATACCCAATCGGACGCCCGTTGGTGTTGACCGCGCCGATGAAGGCGCCGCCGACAAAACCCAAGCCGCTGTGATCGAAGTTGTCGCCGGCGAAATCATTGATGAGGGTGCCCGAGGCGCCCGAGGCCATGAAGGGGTTGACGATCACGTCAGCATCGAAAAAGGAGGCCACGCCGCTCGTCGTTTGATAGGCGTAGTTGCGGCCCACCGTGCCTCGGCGCGTGCTCGGGTCATAGGGCGTACCGATGCCCGACAACAGCAGCATGCGCACATTGTTGAGGGCAAAGGACGATGTGATGACCAAGGAGGCGGGCTGCTCGAACTCGCGGCCCGCGGCGTCGATGTAAGTGACGCCCGTGGCGCGTCCTTTGGTCGAATCCAGGTTGATGCGTTGTACCTGGCAGCCGGTGCGCAGCTCGAAATTCGGGTTCGCCAGGAGCACGGGCAAAATGACGGTCTGCGGTACGGCCTTGGCGTAATGCTCGCAAGCGTAGCGCTCGCAGAATCCGCAGAACACGCAGGTGTTGAGCTTCACTCCTTCCGGATTGGTGTAGGGCTGACTCATGTTCGATGAGGGTTGAGGAAACGGGTGATAGCCGAGTTGCGACGCGGCCTTGCGGAACATTGCCCCTTGGAAGTGCTCCTTCATCGGCGGGGTCGGATACTCGCGCGAGCGCGGTGATTCGTGCGGATCGCCGCCGGGTTGGATCTTGCCTTTGATGTTGCCGGCCTTGCCGCTGGTGCCCAAGAGATACTCGAAGCGATCGTAGTGGGGCTCGAGCTCGTGATAGGTCACCCCCCAATCTTGAATGGTGAGATCGGGATCCAAAAAATTCTTGCCGTAGCGCTCGCGCGTGCGGGTGGCGAGCTCGAAGTCATTCGCCTGAAATCGGTAAGTCTGTCCGTTCCAATGCACCATGGAGCCGCCCAGGCCGGTCCCGGGCAGAAACGACTCCCAGCGCCGAATCGGCAAGGCGGTCTGGGAGCCATGATTGCGGAACGTGACCGGCTCGCGGGTGTTGTCCTGCATCAGCGCTTTGCGCACATCGAAGCGCAGCTCATCGTGAATCGCCGGACTTTGAAACTCAGGGACCGTGAAGCGTGCCTGACCGCGCTCGAGGCCCACGACCTTGTGGCCGGCGGCGGCGAGCTCCTTGGCGACGATGCTGCCTACCATGCCGACGCCGATCACCACGACGTCCACTTCGCTCAAACGCTGTGCCATCATCTTGTCCTTCGGTAGCCGCGCTCGAATGCAGCCTCTGGCGGCTTCACGTTAGGTTCGCCGGGATGTTCTGATGAACGTGGATGCGGCCCTTGCCGTCCTCGGCCAAGCTCATCGGTTCGCGCTCGAATTTCACGCCGTGTCGATCGATCGCTTCGTAGTAGTCGGCGTAGGCTCCCGGAAAGCCGATCATTCGCCAGGCCACCATGTTGCGGTTGCCCCCGTAAACGGGATCGCTGAAGAAACCTTCCACGGTCATCTTCAGCAACATCTCGAAGAACACCGCCGAGGGTACCCCGTCGAGATCCGCGCCACCGCCCTCGAGGGACTTGAGATAAGCGTCTTGCGCTTCGACCGGAAGCTCAGCGAACGGCTTGCCGCGCTTCTCCAGATCCTGGTTGACGGCGCGCAATGCCGTGTGAAAGAGCTCCGCCGGAGTAAACGGCAATTGATAGCCTTGCGAAGCCGTGCCGGGCTGCCAAGGGCCGCTGCGATACAGACGCTCGCCTGCGCCCCATGCACCGCCCAGCTGCTTATCCAAATAATTGGGAACACCAGCATCCAGCGCACCGGGCCCGGACTCATCGGCCGGTATCAAGCGCTCGCAGGCGGCTTCGATGAACCGCGCCTCGGCGTTATTGAAGAAAAGGTAAACCGCTTTTTCCTCCGGCGACGCGAGTGCTGTCGTCGGCGGACTCGCGCCCGTGGGAGGGGCGCCTTCCAGGGTAATCGCGGCCGCGGGTGCGACCAGCGCTGCGGGCGCGATCACGGCTGCGGGCGCCACCACCGCCGCTCCCACCGAGCTGAAAAAATTGCGGCGCGTGAGCTGGACCATGTCATCCCCTTCTTCGGCCGCGAGGCCTCTCGATCCTCGCGGGGGCAATTCGCACTTGCCGAAACCATAGTTTAAGCATGGAACGGCATCTTGAACAATCGGACCGTAATGTTGTCTGCGTGCTTCGCTCGGAGACAGCCTGAGGTGACCGCTCAGACATAGCTGCGACTGATGAACCAGTAGGTGCCGACTGCGACCAAGCCCCCAGCGAGGACATCGACCACGATCGGGCGCGGCAGCGAGAGCCTGGCGCGTGCCAAGAGACTCACCACTCCTATCAGCGTCAACACGAGGGCCAACTGGCCAATCTCGACGCCGAGGTTGAATCCAACCAGGATCTGCGCGAGCTTGGCGGGCGGCAGTTGCATCTCGAGCAGCGTGGACGCGAAACCGAAACCGTGAATCAGGCCGAACACCAGAGTCACCACCAGGCGCAGCCGGCCCGCGTCGCGCAAATGCCCCGAAAGCATCAGATAATTTGAGCAGAAGAGGCCCGCACCCAACAGCAGCAGCGGCGGCAGCGTACCGATGCCTGCAAAGCCGGCGGCCGCCATGGCAAATAGCGGTACGCCTACCCCTAAGGCCACGGCGCCGGGCCGATGAGTCGCGACGCCGATGTTTTCGGCACCGATCACAGCGATGGTGAGTGCCACGAGCGCATCGATGTATTCCGCGTGAGGGCGCAGGATCCCGGTCACTGCCAGCGCCAGAGTGACGCTGTGGCCGATGGTAAAGCCGGTGACCACGAATACCAGATCCCGCAGGCGCCGCGAAATCAGCACCAACCCGAGCAGAAATGACATGTGATCGGGTCCGGTCAGGATGTGCAGGATGCCGAGCTTGATATACTCAAAAAAATTGGCGTCGCGCAGCCGTTCATCGCCGGCGGAAGCATCGACTTGCTGTTGATCCTCCGTGAACAACTGCTCGACCAAATCGCCGCTGCCCGTGGTTATCTGCGCGAACGTGACGTGCGACGGCACCAGCTCGAAGAAGGCCGAGGAGTGGAGCTTGATGTCCCGGGCGCTCGGGCAGGTGAAGGTGAATTCGAAGCGTCGGAACTGCGGGGTAGCGGCAAGCGCGTGCCCCGGTCGAGCGCTGCAGAGGCCAGCCTCGCTGCTCACCGAGAGGTGCTGCGCTAGATAGGCCAGCAAGCGAGCGTCCGGCGGCTGATCTTCGTCGGGCTTTGCCAGCCGTTTGGACTCGGGCAGCGGAATCGTGAATGACAGGTGCACGACATTGCCGGCGATCTGCCACACTGAATGTGTCTCGCTTTTGGTGTGCGCCTGTGCGCTCGCGCCGCAGAGCGCGAGCAATGCAAGACTCCACCGGTGCAGTCCCCGCACCTTCATTTGGCGTGGGCCTCGAGCGCGCGTGCATCCGGGGACAACAGAATGTCGGCACGGCTGCGCAGATAGCGCACGTTGGCCTCACGCACCCGCGTCTGGGCGTCGATCTTGTAGTCGGTCCACACTTTGTCCGCGGCCGCGGCATAGTCCTCCTGCACCGGCATGCGATGTTCGAGCATCACGATCACGTGAACACCCTCGCTTTGGCGGATCGGGTCTGATACCTCACCGCCGTGCAGCGCGGCCGCGGCCGCGTAGACGCTCGGAGCGAGTTTCGCCTTGGCCGCAAACTCGAAGATCTCGCCGGTATCGGCGTGGCCGGCATCCATGAAGACCCCCGAGTCCAGAAGCCGATAGCGCTGCATGACCTGATCGAGCGGCATACCGGCGCGCAGCGCCGTGACCGCCTGCTGCGCATTCGCCATAGCCTGCTCGGGGGTACCGGCAGCGCCGCCTTTGGCGACCAAGTCACGCATGCGCAGCATCCCTTCGCTGACATATTTGTCCTTGTGAGCGTCGTAGAAGCCGCGCAACTGCTGCTCGGTGGGCAGCTGCGCGATGACATCAGCCATGATCTCGAGTTGAACGCCGGCCACCATTGCGGCGCGGACGTCCGGATCGAAACTGGGCAGATCGATTTCGAGCCCGCGCTGTACCTGCAGCTCTTCGGCCAACATATCCTCGAGTACCTTCGCGCGCTGCTCGGACGTCGATTGTGCGAACGGCACGGCGAACTGCGTCTGCACCTGAGTCATGAAATCGCTGCGCAAGATGGGCCGGTTGTTGACGAGCGCCAGGTCTTCCGGCGGCACTGAGCGCGAGCGTGTGCCCTTGGCGGTGAACAACCCGTAACCCGCGAGGGCTAGCCCAAGCAGCGCTCCAATGGCGAAAAATGCCATCGAACGCCGGACCTGTGGCTTCGACGGGTCAAAGAAGTCATCGCGCGGTTGCTCACGGGATTGGGACTCGTGGCGTTGCTTTCCCGTTTCCATGATGTTCGGCCTGCGTTTATGAGCGCGCTTCAACGCCGCGCGAGCGTGGCCTGCGGGTGCGATTCGACGTAGAGATATACCGCGAGCGCTCGAATCTGCGGCGGTGTCAGCCGAGCAATCCACGCCGGGCAGAGTCCATGACGACCGCTATAAATCGTCTGCCGCAGTGTCAGCCGATCGCCGCCGTATATCCAAGCCGGACCCTCAAGTCCCGGGCTTCCGTAGTCTGTATTGCCCTGTGCGTCGCCGGCATGGCAATCGAAGCAATTGCCCTTGTCGAAGAAGAGTTTACGGCCGCGTTCAGCGGCCGGTTCATCGTGCGGCTGCCGACTCAAGGCCAGCACGAACTCGACCACATCATCCACCTCCGCCACGGACAACTGGTGGGTACGGCCCTCGGCGGGCATATCCGTCACGTTATGAGCCTTGGGATGTCCCGAACGGATACCGTAGAGAATCGTATTCTCGATGTCGCCGATGCCGCCGTCTCCATATAGCCAGACTGAATCAGCCAGGTCGGGGGCGCCGATCGCGGGATTGCCGCGCAGGTTCGCACCGTGACAAGCGGCGCAATGCGCGCTGTACACCGGGCGCGCCAGGGAGACTGCGAAGTCCATCATCGGAGGGCTCTGCGAGAGCTGCGCCGGCCATTGACGCATCAGCCTCGCTTCCAGCGAGCGCTGATGCTGCCAATGGCATAGCCCGCCGAACAGGGCGACCGTTGCGGCGACGCCCGAGATCAAGCCTAGGCGGTGCCAGCCGCCGCCTAGGCCTCCGTACAGATGGCGGCGACGATCACTGATAGCTATCTGACGTTGCTCCCGGGAATAGTAAATGCCACCTTACGTCTTATATCAAGAACCTAATCGGAAGTACCAGGTCACACTATATAACCCGGGCCACTCCGTGTTGCAGACGCGGTTGCGGCTAACGATGCATACGGCGGCGGCTAACCATGCATATGACCTCGATTGTCAGCTTGGGTTTGCTGTTGGCGATAGCGCCGCGCATCCACGCGAACGCAGCGGGCTGCCCCGATCACCCGGTCGAAACGCTCCAGATTCGGGGATCGACGTTGTGTCTGTTCATAGAAGACCCTACGCCCTCCCGGCGGCAGTTGCTGCGCACTTGGGTCGAGCGTTCGGCGAACATCGTCGCCGATTATTACGGACGTTTTCCCGCGCCGCTCGCCGTCCTTCGGCTGGACGGCATGGACGGCGATGGGGTCGGCGGCGGCCGCACGATGAACGAGTCGGGCCTGGTGATTCATGTGAGTGTGGGCCGCGACGCCACACCGCAAGTTTTGTCGAACGACTGGGTACTCGTGCACGAAATGGTGCATCTCGCCCTCCCTGAAGTGGGCCGGCGGCACAATTGGTTGGCGGAAGGCCTGGCGGTTTATGTGGAGGGCATTGCGCGGGCGCAGTATGGAAACCGCGCAATCGCCGACGTCTGGGCGGAAGACCGACATTCGATGCCAATGGGGTTGCCGCGCGAAGGGGAGGGCGGCATGGATCAAACACAGACGTGGGCTCGTACCTATTGGGGAGGCGCCTTGTATTGCCTCCAAGCCGAAATCGCCATACGCGAGCAAACGGACAATCGAGTCGGACTGCAAGCGGCGTTGCAGGCAATCCTGGCGGAGACGGGAGGATATGGTTTCGAGCGCGACATCGACGAGGTATTACGCATCGGAGACGCTGCCACGGGGACTCGGGTGCTCGAGGAACTCTACCAACAAACCAAGACCGCGCCCCTAACACCGGACCTGGAGTTGCTATGGAGCCGGCTCGGTGTGCCTCGAGACCCAAAAACACAGCCCTTCGACGATCACGCACCGCTGGCCGCCATCCGCATCGCCATCACGGCCAAGCGCAAGTCCTAGAGAGTGAGTGGTGCAAAGCATGCCAGCAGTCGGTCGATGTCTTTCGGGGTCACTTCGCCCATGGTGGAAATGCGAAACAGGGTCTTCGACAAATTTCCCTGCCCCGCGTAAATCACAAAACCCGCGGCTTTCAGCGCGTCGTGGAGCTTTGCGTACGTTACGCCGGGCGGCAAGCGGTAGGCGCGCAATACCACCGATGACTCTTCCGCGGGTATCAAAGACTCGATCCCGCGTTCGGCGAGGCCGCTCCGTACCTGTTCAGCGAGAGCCGCATAGCGCCGATGCCGCGCCGGTCGTCCGCCCTGCTCAGCGAATTCTCGCAGGGCCTCGACCAGCGCGTAATACACATGCACGGCGGGCGTGAAGGGCGTTCCACGCTCGTCCTGCAAGCGCGCAAGGCGGCCTAGGTCGAGGTAGTACGTGCGGCTGACCGCCTGCATCAGAGCCGTGCGACGGGCGATCACGAATGAAACACCCGGGACGCCATGCAGGCATTTATTGGCGGTCCCTGCGACCGCCGTAAGGCTTAAGTCGGCAAAGTCCAGTGTCTCGGCACCGAAGCTGCTGACGCCGTCGACCAACATGCCGATACCGCGCGCGCGGCACAATTCGCCCAGCGACGCGAGCTCGTTGAGCCGCCCGGTGGTGGTCTCGTGATGCACGACGGCCAGATGCGAAAAGCGCGAATGTCCGGCTGAGCCGTCGAGCCGCGCGACGATTGCATCGAGGTCCGGCGCGCGAGTCCAGTCGCCGGAGAGACGATCGTGCGCGATCCGGTATTGCGCGCACATTTGTGCGATCCGCTCGCCGTACACGCCGTTGTCGACGACCAGCAGCCGACCTTGGGCCGGAATCAGCGCCGACACCATCGATTCGACCGCTGCGGTGCCGGAGGCGGTCATGAGCACCGCACTCCAATCGGCCGGATTCAGATCATACGCCGCCAGCAACCGGGCGCGCGCTTCGTCCTGCAGGTCGAAAAATTCGTTCTCGCGATGGCAAAGGTCCGGCTGCAGCAGGCTGCGGCGCACCCGCTCCGTCAAAGTGACAGGACCCGGGTTGAGCAAGTGCACTAGCAAGCTCCCATCGCCGGGCGAAGATGTTGCATCAGCCGCGTCTTGACCTCGACCGGCGCGATCGACGGACGGGGCAGGTCAGGAGGCGCGCCGGCACGAATCAGCAACCGCGCGAAGCGCGGACCGTCGAGGCGCGGCGAATCGAGCCAGTCGGCGATCTCTCGCACATCGTCGGTTTCGAGCGCGTCGGCGTACCCGCAAGCGGCGGCCACGCCCGCTAACGAGACGCGCGGGGATACCGTTGACTGACCGCCGGTCGAATCGTGGGCGGCATTGTCCAGCAATAAATGCTTGAGGTTTCGCGGGGCGTATGCACCCACGGTCGCGAACGCGCCCATTCTCATCAACGCGGCACCATCGCCGTCCAGTGCGAGCACATCGAGCGTCGGCCGTGCCATCGCGAGGCCAAGTGCGAAGGGCACTACACATCCCATCGAGCCGACCATGTATAACTGGTTGGGACGATCCGCAAGCGCATACAGCTCGCGACCGCAATATCCGGTCGATGCCAATACTGCCGTCGAGGCCGGTGTGCCGGCCACCACTTGCCGCAACGCATCCTGCCTCGTGGACCGCGCCTGCGGCGCCACTTTGCGAGCGCCGATCCGCGCCGCCGCCCCGCATCGACTTTCGGAAAATTCCGCGCCGGAGCGAAGCGCGCAGGGGGCTACGCTGTTTTTCGGCATGAGCAGTGCGTAGGGCCGCCCGGTCGAGTCCATATGCGCGATGGCACGGTCGAGAGCCGCGCCCACCGTATCGCCGGTGGCGGGGAACAGCTCCCAGGGTATTTCCATGCTGTCCAGTATCGCGGGAGTGATCGGACCCATCAATGCGTGTTGAGGCTCGTCGGCGACGCCGGGCTGACCTCGCCAAGTGACGATGAGAAGCTGCGGTAAGCGGAACGTCCAGGTCAGCGAGGTCAACGGACTGACTGCGTTCCCGAGCCCGGAATTCTGCATCATGGTGACGCCGCGTCCGTGAGCCAATCCGCCTGCCGGCGCGAGGCTCGCATCGCCGGCGAGCGCCACTCCGGCAATGAGCGCCACCGCGTCGCCTTCGTTGGCCATCGAAACATAGTTGAGCGAGGAATGCTGCAGCACGAAGTTGATGAACGGCGTCAGATAGGAACACGGTACGCCCGCATACCAGCGAAAGCCCCGCTCGCGCGCCGCTTCGACGAACTGATGAGCTTCAATCATGCCCAGGCGCGGGGACCGCTGCGCCCGATTGATTGCCGAACTGAGTTTGCGCGTGAGCGAAATCCACTGCACGGCGCAGATCGTCGAGATCATTGACGCCCCGCCAGTGGCCGTGCACATAGAGCACTTCGATCGCCGCGCCGCCGGCGATCATCGTGTTGAGCAACGCCGGCATATCGAGCCGGTCGAAATCCGGCCTCGCCCGCAACTCGCCGAGCGCGGCTTTCAGCTTTACGAGGCCACGGCCGCTCACATACAGCATGCCGATCCAGCGGCCGTGCGCCGGCAGCTCGAGTGCACCGACGTCGCGGGTCGGGTCCTTCGCCTCGGTCTTGCTGCTGACGCGTTCCAGCAACACCTGCGTACCGAACAATCCACGGTCGTCACTGCGTGAGCAGTATGCAAAATCGCGCACCGTTTGATTGTTGGCTGCAGTGGGCAACGAATCGACCACCACCGCAAAGTCGGCGCTGCACTCGATGAGATCCCGCAGCACGTAGCTGCGGAACAGCAGGTCGCCGTACGAGATCAGAGTGTCCGATTCCAGAGCATCGATGGCGCAGGCCAAGGAGGCAAGCTCACCGGTCTCGAAGTAACGCTCGTTCACCACCAGCTTGATTCCGGCGGTATCGATCGCATCGGCGCGGTAGCCGCCGACCACCGTGATGTCGTTGATGTTCTGTTTCTTGAGGCCGTCGACCAACCAGCGCAGCAGCGGCTTCCCCGCGATCGGCAACATGACCTTCGGGCGGTCGGTGGTGATCGCTTCGAGCCCGCGGCCGCGGCTCGCTGCGAGTACGACGGCCGAGCGCGGCGCAGCGGCCGCCCCCAGATAGAGCCTTTCGGCGGCTGCGTACTCCTCGGCATCCTGGAGCCGGAAAATCTCATCCACCGATACGATCCGGTCCTCGATGTTCACCAGCGTCTCACTCTGGCAAATCTCCTTGGCAACGCTCTGCATCGCGGTGGCGGCCGAGCGCACCAGGTGGTTCGCCCAGATCACCGTGCTGATCCCGGCTTGGCGGAACACATCGGTCGGCGTGCTGTAGTAGCGCGTCGGCACGATGACGAGCGGCGACCGGCGCGCCCACTCGCGCGCGAATATCAGGATTTCGTCGGGCTTTGATAACTTGCTGTGGATCAGTATTGCATCCGCGCCCGCGCGTCGGTAAGCCTCGGCTCGGCGCAACGCCTCATCCATGCCCCAACCGGCGATCAGCGCCTCGACACGCGCAACGATGCAGAAATCGGCGTCGTTTTGCGTGTCTTTGCCGGCCGCAATCTTGCCGGCAAATTCCTCGATGTCGGCGAGGGGCTGGCGTTCGCCGTTCAGGAAGCTGTTGGTCTTCGGAAACTGTTTGTCCTCGATACAGACTCCAGCGATACCGCGCTGCTCGAGCTTGCGCACCAAGCGGCGTACATTGTTGAAGTTGCCGTATCCCGTATCGCCATCGAGGAGAATCGGCAGGTCGCTGGCATCGGCCATGAATTCCAGCATGTCGACCACCTGCGTCCAGCTCGCTTCATTGTTGTCGCGCACGCCGAACTGAGCGGAGATGGAAAGACCCGACGCCCATATGCCTTTGAAACCCGCTTCCCGCACGATTCGCGCAGACAAGCCGTTGTGCGCCTCCATCAGGAATTCGAGCTGCGGGCTGTCGAGCATTCGGCGCAGTTTCGCGCTGCGGGTGGGCGTGCCGTCTCTATCGGCGGCCCGATCGGGGGTGGACGCGGAGGATGCTCGAGTTGACGCGTTCATATGAGGCCCGCAAGAGTCGTGCGAGTGTGATTGCCGATGAAATAAGTGACTCGGATTGTGCCAGATTCGACCGCCGGTCGCGCGCTTCGCCCATGATTGATGCCGCTGAATCAGCCAAGAACTCCAATCAAATCACCCCCTTACGAGTTCCGGCAAAGGCCGGTCAGGGCCGCCGCGGACAATACCTCGACCACCTCTTTTGAAAGGGCGGGTAGAAGCCGGTTCAATAGCGGAAGGTTCGCTTCGGTCCCCGCCGCCTCGATCGCGGAGCAGAGTTTGCCGAGCTGCAAGGCGCCGACGGAGCGTGCGGAGGATTTGAGTTTGTGGGCGATTGCGGCGGCTTGGGAGGCGCGCTGCGTTGCGCAGGCCTCGGCGAGGTCGGCTGACAGTCGTGCGGCGCTT
>Ga0182030_10001948_pt1 | contig 43427 bp, 54 predicted proteins | sample 812S3MmetaG_FD_121299 | JGI IMG/M metagenome (GOLD analysis project Ga0182030, IMG submission 121299) | Permafrost microbial communities from Stordalen Mire, Sweden - 812S3M metaG (Illumina Assembly) | ecosystem: Environmental > Terrestrial > Soil > Wetlands > Permafrost | place: Sweden... | reverse complement strand
TTAAGTGCCAGAACTACAATTATTATAAATGCAATTATTAGAATTATAAGAAATGCTTTCATACATAGATTATCTCATAATAACTCTAGGCTGTGTTGATGAGTGACAATAAATGGTGACCCCAAGGAGAATCGAACTCCTATTGCCAGGATGAAAACCTGGTGTCCTAACCGTTAGACGATGGGGCCATCTACCTACACTGGCTAAATGTTAGCATAACAGATAAAAATATAAAAATCTCCCTATTCAAACTTGTGGGAGACTATAAAGATTTTCGTTTGAGAGCGGCCAGTCAAAGCTTTTCTTGAACTTACAATTAATATATCACAATAGGTATAAAAAAGCTAGAGTTTATCCACAGTGAATTTATTATTAACTGTGTTTTGGGCAGATTGAATAACATTTGCGAACAATGAACAAACCGTAAGCGGCCCAATCCCACCTCTAGTCGGTGTAACGATTAAGTCATTTCTTAAATATACATCCTGGTCCAAATCACCAATGTTTTTACCTTTATCCGTGGCTACGCCAGCGTCTATGACAACAGATCCAGTTTTGATCATTTTTGAGTTTAATATTGACGGGCTCCCAGTAGCAGTTATGATAATATCTGAGCCCATAGTTAACTTACTAAGGTCCTTTGTTTTTCTATCTGCTACTACGACATTTTGGCCAGAACTCTCGATCATCTTAGCGAGAGGCTGACCTACTAGTTTGCCTTTGCCAATAATTAGAATGGTCTTACCGTTTAGGTCTATGTTATATCCTGCTAACAACCACAAAATTGCTGTCGGTGTAGCAGGTTCAAACTCAGTTTTTTCTGCAAGAGCATCTACATCTTTAGTAGCTAAAACTGAATTTAGAATCTCGTCCGTTTGTAGTGTGTCCTCGATAGGTAGTTGGACGATAATACCATCAACGCTTTGATCCTTATTTAATTTCTGAATAGTAGCTATAGCATCAATTTGCTTTGGATGATAGCTATCTACTTCAATACCAATATCACTTCCGTATTGCTGTTTAAGCCTTACATAAGTATTAATTACTGGATCGTCTTTAATCTGAACTATTGCTAGTTTTGGTATTTTTTTATAATTAATCCTTAGAGTAGTGACTTCAGTAGATTGACGATTCTTAATATATGTAGCCAACTCTCGGCCATCAAGTATTTTCATGTTTATAAATTTAACTCACTTTAAAATAATAAAACTTATTATAGCCCTAATTTATGACATTAGTAAACTTGCCCTACTAGAGTAAAATTTGCTATAGTCATCGTATCGTAAAGATGGGCCAGTAGCTCAGCTGGTTAGAGCACCTGCCTCTTAAGCAGGGTGTCCGGGGTTCAAGTCCCCGCTGGCCCTCCAAGCATAAGCGTTTTCATTTGGTAAAGATTTAATTTGCCGACGACCAATGTATAATGTATCTATGCGTATGTCGCATTCAAGAAAATACTGGATTTTTAGCATTTCAATATTTTTTGTCTGGGGTATCGTTTTAATTGTACATTGGTTGGTTGGTAGTCCACCTCATCTTAATACATTAGCTGTTTGGTTACTTTTTTACTTTGTAGGTTGGCTTTTAGCTACAATCGCCAGTAGTGTATATAGATAACTTTGTCTTTTCTGTAATCTATAAACAACAGCATGCACGATGGCCCTCCAATTACGATTAACGGATTAAAATTAGCACTTCTTAAAAATACTCATTCTTTTAGTCCTTGGTGGTCCTAGATGCAGAATAATAACTGGCCACTGCCCTAAATACCTCTTTGGGCTCCCATGTCATATCAGGGTAGGTCGTTCCATGCCTGCCATTCTCATAGTATTTCACTAGGCTTGAAGTTGTTCTGTCTTGGTCGTATTTTGGGGTATCACTATATGGTTTAAGTGGAAATATGAATTGGTCTATAAACGTACCACTAAAGCCAGCGTTATCCAGCAACTTGAGATTATCGATTAAGCGGGTCGCTTGTAGCTCTTCATCACGCTCACTGATAACTTTGAGCTTAGGTCTAATAAATCGGCCTATAACAGGTATTTGATGCAGTACGACTGAGGGTTCGCCACCAAGTGACGACAGCATTCCAGTGACTGGTTCTGTTGTCGTGTTAAAACCGAACCCTGTGTTAATCACAGGTTTGCCATATTTGAATAAAGGCTTCACCATGTCAATATACTGGTCCTGTATCTTTTCAGCCCAATAGTGGTCTACGCCGATAATGTCAAAAATGCTCCAATCTACTTGCTCCCAAACCAGCGAGCGGTACATGATCGGGCCACGAAACACCTTGCGTACTTCTGTGGCAGCCTTACTTAGAAAGTCGTTCAATGGTTGATTGTGTTTGCCTTCCTTAATACCTGCACCGCCCTGCCTAACGTTCTTCGCTCGCCCCATAAAAGTTTTACCTTCTATGATACCTTGCATAAACAACGTAAACTCGGAGCCAAGACTGAATACTACCTTGTCTGGATAGCGTTCATGAAGTGGCTGCGCTGCCTTGGCTGCTTCGGTAATATAGGCGAGTGTAGGCTCAGGAGGTTTATTATTCCAATCTGCTGGGTGTAGCCAGGCTTCAAGACCCTGGCTTAGTGCGTCTTCAGCAGTCATAACCACACGTCCAATGTCTTTACCGCTAATACCCACAGCGTTGCAGTGCAGGTCGTTCTTGATAATTTCTAATTCTCTATGAACAGTCTCTGGGTCGTAGTCGGGTCGCCAGTTAACACCCATTACCGTACCGACATCGTAGTTAACGCCTTTTATGTTCATGGGTTTATTATACTGCTTGAAGACTAGCGACATGAAGCTGTTGACTAGTTTGGACTTTTGACGCAACAGCATGCACGATGGTCCTCCAAAAGTTGCCAACAGATGAGAATTAGTCTCTAAGTCGTAAATGTTGTTTTTAGAACTTAATTCGTATCTGTTAAAAAGTTCTAGTCCACAATGAGTGTGGGCAATATTTCTATTTATATTTGACACTAATATATTCAAGCTTATAATTTCACTATGAACCTAGTATAATGGTACTATTATGATTACTTTCAGACTTAGTACCCATTCAGGGGTTCCACCGTACCTTCAAATCGTACAACAAGTTAAGCAAGCAATTCGGCTAGGAATACTCCTAGAGGGTGACCAACTGCCAACAGTAAAAGAGGTAGTCTCAATGATTGCTATCAACCCTAACACTGTCTTCAAAGCCTATCGAGAACTGGAAATGTTAGGACTAGTAGAAGGCAGAACTGGTAGTGGGACATTCGTATCAGGTATGACAGCAGGACCGCCACCAGAAATACAAACTACAGTAGAGAGTAGTCTAGTTAGATGGATTAACGAAGCAAAGAAAGCTGGACTTGATGATGAATCAATTGAAGCATTAATAAATTCAACATTACATAACACTAGGAGGGGAAATAATGAGTCAACAAACACTAAGTAAAAACGCCATTGAGACTAAAGGTCTTGGGAAAAGATATAGGTCGTTTTGGGCGTTAAAAGACTGTAGTATAAACATTCCAAAAGGTAGTGTATCTGCGCTTGTTGGTCCAAATGGTGCTGGTAAAACTACTCTGCTGAAACTCCTAGTTAGTCTTAGCAGTCCTAGCGAAGGTAGTGCAAGCGTGCTAAGTAAACCTCCTTCTCAAAAGCCTGAGTATATATCTGAAATTGGTTATTTAGCACAAGAAATACCCATGTACTCTCGACTTAACGCTAAAGAGCATATTACTATGGGACAACATCTTAATGACAGTTGGGACTCTGATTTGGCAACTCAACGACTCAATGAGTTATCCATACCACTTGACCGACCAATTGGAAAATTATCTGGAGGACAACGGGCGCAAGTTGCATTAGGTCTTGCACTCGCTAAAAAACCAAAATTATTACTACTTGATGAACCAGTTGCCGCACTTGACCCACTAGCAAGAGTAGATTTTCTCAAATCGCTTGCAAGAGCTGTTACTGACGCAGATGGTGAGCTTACAGTTGTCATGTCATCTCATCTACTAGCAGACCTAGAACGAGTTTGTGACCATATTGTTATTTTAGCCTCTGGCGAGACACAGCTCTGTGATGATATAGAAAATGTTCTAATATCTCACAAATTGCTGGTTGGTAAGAGGCAAGATACGGCTAACGATGAATATACTATCATCCAACAAACAGATACGCCTAAGGAAACAAGCTTGCTGGTTAGACTTAATAACGCTAAGTTCCATAACTCAAGATGGCATATTCGTGATGTAGATATGGAAGAAATAGTACTTGCTTATATGGGACAGAGCAGAGAAAAAATAGATATTAAGGCCACGAAAGGAGTCAAACTATGAACTGGTTAGCATGGCGACAACACCGCAAACAATTTATGATATTTGGGCTAATACTTTTCGTATTTGCTATCTTCACAGTTCTTACGGGCAATCACTACTGGCATGAGTACCAAAGTACTCTAGCTACTTGTAGACAAAATCCTGCAAATCCAAGCTGTAGTGACATCGAAGGAAGCCTTGGGCTTAGTTTTGGCGCTTTCTTGCGAGTTGTCTATGTAACGGCGATTGGCGTACCACTAGTACTTGGTCTTTTCTTAGGTTCACCAATGTTTTCTAGAGAATATGAGGAAGGTACGAACAAACTCGTGTGGACGCAGAGTGTATCTCGTCGAAGGTGGCTTACTGTTAAACTTTTATGGGTCATTGTCTTTGCTGCACTCTATGGTCTGGCAATCAGTCTACTTGCAAGCTGGTGGGCTCGTACCACTAATTCAATTAACCAGTCCAGGTTTGATACAGGTCAATTCGATGTACAGGGAATAATGCCACTAGTCTACTCAGTATTCTTTACGACTATTGGCTTTACGATGAGCGCTTGGTTCCGTAAATCGATACTTGCCATTGGCATAACACTAGGCTTATTCATAGTTTTCCAAGCCTCTGTTGGTGAATGGGTACGTCCGTACTAAATGACACCAGTGACCGTTACAGCCTCGATGGGACCAAACATCCTTGATTCGAAAATACCAACAGGTGCCTGGTTGATAAATCGAGGTATATTAAATAAAAGTGGTAAAGAAATTGGCGATATATTCCCTGCTGCACCACCACAGTGTCAAGCTATTATTCAGCAGCAAAACCCACCAGGCACTGGCAATGGTATTCGCGTAAAAGTTGTACCTGGTAATGGTGACCCCATAGATGCTTGCTTAAATAAAGCTGGCTTTAGTCAGATTGCAAAATACCAACCATCTTACCGTTATTGGGACTTTCAGAGAATCGAAGCTGGATTATACCTATCTCTTAGCGTAATCCTCATTGGAGCTACTTATTGGTTGATACTAAGGCGAGACGCTTAATCCAGCAATAGAAAACCCGTAACTTCCCCGAATCTTCGTTGTACTTAATTCCACGATGGCCCTCCAAAAATGGTTATGCTTGCATCCTCCTAAACATTATTAAATAATCTAGTTTATGAGAGAAAAGCCACCTTATTTAGTTAATCCACCTGAATGTAGTATCGCCTTTGATGCCACAGAGTATGGCATTATTGATGGTCGATTCGCTAACACGTGTTTATCTCACGGTGATGGTAATTCATTTAAATGGATGGCTGGCGGTGGCGAATATTCATATGTAATAAAGAGAGTAGTAAGGGGGTTTGCAAAAGATGATGGGACTGCAGCATCTTGCTGGGAGTTCACTCAAACAGATCAATCGGGTAATACCGAAGTTGCTTACGTAAACACTCCTCAACACGAAGTTTTAGATTTCAAAGGAGACCCAGTTTCATTTAAACTAATTAATGACATTTCCAATGCTGTTATTGATATATCCTGGGAATTTGATCGATTAAGTGAAGGACTTCAAGCAGTATTTGTTGAAGATAGTCAAGGAAATGAACTATTAATTGACAAGGCAGTAAATTATATGCCCAATTCGAACCCAGATGAATAGATACTAGGTTTAGATACAGCCATCACTATGGACCTCCATAACGCTTATGTTTAATACATAAAGAAACACCGCCATTTTCGGCGGTGTTTTACTTAGTAGATAAATTACCTACTTATGGTGTATTAGCCATATAGTTACGCCAGTGGAAATTGCCACTAAAGCGTAAAATAGACCAAGACCAACTGGCGAACCCCAGCTAAACCAAGACCCCCAAGCACGCCAATTCTTCATATGCTTGTCATGCTGTTCTAGCCAGTCATATTCAGACTTCTTATTAGGCTTTTCGTCCATATATTTTATCCCTTTATTTAGTTAACTTAAGAACTAACATTATCGACCATATGCTAATTGCCCTTAAGGTGAAAACCACATTCCCTTTTGTGTCACGAGCTTTGACAGGGTTGTTGCTAGGTGGATTTATATCATTAATATAATAATATCACTAGGCTGCAAATAACTCATTATTTGACTTAATGTTGGTTGCAACAGCATGCACGATGGACCTCCATATCGTTTATGTTTGCATCCTCCTAAACATTGTTAAATAATCTAGTTTATGATAGACCTACAAATATTGCCTACCTAGTGTAATCCATGCTGTAATACACATATGAAAGAAATGCCCTATTCGGCCAATAGATTACCTGAAATCGACTTTGAAACTGTTCTAACTCCCTATGAATTATCCGTACCTATGCATGTAGATAGGCTCGGCTTCTCTCCTGAAATGGCTAGAGAACGCCTAACAAGACTGGGTTACTCAGACGATTTGTGGGATGAAATACTTGCAAAACGTGGAACATCCCACGAATTGAGAGCTTGTATAATAATTGCTAGAGGTAATCAAAAGCGATTATTTGATACTGTTCGTGAAAATCTACAGCTGCACGACTTCGAGTCTTACATAAAATACGAGTAATAAACTTTCACACTTTGCCCTTTGATAGCCTCAAAAGGCTTATTTCTTAACTCTACTGTATTGAGAATTTCTTGTTATAATTTGATAGTTATTATCTATAAGGAGTTTTCTATGTGTCGCAATATTAAATCTCTGTACAATTTTGATCCGCCTGCTACTGACGAGGAGATACATATAGCGTCGCTTCAATTTGTGAGGAAAATATCTGGCTTTCATGAACCATCTAAAGCAAATGAAAAAGCATTTAATAGTAGCGTGGAGAATATAGCAAGAAACACACAAAAACTTCTTGATAACCTGGTAACTCAAGCACATACTCGTAACCGTGAACTAGAAGCCGTAAAAGCCCACTCAAGGGCCGTGAAACGATTTAGTACTCAAGCATAAGGTTTAAGATGTCAAATACGATGGCTCTTCCTGACGCTTATGTTTGTCTCAATCTATATTCCGTCAGCACTCCGCTTATTCTAGCCACAGATTTTGAATTTGTGGACGACTCATATATAACGGATGGATATATATTTCAAACTTATCACAATCAAAAGAGTCAATTTACCCATAGTTTTCCAACAGTCGCAATCGAAAGAGTTTGGTTGGATAAACCTACTGGTGAAATTATTAAAGATCGTTACCACTACATAATCCATGCGTATAGCGGAGATGGTCATCCATATGCTACTTTATCTGGTACTGTGATTGACAACACCGATTTACTTCATACTGTGAAAGACAGGGATAGCAGGCTATTTGAAGAACCTATAGGACTTCTCAGATTAGCTACTGAGACATTATCACGTTAAATGCCGACAGTCCCGTACATACATATAATCTAAAAAATAAATGGGATCAGCATCTTAGTTTTACTCTTGTACGAGGGATAAACTTTCGGGAACTGCTTCGTCATTATTTTTTCTTCTTGTATTGCACTATAAACGAAGTAAATACCTGCAATAGCAAATATTGTGAGCCAAATAAAGCTACTGGCTAAACTTGAGCCCACCATTGCGAGTAAGATCCCAGTGTAGATTGGGTGACGAATATAATGATACGGACCAGATGTAACTAGTTCAGGGTTTTGTTTTGTACTCATTGGCATACCCCAATTTTTGCCTAAATGTACGCGTGCCCAAATAGCTGTAAAAAGTCCCAACAAAAAGATCACGAAACCTGCTGTTAAAACTAGCTCATTATGAGTGGCTAAATGGTTTTGAAATGAATAATTTTGTATATTAATGACACGAAATAGTATGACTGCCAGCAGAAAAATACAGAGACGTATACCAAAAAATCTCTTCATCTGTGGTTTGGTATTTCTTTTGGTTCCATGCGCTGAAATGAGCCAATATAGCCAAAATACAATCCAACACCCAATAATAACTTTATTAAATGAGAGCATTTATTTAGTTTAACATTTTCATTATATTTGTAATCTGATAGTAAATGATTATAAGGCTCATGTTTGTATTGCAATCTAACAAGTTTATAATAAAAATATGGAAAATAATGGTCCTATATTTGAGAATGATGAGTCACATAAACCAAAAGAATTAGATCCTTCTACACGTTTTATGCTAAGAGGTCCTAGACTAACTGCTACTTTTCTTGGAAGCCTTATTGAATTTGATGCAATTCCTGGAAACATGACAGGAAGATTAGTGGGATTTGTAGCAACATTTGGGCTAATTTATGTTGGTGCTGGCGTAATAATTCGTGAAATGGACTCTTGGCCTAACGGATAGTTTAAAGTTTGGACATCTATCCTGAAAAAATTGATATTAATAAACCATATATATTTATGTCGGAAGAAATAGCAAAACACGAAAAACTACATCTTATAATTTATGAGCCAGAATCAACACCTAAACTTAGTCTCGGTGATTTTGAAGGATTCCCTAAATTAATTAGCGAGTTCTCTAAAAGAGCAACGAAAATTGTCCTATCAAACCCATATTCTGAATCTATAGTATTCGATGGCAATCATACCGCTAAATCATTGCCTAGAGGTGACGATATTCCTTATATATATTATACGTTGCGCGTATTTGATGAAGACATTGCTCAAAATACAGGTATTTCTTTTGAGATCCAGTCCTCGACACATATGGATAGTATGCACTCTTGGAAACATGAGACTATATCAATCGCATTGGATGGTAGCAAGATTTTACTAGAAACTTTAGTGGATGACAGCACAGACACCTGGATGCATTTCTTCAATTCTCCATTTAATATTAAGACACCAATTAACGAAATCAAAAGAGATCACGTAACCGCTAACGATATTATTTTTTTAAACGTTGTATTGGGAAATTACGAGTAAGTTTATTTATTTAATGGTAGAGGTGGCTGTGAAACAGGTGTGATTGACTCAATCTGTATATTGGCGTCGTTTTGATTCATGAGTTGCAAAGCATTTGGTGCATAAATTGTGATGGCCATATCGTAGCCATTAGGTATACAAATCGCTGTACAGTCTCGTAGTTCGTTAAATTGATTGGAGTTAATAACTAAGTCTCCATTCTCTACACTTGTTGTTATTGAAGCTAGGTTTGGACGTCCATAATAGTTAAAACTAATATAGTATTTACTTGATGGCACAAAATTAATAGTATTTATTGTATTGTCGCTAGCTAAATTGACTTCAGTAAAAGGTTTAACCGTACGAATTGTGGTATGGACATTAGTATTATATCGATCTCGTACATTTGGGTAAACATCAGCTGTTAATGCACCGCCAACTGCTAAACCTATAAAAATTAAACCAATCAATATACCGGTAACCCAGGTGCGTATTGGCCACTTGCGTCGAAATATTGCTATTCCAAAAAGCATAATAAACAAAGCAACAAGACCCGTGACTAGTATTGAAATATCCAATAGTAGGTGTTCGCGGACACCTACAGGAAAAATGTTATTTTGTACCAGCGGTCCGCCATGAACCAATATATACGATTCTGCCCCCACTAATCCAAACAAAAAACTTAGCCCAAAAAGTATAAACACTATTCCGACAAATTTTAGAATAAGTCTAAACAGCGTATTAATTGGACTTAAGAGCGAAGTCTTTGTCCGGTTCACCGTTCCTTTAACATCGGCACGCTCGACAATTTCTTTCAGGCTACTGACAGTTACTGGGCTACCTGCCATCAATAGACGGTCGCTCGAAGTTTTAGCTTCAGGAACCAACAGCCACAAAATTATGTAAAGCAATATTATCCAACCCGCGGTGATAATTGTCGCGATCACAAATAGTATTCTTATAAGCAAGACATCTAGTCCAAAATATTCAGCTAAGCCCGCACTCACACCAGCAATTAATGCTTTATCTGTATCTCTAAATAGGCGTTTATGATCTGTGACTTTTTTATTATTAGTACCGGTTTCCTCCTCATCTTCTTTAAAATCCTTGGGATTACCAAGTTGTTCCTTAAGAAAGTCAATGTCAGTAGGAATGATAACTTTGTTTCTATCGATCCCATGCTCAGTCAAAAGCTCTGCCATTCTAAGTTCAATCTCATCCATCACTTCCTTGTCTTCTACCTGATTTTTAATGGCATCTAAGTAGCTTCTTAACTCATGTTGGGCATCAACAGATATTGTAAATGCTTGTCGTCCCAAATGTATTTTAGTTACTTCGTTCATTTTGTTTTTCCTTTCTCTAAGGCTTTAATTGAAGAATGTAAACGATCGTATGTTGTCTTTAAATCCTCTAATAATTTCTTTCCATCATCACTCATCCAATAATATTTGCGCGGTGGTCCTTGTTCACTCTCTTGCCATTCATATGTTAGGAGTTTATCTTTGGCTAACCGATTTAAAAGCGGATAGAGAGTACCTTCGACTACAATTAACTCAGCCTCACGAAGAGAACGAATGATTTCTGAAGTGTAGATCTTACCATCTTTTAGCAATAATAAGACACAGTAAACCAACATTCCTTTTCGCATCTGTGTCTCTGATTGATCAAAATTACTATCTTGACTATTATTGTTCATATACTACTATGTTATACAAGGTATTCTATAAAGTCAAATTTTAATTTTCTACCTATCTCCATCGCTTTACCTTATATCTGTACCAGTCCCAAAAATTACCCAACGTAAACCAACTTTAGCTATGAGTTCAGGTCTTGGGGTTGATAGACTCAAAAAATCATTTAGTGACTCTTGCCCTTTTATCGCATCGAAAGGAATCTCAAAATAGCGTGAATGATAACGATATGCTGACAATGGATCAAAACTTTTATTTTGTATAGTTAGCGACCACAACCAATCATCCATAACAGTAGATAGATTAAATGGAATGGATTGGCTACTTGGAGTGTCTTCGTGTTCAAGTAAATTTGCAACAACATTGTTGATAGTTTTATCTCCCCAATTAAAAACAACTAGTTTCACTTGACTGTATTCAAAGTTATCGCTAAGCGAGATAAACTCAGAGCCACTACCACCTAACAATGTAGAGCCTTCCGTTCGCTCTTCTTCATTTAAATCCGCTAAATCTAAGACAAAACGACGACGCTCAAGCCATTCTTCAACTCGACTTTTTTCACTCATGTATATATTTAGTCATTTTAAGTCACCCGATGCAAGCAGTAGCAATTTGAAGCTCAGATGATATACCCGGTTATCGATCCTATTAAATTCATGCTTGCGAATTATTAATGATAGGTGGAGAATATAAATAAATATGGGAAAACCAGAAAATGTATTAGAAAATGAAATCAAGATATTCGATGACAACCTACCAAAATGGCTAGGACTCGGTGTGAAGGGTTTCGTTCTAATTAAAGATCATCCCGAGTTCGGAGCAGTAATACTGGGTCCTTACGACGAACAGATGAACGATGTTGCTAATCGTGGTTTTTCTGTATTTGGCAATACACCATTCTTGTTAAGAGAAGTTCTTGAAGAGCAGCCGATAATCTTTATTAATTATCTCGCAGCTTAAGATATGATTTTTAAAAGTAAAATAAGGAGTAAATAAATGAGTATCAACTATTGGGCAGTACTACTAGCCTCGATTGCTGAGTTTATAATTGGTGGAATTTGGTATATGCCAATTTTTGGCAATCTATGGGGAAAAATTCATGACTTCGAAAAATTAGACAAAGTCGAAAAAAAAGAGGCTCAAAAAAGAATGGCTCCAATGCTTTTTGTACAATTTGTAGTAACTGTGATCACCACTCTAGTACTTGCGAAACTAATTGTCATAGTACCTAGTTATTCGGTATATACCTTAGCTATGCTAGCTTGGATTGGATTTGTTGTACCTACACAGATTGCAGCAATTATTTTTGGTGGAACTAAACCAAAATGGATACTTACTAAATCTCTAATAATGGCTTGTGGTTCACTAATATGCTTATTAGTGGCAGCAGCTATTTTAAACGCAGTTTAGCATAAAGATTCAAAAGACATACTTGATCTGATCCATATTTTGACAAATACACTATATCCTGGTATTTTATAATTCTATGGGGAAAGAAGCTACACCAATTGAGCTAATAACTGTCGATCGAGATAACTATCGCCGGCGCGAAAAAATTTATATACGTAAAGCTGCGTTAGCAGCTGGTGGGTTGGCTGTTGATGCAGCATTTACGGCAGATCACTCGATAAACACTGTAGTTGCTAATATTGGCCAACAATATAATTCACTTCCATTCGAAATAACCCTTGACGCTTCTTTGGGTGTCTTATTTGCGGCAGGCGTGTATTACTCATTCAGGTTCTTATCATCTAGTTGGCGTGCCTCGTCATTAGATACAGCCATTGCTCAACACAAGCTACAACCTACAACGTTATCCTCATCTGAAGAAATACAATCTTCGGAATCATAATAAATCCAAGTCAGTTTGATACGGTTAGGCTCTTAAAGTAACATTTTCGATATAGTTTTTATGTTTCTATTAGTATGAAACTCTCTAAATTTGGATTTAACCAGTAGTTTAGAAAAAGGACTCAAAACCGTCTTCCCTTTTGGAACTTGCCAATAGATGACATCCTTGCCTAAAGCAAGTTTATCTATATCCGAATTTAAAGATCTTCCTTGTTCATATAGCTTTGTTGCCAGATCAGATTCAATAAAAATAATATAGTCTTGATTATGCTCACTCACATCCTCAAAACTATAATTGTCGTAAGCATATTTTAGCTGTTCTCTGCTCAGTAAAAATATCTTGGCATTATAGTTAAATTTGGCTGTTACTGCTTTTTCTAACATCGATCTTAAAATAACTTTGTCGTTTAAATCACTAGAAAAAACTACGTTTCCACTTTGTAAAAATGTTTTTACATCCTTCATTCCTTCGATTTCATATACATCTTTTAATTTTGCCATGTTAACAATACGACCACCAACATTTACTCCTCTTAGAAAGGAAACGTATCGATTCATATCACTATAATTTACTTTTAATACTACTTAGCAACTCATGTTGTTTTGGATACTTAGTAGCGTGTTTTTTAGTAATTGATTCGTGTGATTCGATTGTCGAATGTTTGTGACAAGTTTTGTAGGGAGTTCCCTCGACCGCTACCCGCCCAACTCTCCAACAACTTGGACACTTATGATTTTTATATACTACAAAAATTGAACCAAGGATTGCGAATTCCGTTAGATCACTTCCAAATCCCGACCAAAAGCCGTACCACAATCCTGAGGTATTGTTCGTCCCACTTACTGTTAAAAACCAATGCCAAATTCCTATCATTTTAGATCCTTTTTTATCATTGATTTAATAATAGCAAAGTCTGCTATTATTTATAAAATGAGAGAGATTGAGGTAAAGGCAAAGCTTAGGAATAAGAATCTATTTTTAAAAGCAACCAAAAATCTTAATATAGAGTTTAGCAAAGTTATTAATCAGAAAGATGTCACTTATGAAGCGACTCTTGAACACGATGATCCAAATTGGAATATTTTTCGGATACGTAAACAAGATGACATCCTTATTCTAACCATGAAACATAAAGCCTCAACTCGTAAACGAGATAATTACGAATACGAAACAGTTGTAGCCAACGAACATGAAACAGTAAAGATTTTAAACCGCCTAGGTTATAAATTCGCTGTTGAGGTCAACAAAAAACGACGTACTGCCAGATACAAAGATCTAGAACTATGTCTGGATGAGGTAGATAAGTTGGGGACTTTTGTCGAAGTCGAAAGACTTATAGACAATGACGCCGACGTTGATAAAGTCCAAGATGAGCTATGGACTTTACTGATCCAATTAGGTGTTGGTCCTGAAGATAGAATATATCAGGCGTATGATACGATGATGAAGCAATTTTTATCTGATAATAAAATATTTCAACCTAAATTATCATGAAAACGCCGAAAAAACAAATTGTCTTAATAGATATGGACGGTCCGCTTGCCGACTTCGACGGGGAGGTTATTTCTAGATTGAAAACTCGGTACCCAAATATTCCTATATTATCCACTAGAAAGAATTTTTATATTTCCGATGATTATCCAAAACATTCACTACTTCTTCGATCCATATCAGATGAAAAAGGATTTTTCGAATCCCTACCCTTAGCAGATAATGCTTTAGAAGGTTGGCAAAGAGTAATTGATCTTGGCTATCATCCTATAATATGTAGTGCACCTATGCGATCAAATCCTTTTAGTAATATTGAGAAGCTCAACTGGATCAGTAAAAATCTTGTTCCTTTCTTTGGTCAATCCGTAGTAGACGAGGCGATTATTACTCCAGATAAACACGAATCCGAAGGGATAGTACTGATTGATGACCGCTCAGAACTAAAAGATTATAAAAAAGCAATGTGGCAACACATAGTATTTGATGAACCCTACAACCAGGACAGCAAGCAACCACGATTATACGGCTGGCTAGATAACAATCTTGCAAATCTGCTTAAAACAGCAAGTCGAACTAAAACCATCTCTAGTTAATAGCTTCGTTCTATGCTTATGCTTGCATCTAAAATCCAGTTGTTGTAAAACATATTAATGAGTATAGAAAGCCACGAAAAATTTAATGCCAAAGAAATGAAAAGTTTTGGGTCTGATCCAGATAATGAACAAGATCGCCAAGTTTGGTTAGAGACAGATCCTAGCGCCAAAACACCATCAGAAACTCATCCTGACAATCTTCTGATTGAGTATGACGATGATGGTTTCCCTAAAAATATAAACCCAGGTATAGAATAGTATTTTGTATTAAAATACATTTTATGCTATAATATATAAATATTATGGCCACTAAAATGGAAGATTCGAACAACCCAACACCTGAAATACCACGTCAACGTAGATTTTTTCGTGGCCTCGGAAATACAGCTAGTGGGGCGTCAATAGAAACGATAGCTATAGCTGAACCACTAATTGATAGTGAAATTGAGTCAAACCCCATACCTTTTCACCTAGAAGAACGATTAGCTGACTATCAAAAACTTTGGGAAAAACACAAATCCTGTTTAGAAGACTCTCTGTCAGATATCGATCTTAGAGATGATTTTAGTAGCGTACTAAATGCCTACTTAGCTGGTCTGCCTAACGCCACTCGCGACACAAAAGCTGGTATTGCTCGATTAAATAGTGACGGTGGTTTCGACAAAATAGTTAAAATTTCCTTCGGAGTAGGAAGATTGCACTCCACGCGTCATGATCGTATCATTCTAAATTCTGGTGGCAACTTTATCGATCAAGTAAACAATCTTCTTCCTCAAGCTAAAGAATGGGAACGAGTAAGAAAAAAATTACTTTATCTATTTGATCCTAATAATTTACGAGTTGCACCACTTATTGCGCCAAAGGTACACGCCCGTTTAGTAGATATCTACGATGGTGCTAGAGAAACCTATAAACCTATCTATAAGCTTGAAAATGATATAACTTATGCAATAATGCGAGAACTACAGAAAAACCCAAATTCAGCTATTGAATTACTAGATTCTTTCTTAGAATGTTCAGATTCTGAAATAGGAGTCGAAAAAACTTTTGCTCGCTTCCTGGCAAACAATTATGAATTATACGGAAATCAATCTGAGTTATCCCAGGCTCTAGGTTTGATTGAAGAATTTGCAACAACAAATACTTTTGCTAATGGTTTTTTGAAAACTCAGTTAGATGAAAAAAATGGTGACAATTTAACTGCATTTTTAGCTGCTAAAGGCTGGAGTTCAGAAACTGAGTTCTTACGATTCATGAAAGAAGCATTCAATGATTGGCCAGATGACTATAGACAAATTTACAGATTATATATCGAAAAAGAATTCAAAGATTATCCGAATAATATTCACAAACAAGTTCAATCGGTAAAACACAAAGCCTGGATGATGACCGATTTAAATAGTGTAGAAGAAGACGTTGACCGTCTTTGGGATATATTATATCCAAACCATTTAAAACAAGTAGATAGGACTACTCATAAGCGACAAAGTGGACGAACTGCACAAAAAAATAAACTTACAGTTGAAGATATAGCATCAGATATTCGAATTGATAAAAATGAACAGCAACCACTTCATCAAGTTATTGGCGTAACACGTGACGTTACTAGTAATCAATTTAATACTAAAAATGGAGAAAGTATTGAAGATATGGTTCAACGATATCTTGGTCATGATTCCCAGGCTAGACGACTCGCACCGATTTATATACAAGCTATTGAACTATTGAAAGACACTCCATTTCCGAAAAAAGGAGTTTCATCAACTGCAAAAACTATAGATTCCCATATCTCCATCGATGGTAAAAAGATCAGAATCTATCGTGCAAATCCAGTTCAATTGCCAGGTATCAAAGCTCCAACCGAGCTACAAAGAGGTCGTATTATTTATGCGGTAACTAGAGATAGTCTGATTATAGTTAATATGTTCGCTACACATGACGAATATGAGCAATATCAAAAAACTCTTTAACTTCCAAAAGTAAAAGTATAAAGCGAAACGCCTTCAGGTACAGTTAGCGTCACAATCGTATCTCCAAATTGATTCAATGAGACTATGTGATAAAGCCTCGAACCGGTAACCATTACATGGCCATTAACGACATCACTACCATACTGATTTGATTCAGAACTTGGCAGACTTACGCTCACCGTTTCACTTTGGTTATTAATACTACCTGCTACAACATAGACATCTTTAGCCACAACACTAAAAGTGAGTGTTGAGGTACTGCTCTCACTTGTAATGTACTGTGGGTTAATTTGCCAAGATCCATTTAGCGTCCACTCATTCTCGCTCAGTGAAGTTGCTGCAACAAAACTAGAAGTATTATCTCCAGTCATCGGACTACCTGCATAGTTATCACTTCGGTTACTACCAAAGTAAGTTTCTGGTGTTTGGCTTTGAGAAATCGGTACATTAGAAGTCGGAGTTTTAAGAGGTTGATTGATCCCGAGTAGTACCTGAATAGCCTTCTCGGTAGTACCGTAATCACCCTCTCCCAAACTAACGTAGCGAATATTTCCATTCTTATCAATCAGATAATCAGCTGGCCACGAATCATTATCAAAAGCATTCCAAGTATCATCTTTATTATCTAGTGCTACGGGATAGGTAATACCATCTCGCTTGACCGCCGCTGCAACATTTTGTGGGTTATGCTCAAAGGCAAATTCTGGAGTACTAACTCCGACTACGACTAAGCCTTTATCGGCGTAAGACTGATACCATTTTTCAACATATGGAATACTTCTTATGCAGTTAATACACGAATAAGTCCAAAAATCGACAAGTACTACCTTGCCTTTTAACTGCGACAAGGTAATTGGTGAACTATTTATCCAATTAGTCAGTCCAACGAATGCTGGTGCTGGAGTTGACTGGACATTTAATACGCTATTGTAATTAACTGCGTTGCTGATTTTATGAATTATTGATTCTTTGTTTTGTTTTGCAAGTAATACCTGCTCAATCCTACTCTCATCAAACGGCAAATGATTGCCGACCCAGACTTCAATTTTTACCTCTTGTCCGGTGATTATCACTACGCCAATTAGAACAAATATTACGCCGATAATTCTTCGAAACATACCATGCGTGTCAATCGCCCAAGAAAATCTAGATATAATTTTCTTACCAGCAAGCGATATTAGAAGCAGTGCAATAACCAAACCAACGCTATAGGTTATTAGATAGATTAGTCCACTGACAAAACTATGAGGTAATACTGATGCTAAGATAAATGCATAGGTCGGACTACAACTTGCAAAAATTGGACCTAGTGCAATACCAATTAAAATTGGTCCGAAGTATTTACCTTTATTATGTGAACCTTTGCCCAAGAATCGCTGAGATGCTGCCTGCCAATTCCAATAGATCATTAATCTTTCCCAAAGCTGTGGTGCCATAGCTACTAGTCCTAAGCCAATAATTAAGCCACCAGATATATAATCTAGTGCATTTGGTGAAAAATTAATCAGCAGTGTACTTAGTTTTAAGAGTAGGGTAAATGCTACTATTGATCCTGCCAGTGAAACTGCAATGATGTAGGGTCTAGCTTTGTCTTTAGTTTTAGAACTGACTGACCCACCTACAATTATCGGTAACAGTGGCAACACACAAGGAGCAAGAATCGTCAGTATACCAGCAATAAAACTAATTAGAAGTAGTAACATAGCTACTTAGAATTATACATTAGTAATTTTTGCTTCTTGCTTAATCTGATAGAATATCTTTATGTCAAAAAACATATTGGAAGTAAAAAAACTAAGTAAAACCTACGGTGATAAAGAAGTCGTAAAAGGTATTAGCTTCGAAGTTAAGTACGGAGAAGTTTTTGGAATTCTTGGACCCAATGGCGCCGGTAAGACTACGACACTTGAAATGATTGAGACACTTCGGCCAATTGATGGTGGTGAAGCAATCTTAGATGGAATTAATGTTTCCGAAGATCCAGAATCAGTTAAACGAATCATCGGAGTGCAACCGCAAATGCCATCCTTTCAAGATAAGCAAAAACTCACCGAAATTATTGAAATGTTTGCCGCTACCTACGGTGAGAGGACTAATCCAATGCAACTTCTAGAAGACGTTCAATTGGTTGATAAAGCCAATTCATATGCAGAAAATCTATCTGGTGGGCAAAAACAAAGGCTTAGTATTGCCGCAGCATTAGTACATAATCCAAAAGTATTTTTTATGGATGAGCCAACAACTGGCCTCGATCCACAAGCCAGACGTAACTTATGGGATTTAGTTCAAAAGATTCAAGCAAAAGGGATGACAGTTATTATGACTACTCATTATATGGAAGAAGCCGAACTTTTATGCGACCGTGTAGCAATTATGGATAAAGGAAAGATTATAGCTCTTGATACCCCTAAACAACTTATTAAAAATCTCCTCAAAGGTGGTTTCAAAAAAACCCAAGATGTTCAACAAGCCAATCTTGAAGATGTTTTTATTGACCTCACTGGAAAGGCTCTTCGGGACTAACTATGCATAAATATATCTGGTTAATAATTGTCTTTGTTATAATCTTTCTTTTAAGAGTAACGATGCGAATGAGACTAAAAAATAAATCAAAATCGACTAAAACTTATAAGCCTCTAAAAGCCTGGCAAAAAAAGATTTTTACAGTTTTAGTTTTTAGTAAATTAAGTACTAAGAGATTTTTTCGTGACCGATTGGCACTATTCTTTGGAATCTTATTTCCACTGATTTTCTTATTCGTTTTTGGTGGAATATTTGGCAAGAGTGGCGATACAGTGAGTTTCAATGTAGGTCTACTAAACAATTCAACCAGCAAATATGCATCAGAATTTATCAGCCAAAGTAAAGCCAGTAAAATATTTAAAATCGACCCAACTATTACCACTCTATCTGCTGCTGAGGCTAAGATGAACCGTAACCAACTAGACGCTACAGTTGTGCTGCCGGCGAATTTTGGTATTACTCAAAAAGGTAGCCTATATCCAAGTGGAAAAGTTATCGTCTATTATACGAATAACAACTCTCAAGCTGGACAAGCCCTGATCTCAATATTACAAACAGAGTTTCACAGTATTAACTCAACGTTTGTAAAAACCCCTACTCCGTTTTCAGCAACCGGCCAGGAACTTAACCAAAAAAGTCTGTCAGAATTTGACTACACATTCTCTGGTTTACTTGGCTTTTCAATCGTAGGTCTTGGTATATTCGGTCCAGTCAATGTTTTTCCAGAACTCAAAAAACAAGGTATTCTGCGACGACTACACACTACACCAATTCGCGTCTGGCAATATTTCCTATCGACTATGATCTCACAAGCAATTATTGGTTTAATATCAATCAGCGTAATGTTTATTACTGCAATCGCCCTATTTCATTTAAAAGTTGTCGGCAACTATTTTGAAATTATATTGTTTCTCATCCTAAGTATTGTAATGATCTTAGGCGTCGGGTTAGCAATTGGTGGCTGGGCAAAAAATGAACGTCAAGCTGCACCGTTGGCAAACATTGTGGTCTTTCCAATGCTTTTTTTATCTGGAACTTTCTTCCCTAGATATGCGATGCCACTATGGCTTCAACATGTAACAAATTATTTTCCACTAACGCCAGTAATTGATGGCGTCAGACTTCTAGCAACTGAGGGACTTAACTTAAATCAAATTGGATCGCAGCTAGGCCTAATTGCCATATGGACAGTAGTAATCTACATAATAGCTTTTCGTGTATTTAAGTGGGAATAAAAACAATCTACTTTTACAACAATTGTTTATATCTATAGCAATTTAGAGCATGGTCATTAATCATGCCATTTGACTGCATAAACGCATAGCAAATTGTTGGCCCAATAAAATTCATCCCTCGTTTTTTTAGATCTTTACTCAGTTGGTTTGAAATATCTACAGCTCTTGGATTTTGGGTGCCTTTATTGTCTATTGGTTTATATCCTACATATCTCCATAAGTACTCGTCAAAACTTCCAAATTCTTTTTGAATTTGAAGTACACCTAGAGCATTTTTAACGACTGAATTTACTTTTAATTTGTTTCGGATAATTTCTGGGTTATTTATCAGCTCGTTAATTTTAGAATCTTTGAATTTTGATACTTGGTTGATGTTGAAATTATTAATGGCAGTACGGTATCCAGGTCGTTTTTTTAAAACAGTCAACCAGCTAAGTCCTGCCTGAGCTCCCTCTAAGGATAGTAACTCAAATAGTTTTTGGTCATCATGCAGTGGTACTCCCCACTCTAGATCATGATACTTGATATAAATATCGTCTTGAGTGCACCACTCACATCTTGCTAAATCATTATTTGTCTTCATAATCTAATCTTAGCAAAAATTAAACAAAGTCGTATCTGATATAATCCAACGAAGGATAAATTTTTTATAATTAATGAAAAGAAAACCTACTCATGGATTTGATGTTGATTTAATCGAATCAGCAAGTATAAATATTGCTGATGTTGTGATTCATACTAGTCTAGATTACTCTGAACGATTATCCAAACAATACAGCGCAAAGATATATTTAAAAAGAGAAGACTCTCAAGCAATTAGATCATATAAAATTCGTGGGGCATATAATTTAATTAGTAGCCTTAGTACCTTTCAAAGAAAAATGGGGATTATTACTGCTAGTGCGGGAAACCATTCACAAGGTGTTGCGCTTAGTGCAAAAAAACTAGGAATTAGGGCTACCATATTCATGCCAGTAACCACACAACCCCAAAAAATTAATCGGGTTAGGTTCTTGGGTGGAGGATATATCAATATTAAGCTATTTGGGAACAACTTTGACGAGTGTCACCAACAAGCCATTTTAGCTTGTAATAAAACTGGAGCTATATTTATTCCTCCGTTTGACGATTATTTGATTATCGCCGGTCAAGGAACGATAGCGAAAGAAATTTATCAAGATCTTTTGGGTAAGGTTGACTTAGTAGTTTGCCCTGTAGGTGGTGGAGGATTAATTGCGGGAGTTTCAGCATATTTTAATCATAAAAATAGTGCTACAGAAATTATTGGTGTCGTACCTGAAGGTGCCACCGCAATGTATGAATCATTAAAAAAAGATAGAGTTATTACCTTAAAAACCATCGACACATTTGTTGACGGAGTAGCAGTTAAAAAAGTTGGCATAAAAACATTTAAAATCGTAAGAGATCTAGTTAAGCAAATCATAGTTGTGCCAGTTGGCAGAGTCTGCAACACAATGATTGAACTCTATCAAGAAGAAGGAATTATTACTGAACCAGCTGGTGCATTGAGCGTTGCCTGTCTTGGTTCGATCGCAAGTTCGATTAAAGGTAGGACTGTTGTTTGCATAATTAGTGGCGGTAATAATGATCTTATGCGCTATCCCGAGATCATAAAAAAAGCCCAAGATTATAAAGTAGTGCCGTCCAATTCTACAACATAAAATTTATCCTTTTTCCAATCAATTCATCTATACTTATTTATAAGTTAAATATTTAAAAGAGGTACCATGGAAGAAATTAGATTTACATTATCGACTGAAGCAGTTGACGAAATATTATCACGTCCAACACGAATTGAAATTGATTTCGCAAATAGACTATCCGAGCGTGATCAAGATGATCCAAAAAATGCTACTAATTTTTTAGACGAAGCTCTACAAATAAAAATGGAGTTTGGTCACCTAGAACATCAGAGTTTTATTGCTCTTAAAAAGAGATATTTAAATCCTGAAGTGGTTGATCAACCTTCAGCTCAAATACTACCGTTTATCCGAAGAGAACATAGATCTGAAGTTGAAATGCCTAATTTAACAATTAAAGGAAGACCACCTAAAACAAAAACTAGGGCGCGTAATCAACCCCGCCCTAATCAATTCTTCAAAAATCGATAATACAAATTTTAAAAGTTAATTTGTTAAGTTCATCGAAGCTTGGTTAAATTACTAGTGAGTGAGTATCAAAAAAACCATCATTTATATTCCGTTATTGATTACAGTAGTTTTAATTGCCTTTCTGGCATTTTCGATATTTAGACCCCTACCACCAATAAAAACTGTAATTATATTTAAACCAAAGACAATAGTAAACAACCAAAAGATAGTTTGGGCTAAGTCTGGAAACCAAGCCATTGGTCTTGTCGGTTACAAAGTCGCAAACCAATCAGGATCCAATATACCTTCACCAGTAGCAAGTACCATCAAAGTACTCTTGGCGTTATCAGTTTTGTCAAAAAAACCATTAGCCCTTGACCAACAAGGTCCAAATATTATAATTACCCCCGCAGACGTTGCGAACTATGACGCTGATCTAGCTCAAGGCGAATCAGTAGTTAAAGTGACAAGTGGTGAAACCATTAGTGAATATCAAGCTCTGCAGGCACTACTAATTGCCTCAGCAAATAATTTTGCAGACATATTGGCTAATTGGGCTTTTGGATCAACCCCTAACTATCTGACCTATGCCAATCAATTTGCAAAAAGTATTGGTATGAGCTCGACAACTATCAGTGATGATAGTGGTTATTCAACCTCAACTATTAGTGACTCGGTTGATTTAGTAGCGTTAGGCCAAAAAGCTATAGTCAGTCCAGTTATAGCAAATATTGTTGATGAGTACACGGCGACTATTCCAGTGGTAGGTAAAATCACAAATTATAATATTAATCTAAACCCTACGATTAATAAACAAATTAATGGCATCAAGACCGGTAATACCACTACTGGTGGTGGAAATTATCTCTACTCAGCTCATTATATGAATTATCAAATTGTTGGTTCAATAGTCGGAGCAACAGATCTTAATACTGCACTTAGCGAAGGACCACAAATGCTAAGCGAATATGAAAGTCTGATAAATATTCAAACAATAATTTCAAAAAATCAGGTAGTTGGATATTATAATCTACCATGGGGAAATAAGATTTTTATCTATTCGAAAACTACGCAATTACTACCCGTCCAACCAAACATCAAATATTCTACTAACTTAGAACTTAGTCAATATCAAATTGGTGGAAAAAATATTGCGAATTATTTAGTTATTAGTAACGATCAAAAAACAAATCGCTACACTCTTACGGTTGAAAATACTTACAAAGCACCTTCGTTATGGTGGAAACTACAATATAGTCTAAAAAACTTGGATTAAGCTTTTTTATTGGTCGCCTGAAAATTTTCACTTGCCAATAAAATAGTTATGAAGCTTAAAAATGTTAGTGTATGTATGCCCGTACAATACAGACATATTGCATGTAGTTTATGAAGCTCAACATAAATAAACCAAAAAGCACTGATAAGGCCTATGCTTACAAAAACAATTCTTGGAGTTTTAACCCATAAGTACTTACTAGTCCAAAAAATTGGGAGTTGAATGATAAACAAGGCCAAGAAGAAAGCTAAGCCCAAGATAGAGACTGGTATACCAAATATTTCAGAATAGCTACTGGTAGTAACTTTGTCGCAATTAATAAAAGAGGTAGTAGGACACGCCAAAATTGTTGCCTGGGTGTAGTGTGCAATTGTTAAATAGATTGCATCAGCAATTCCAAATAGGGAAATTACTAGACTAACTTCTACTATTTTTTTAGGTTTCAAGTTCTCAAAAACAAATATAGATTTTATGGACATACTTAGTTAAAGGCTAGATTCTAGGCCCATTATGGTTGGAGTACAAGCACTCGATGGTTGGTTGTTGGTGAGTTTACAGATAGTCGCGGTTATATTATTAGCAGCGCCTAGCATACCTTTGGCAATCGTATTGTTTGAGCTAGAAAGTGAGTTAGCAATTTGCTGATAGCTCTTACCTTGCAAAACCTGCGGTGAATAGCTTGCACCAACAATTAAGTACTTACCGCCAAAGTAGATGAATGGAATTGCACCTTGATTACTCGAGCTCACATATGGTGGTGCGTCATAAGTACTCATTAATGACTGTTGTGCGGTAGTAGGAGTATCAAGTGTAGTATAGCCACTTGAAGCGTTTGAATCAGCAATATTTGAGAACATTTCTACTGGAGTAAATCCAATATATTTACTAACAAATGTTGAGTCGTGAAACGAAAAAGTCTGTGTGTCTGCGTATACATCTGTAGTTGATGAGTGAGTGGTATGTAGATTGCTAAAAGTACCAAATTTTGAAAGGGCAATAATCATTGGCCATCTCTCAGCTGCACAATATGGACAATACTCAGCACCCATATATAAAATTTGTGGTAAACCTTTCGAGGTCAGATATGACTTAGCAGAAATTGGTGATGCTTTTGTAGTTGTACTGCCGTTGCCTACACCGTCTGATACAGAAGTAGGTACAGAGGTAATTTGATTGATCAATTTTTGCGGAGCCAACGCATCAGCTTGGTTTGGATTACTAGTTGTTGGTGATCTAAAAACAATTATCAGTAATAAAATTATTACTGCGGCGGCAATTATTCCATAAACACGATTATGATTGGCTTTATTACTATTACTTGCCATTTTCAACCTTTCAAAAAAGTAAATATTAAACCTATTTTACCATAATTTGGAATCGTCAAACTGTTCTAATAATCTATAGCCTCTGATATAGTATGGATATAATGCTCCCTTAGCTCAGCGGATTAGAGCGCTTGTCTTCGGAACAAGAGGTCGTAGGTTCGAATCCTACAGGGGGCACCATAATAAATAACACTTGGAGTAGTAAATGGATTATGTAGTAAACGGAAAAAACTTCGCCTTTACCAATTCTGATATAGTAATCCTTCTGTTATTAACAATCTGGTCCTACGGATGGAAGATACCAGCCATTTGGAGAACTGTTAAAAACGAAAATAAGAAATGGTTTGTAGCTCTTCTTATCCTAAATACATTTGGAATACTAGAGATTGCCTACCTAATGTACTTTAGTAACAAAACTAAGCCAAAAATTTAGTTCTGTTTATTATCAGTTTGATTTTCAGATTTTTTATCAGGTTCTAATAGATTAGTTTTAAGCGCTTGCGAAAGCATCTTAACAATATCTGTCGCATGTTCTCGACTTATCCCGATTCTGGAAACAAATTGCGGTTGGTTATTTTTTTGAGCGCTTGCCTGCATGAAGTTTAGGACTAATCCATAATTGTTTGTAGATAGTTGGACAAGATCTGAATAGATAACTTTGTTATCAAATGGAACAATAACAATTGTTGGAGTCTGCATAGAACTAATCGGCGGTTCAAAACTAAAATTATCTACAAAACTGTCGTATCCAGCTAATCTCCAAATCTTTTTGGCTTCGTCGCTTTGAAGATTGAAGTGACTGATAAGTAGTGATAAAATATCTTCATCAGGGAGCTTCAATCCACTCTCAAACTTAACTAGTAAATCACTATCAACCTCTATAGCACCAGATACCTGATCAATAGTTTGTTTACTTTTCTCCCTAATATTTTTCAGTTGATTACCAAGTGAAAAATATGGATTCTTTTTTGACGAATGTTCATTCATGTATATTTATACTAACCCTGATCACATTTAGGCGCAAGAGAAGAATTTGAAGTATATAATATAACTAATGGACATAAAATCAAACGTATCATTAAAAGAGTATTCGAGCATGAGGCTAGGTGGTAACACTAGTTATTTAATTGAGATTCATAACAAAAATGAGTTATCGCAAGCTTTAGATTGGGCAAAACAAAAAAGTTTGCCATATTTAGTTGTTGGAAATGGCAACAACATCATCTGGAAAGATGAGGGTTTCAATGGAGTTGTACTGGTGAACAAAATCCTAGGAATTGAGTCAAAACAGCTAGATTCAAATAGAATTTCTATAGATTTAGGTGCTGGAGAGAATTGGGACAAAGTAGTTGAGAAATTCACCAAGGAGGGATTTAGTGGAATTGAATGTCTATCGTTGATACCTGGAACTTGCGGTGCTTCTCCAATTCAAAACATTGGTGCATACGGCGGTGATATTTCAAATGTTTTAAACAGTGTTGAGGCATTCGATATCTTTACTAACAAATTTGTAACCCTCTCTTGTGAAGAGTGCGAGTTGGGCTATCGAGCCAGTAGATTTAAATATCGCGATAAAAATCGTTTCATTATTGTCTCTATTAACCTAATCATTGAAAAGAAAAATCCATCTGCGCCTTACTATAAAATCGTTGAAGAATATTTTAAGACCAACGACATAACCGAAATTACGCCAATAGTACTTAGAGATGCCGTTGTAGCAATTCGAACCTCAAAATTGCCTGATCCAAATTTTATTCCAAATACTGGATCTTTTTTTGCAAATCCAATTATCGATAAGTCTAGCTTTGATAATCTACATCAAAAATTCCCTGAGCTTGTCTTTTGGCTTGATCAAGATAATAAAGTTAAACTCTCGGCTGGCTGGCTGATTGAGCAAATCGGCTACAAAGATAAATATGATCCAATAACCGGTATGGCAACTTGGAGTAAACACACTCTGACCTTAGTAAACAAATCTGCAAAATCGACCGCAGATTTACTAGATTTTAAACAACAAATCGTATCACGAGTTAAAGATAAGTTTGATATTACCCTAGAGCAAGAACCAGAACTGTTACCATAATATTAACTTGTGTATCTAAAATAAATATTTGCGTTTTAGGAAATATTGGATTAAATTCAATTCAATAACTTAAATTTCGAACAGGAGAATGCGATGGAACCAAAAGCAAATAATCCAAGTTCCGACACTTCAGTAAAATCATCAGATTGGCCTGGTGCTTTTGGAATTTATAAAATTTCAAAAAATGCAGTGATGCAAAATCTAAGCACTTTTATCAATTTATGGATAATTATAGGGCTGTTTTATCTAGTTGATTGGATATTTCAATGGAATTTTAAAACTGGTTCAGGCCGGTTGTTGATTGGATTGATTTTCGACATACTAATATCATTAATATCCGTGACGATAGCTTTTACTGCAATAGAAAGTGTTAAGAATAAGAAAGTCAGCGTTAGTGATGCGTATACAGCAGTTTTTACTAAGCTTGTAAAAATTATTGTCGTAAATATTCTGGTTGGAATAATCTCAGCTGTATCTATCTTATTGCTAGTCGTACCGGCATTCTTTGTAATTCCTAGGATTTCCCTAGCAATTTATTTCGTTCTAGATAAAAATATGAGCCCAATTGAAGCGATTAAAGCGAGTTGGGCTGTGACTGAGCATCATATTGGTAAAGTCTACGGCATTATTGGAGTTAATATCTTAATTGCATTAATATCCATAACTATCATTGGAATTTTGGCTACGATATATTTTGCGGTAATGTACATAGCTGCAGTGCCTATTTTATATAGCTTTCTTATTGCTAATAAGACGAGTTCAAAACTAACCACTACGATTAACTAATTACTGGTTGGCAGTGGAAATTTAACTGCAAAGTTTTTAACTTCCTTTGCAAGTTCTGCTAATCTTGATGGATTGTCTCTGTTTTTGATTCCATCAAACATCCACTGAGCAATTGCCTCCATATCTTTTTGTTTAAGTCCTCTGGTAGTAATTGCCGGAGTACCAAGTCTAATTCCGCTTGGTTTAAAGGCAGGTAAGGAATCAAAAGGTATTGAGTTTTTATTTAAATTCAAACTAATCTTATCAAGAGCCTTTTCGGCCATATCTCCATCGATGCCAAATGAACTTTGAATATCTACCAACATCAAATGGTTATCGGTTCCATTGGTAATTAGTTTAAAATCTCTTTTCATTAGTTGATTTGCTAATTCTTTGGCATTATCTAAAATCTGTTGAGCGTAAACCTTAAACTCAGGTTTTGAAGCTTCATTAAATGCCACAGCCTTTGCAGCTATAACATTCATGTGCGGACCACCTTGCATTCCGGGAAATACCATGCGATCGATTAAGGTCGGTAAATTATCGATTGTCCTGTCAACTTGTTTTAGTGGGTTTCCTACAATTCCTTGAGTTAAAATTATACCTCCCCTTGGTCCTCTTAGGGTTTTATGAGAAGTTGCAGTCATAACATGAAAGCCATAATCGAGCGGATTATCTAATACTCCGGCAGCAATAAGTCCAGCAATATGTGCCATATCGGCCATTAATACGGCACCAACTTCATTACCAATTTCTACAAACTTTTTATAATCTAAATTTCTTGGATATGCACTAAAGCCAGCCAGAATTATTTTTGGTTTATGCTCGATTGCAAGTCTACGTAAATTATCATAGTCAATCTCACCTGTCTCAATATCTTTCATACCATATCTAATAAACTGGTATTGTTTCGATAAAATAGTTACCGGTGCACCGTGGGTAAGATGCCCGCCATGAGAGAGTTCCATTGCTAGCACTTTATCTCCTGGTTCAAGCCAGGCATGATAAACAGCTTCATTAGCTGGTGCGCCAGAGTGTGATTGTACATTTGCATGATCTGCCCTAAACAATTTTTTTGCTCGATCAATAGCTATATTCTCTAGTTGATCAGTATTTTGTTGTCCGCCGTAATATCTTCTACCCGGGTAGCCTTCGGAATATTTGTTAGTAAATACACTACCTAACGCCCGCATAACATCTTTGCTAACATAGTTTTCTGACGGAATTAACTCTAACCCATCGAGCTGCCTGGTTTCTTCGGCCTGAATTAATTCATATATTTGCTGATCATCCATAATATTTTTTCCAATTGATTATTGTAATTGTATCAATATTAACTGTTATAAAAAATAGCTTGAACAATATATCTTTGTTGGTATACAATGTTGTCTATGTATGAATCCAATAAGAAGATAGGCCAATTAATTTACCAGATAAGACAAGATAGAGGCCTTACCCAAACAGAATTTGCGAAAAGATTAAAAACTAGCCAATCAGCCGTCAACCGAATCGAAAATGGTAAACAAAATTTAAGTATTGATACACTCGGTCGAATCAGCGATGTCTTAAATAAACAGCTAATTAACCTTGGGTCACCTGGAGTTAACTTTAGAATCGAAGGTGGTCATAAATTAAGTGGCGAGATTGAACTTAAAACTAGTAAAAATTCAGCCGTTGCGCTGCTTTGCGCATCATTGCTAAACCATGGTGTTACTAAATTTACTGCTTTTCCAAGAATCGAAGAAGTTTATCGAATAATTGAGGTTTTAAAAAGTATTGGAGTCAAAGTTAAATGGTTACCTGGAAATAGCATAGAAATAAGACGACCAGCAAAGCTAGACCTGGACAATATCGACAAAGATGCGGCTAAACAAACTAGAAGTGTTTTGATGCTTATTGGCCCGCTAATGCATGAGTTCACGAATTTTAAAATCCCATATGCTGGTGGGTGCAAGCTTGGTACAAGAACAATTCTACCTCATCTATTCGCTCTCGAAGAATTTGGAGTCAGTATTGTTGCTAAATCTAGTAACTACAATATTGAAGTCCAACAAAGACCTGCTGGTGAAATTGTTTTATTCGAACAAGGTAACACGGTGACTAATAACGCTCTCATGGCTGCAGCAAGATTTAATGAAACCACTACTATCCATGGAGCTAGTGCCGATTATATGGTTCAAGATTTATGTTTATTCCTAAAGAAATTAGGTGTTAAAATCACTGGTTTTGGTACTCCGTTTCTAACTATCGAAGGCGTAGCAAATATTAAGAAAAATGTTACATTTGCACCAACTGAAGATCCGATTGAAGCCATGTTTTTTATCTCAGCTGCCATTACTACAAATTCAAATATTACTATCAAACGAGTTCCCTACAAATGGATAGCACTTGAGCTTCTAAAGCTGAAAAAAATGAGACTTGAATTTACCTTATCAGAGAAATATAAAGCTAGAAACGAAGTAATCGATTTGGTCGATGTAACTGTTTTTGAACACGATGGCAAACTAAAAGCTCTTGAAGATAAGATACATCCTAACCTATATCCAGGAATTAACCCAGATAATCTGCCCTATTTTGTACCAATTGCTGGTGCTGCTAATGGTAGAACTCTAATTCATGACTGGATGTTTGAAAATCGTGCGATTTATTATACTGAGATGTCTAAGATTGGAATGAATGTTGAACTGGCCGATCCGCATCGAATATTCATAACTGGTCCGACAAAGTTTACTGTTGCAGATATTGTCTGTCCGCCAGCACTAAGACCCGCTAGTCTACTACTCATTGGAATGCTGGCAGCAAATGGAACCAGTACCCTTAGAAATGTTTATACAATCAACCGTGGATATGAAGATCTAGCCGAAAGATTAAATTCAATAGGTGCAAGAATCAGTGTATTTAGAGACTTCTAAAAAAAGTAAAATCAGCCGTATACTTAGCTTAGATGGCTCTGTATGAAACATTAAACACAGAAATGACAAAGAGCCCTGGTAGTCCAAAGCTCTTTTTAAATACTCATTTGGGGCGAGTGATGGGAATTGAACCCACGACACCCGGAACCACAACCCGGTGCTCTAACCAACTGAGCTACACTCGCCACGATAATTGACATTATATCTTAGAAAAGGTGTACCACACAATTAAAAGCTAACAGATTTACCTAATCTAATTAAAACTGTTATCATTAGAGGTATATGATTGTAGTTAAAAACGTTGTTAAGACCTATGGCAAAAAAACATCAAGAACTGATGTTCTTAAAGATATAAATATTGAAATTCCAAACTCTAGTACAGTGGCTATCGTTGGTAAAAGTGGTAGTGGTAAAAGTACTCTGATGCACATCATTAGTGGATTAGATCATCCGACATCTGGAAATATCATAATTGACGATGTTGACTTGCACAAAATGAGTCAAAAGAAAATGGATAGTTTCAGATCCAAAAAAATGGGTTTTATCTTTCAGGCTTTCTTTGTCGAGGCTAATCAAACTTGTTACCAAAATATTGCCCTACCGTTGGAAATTGCCAGGGTTTCATCCCGAAGCCAAAAGAAATTAATTACACAATCTCTCAAAGATGTTGATCTTCTGGACAAGATTAATGCAAAAGCAAATGATCTAAGCGGTGGCCAGAAGCAACGACTATCAATCGCGCGTGCAGTTGTAAATAAACCGAGAATAATTTTTGCTGATGAACCCACCGGAAATTTAGATAGTGTAAACGGTGACAAAATTGTTGATCTTTTGTTTGATCTAAACAAAACCCTCAAAAGCACACTAATAATCGTTACCCATGATGCAGACCTTGCTAACAAATGTCAGATTAAGATCTATCTAAAAGATGGTCGAGTTGATTCGATTGAAGGCAACTCAAAAATAAAGAAGGGCGAAGTAATCTAAAAATGCGCATAAAAGATATCATTACCAAAAGCTTTAGAAGTCTAAGATCTGCTAAAGCCAGAACTCTACTTACGGCGTTAGCGATAGCTGTTGGTTCATTTGTGTTGAGTCTTACTCTCTCAGCAAGTAATGGCGCTTCCCAATATGTGCATAGAATTATTGAAGATAACTTTAATCCATCTGAATTAATTGTCGTCAAAGATAAAACTGTACTTGGAAAAGTTAATACCAATAGCCCAGTAGTCTACAATCCAACTTCAACTAACACTGGCATTAATAATGCGCCAATTGCCAGATTGGGCGATAGTGATATAAAGAAAATTACTAACACCCCCGGAGTTGAATCTATAAGACTTGGCATTAGTGTTAATTTGCTTTGGGTAAAATCCGCTACCAGTCAAAAATATGATGGTTCGGTAGATGCTTTTAGCCCATATCAAAATCCGATACTCCTGGCTGGATCAATACCTAAGACTCTGGACAAACAAAAAATAATTATACCACAGGGGTTTTTGCAGGCATTTGGCTTTAAAACCGCTAAAGATGCGATAGGAAAACAAATTACCCTGGCAATCTCTGAACCAGTCAATCAGACGACTCTAGATACCTTATTAACGTCACCTCAGTCAACAATAGCCGAAATCAAAGCAGCTTCAACACCACAAACCCAAACTTTTGAATATACAGTGATAGCCGTCGCTCAAAAGCCAACTGTATCGCAACCCGGAACTGAACTGTATATGTATGTAGGCCCTAGTGACGCATCAAATCTTAATGACATATCTACAATTGGAACATCTAGCTACCATGAATATACCTATGTCTATGCCCTAGTTAAAAACGGGGCTAATAAAAACACCCTTAATAGTGTTGCATCAGCTATAAAACACGAGGGTTATGATACTCAAAGTGTCGCCGATACTGAAGCATTTTTAAATCAGATAATATCAATACTCCAAGGCATAGTTGCAGCATTTGGGGCAATTGCGATAATTGCTTCGGTATTTGGGATTGTTAATACAATGTATATAAGTGTACTTCAACGAACTCGTGAGATTGGACTAATGAAAGCTCTTGGGATGAGAAGAAAAGATATTGGTAGATTATTCAGACTAGAAGCTGCATGGATCGGATTCATCGGTGGATTACTCGGTGCCATACTTGCATATATTGTTTGTATTCTAATCAATCCTTGGATAACAAAAAAACTAGATCTCAATGGTCAAAAATTACTTATCTACAATTTCAAAGCAGTCGCAATACTTATTGTAGTTCTAATCATTATTGCTATCTTTGCTGGCTGGTTGCCATCTAGGAAAGCAGCTAAATTAGATCCAATTGAAGCCTTAAGAACCGAATAGTATTAAAACTTTATTTCGAGTCCCTAGATCTAGATTCTCTAACTGCTATGCCAAAATCAAACAGGCCAAGAATAGACACGCCAAGACCAATACCTTCTAAAAGATGCGGCAATGTATTATTAGAATTAATCATAACGCCGTTTTCAATAAGCCAAACAGTAGTTCCAGTTGCTAGTGTGACCATTCCACCTAAGGTGATTAACGTTCCTCGTTTTTCTCGAGGTCCAAATTCACGATAAATTCTCTTGGCAGAATCTATAACACCATCATTATCGGGGTAATAATCTTCGTCCCACTCCGCTTTAATTTTACTCATCCACATAATATATAAGAAAAACGGGTATGTGTCAATATAAAGTCTAGATCGACCTGTTTGTCATTATAATCTGTTCAGCTATTCTTTGGTGTTCTTCTTTTGAATTGTCTAGCTTCCCTGCAAATAGATAATCAAGTTCATCCTGAGATTTAATGTCTTTTAAGATACTCCAAACTGATTCCTGACCATCAAAATACGCTAAATCCTTCAAAGATACTACGCCTTTTTGTTTACCAGTTGTTCCTCTGAATAATCTTAAACAGCGTTTAAAAGCTATCGATTTAGCACTTTCACCAATATTTGGATCAGTCTTAACACTATCTATTTTTTCTAGTGCCTTAATACGCCACATAATTTCGTAGGCTTCGTTAAAATCTCTCGGAGTATGATTGTCTAACCCGTAAGCCAGACCAGCTATTAACTGATAATCAACGCCATGCTCTCTTGGTCTACCACGATATGCATCTTGTAACGCTACCGCTAGGGCTTCTTCAAATTTTAGATAACTATCTTGACCATATCTTGCTGATGTCCAACCAGCTTTCTCGGCGTTTATTGATCGACCAACATGGACTGCAATTTCATGAATATTTAAGATTTTTAGTTTTCGAGCCATTGTTGATTGTCTGTTTTCTCCGACTTCAACTATTTTCTTGTGAGCTGATACAGCCAAAGCACTTGAATCAGGTACAAGTTCAGCTTTCCATCCAAGTTCCTTGGCACCGATTTTTTCAAGAGAGATATCTAATACTTTCACCATCTCGTCTATAGTGTATCGTTTTGTTGAATCGATGTGACTCACCAAATCACTAAATCGTTCGCGAACAAGTAGACTAATTCTGTGTACTAGTTCTACTGAAGGAACAAAGGGTTCGTATTCAGTTTCGTCAATCGGACCGATTAATTTGTTTAGCTCATTGCGAAGTTGAGTAGTACTTTCATCATCATTGGTTCGTTGATGAATCCTCTCAGATATTTTTCTCTTTGCTAGTGCGCTAAATACATCTTTATTCGGTTTCCCGTATAAACTCTCGTTGGCAATTACAAACCATTTTTCAGCCTCTATTCGATCTTCATTGCTTGCAGCAGTTGAGTTCATGATCCTGGACATATCCATCATAAAAAGCTCAGAGTACCTATACTCGACTGCGTCATATAATGCTTCACTTTTTTCAGATTTTTCACCTGACATTAGTGGCTTTAGTGCATCCAACATAGGATTTCTAATTGCAACTATAGCGTCTTGATTCAGAGCAGGATATTTTAGATCAAGTTCTGTCAATTCACCGGATATAAATGCTTCTTTTTGATCCCATGCTTTGCTACGAAAATATTCAAAAGCCTGTAGCCCTGCGACTTCAGGATGATTCTCCACAATAGTTTCTACACGACTAATTTTTTGTTCGGAATTCAGGGTTTCTGACATAAGTATTATTATACCATAATATAATATTTATTACAATAAAAAGACCCCTGTTATTTGAGGCTTTGTATTATATTTGGTGCCCCGGGCAAGATTCGAACCTGCGACCTTGAGCTTAGAAGTCTCCTGCTCTATCCAACTGAGCTACCGGGGCATATTATTTGGTGCGGGATGACGGAATCGAACCGACATCTCAAGCTTGGAAGGCTAGCATATTAGCCGTTATACGAATCCCGCAAATAAAATAACATTAGTGGTAGTCTAAATATTATATCAAACCTCTGTTATAATAAAATAAATTGACTAAATAACAAAAGGGATAATTACAGTGAAGGCAGTTTTTAATTTTTTAAAAAAATATAAACTACTCAGCTTTGTGATAGTTGCTTCACTAATAAGTTTTGGTTTATATCTAGCTAACTATCCTCACGAGAGTAATATTATTCTAGCTATTGCTGTAATTGTAGCCGTCTTTCCTCTTCTTTGGGATATGCTATCGACAATTAGAAATGGCCGATACGGCATCGATATTCTAGCTGCCACTGCTATGATCGCATCAGTATCTGTAGAACAATACTGGACTGGTATTGTTATAGCTTTAATGCTCACTGGCGGTGAGGCCCTGGAAGACTATGCAGAGTCCCGTGCTAAATCTGAATTAAGATCACTGCTAAAGCATAGGCCCGAAATTGCACATTTAATTAAAAACAAAACTACAGTTGATGTTAAGGTGTCATCAGTCAAAGTCGGTGAGACACTTAGCATTTTACCTGGAGAAGTTGTTCCAGTAGATTGTTTAATTCTGTCAGGTAATACAAGCGTTAATGAATCGAGTATTACTGGTGAATTCATGCCAAAAACCAAAGGCCCAGGCGATAACTTACTTAGCGGTTCAATCAATTTAGAAGGTTCACTAATCATAAAAGTCGTTCATCAAGCTAAAGATAGTCAGTATCAGCAGATTATTGATTTGGTTCAATCAGCATCGAGTAGTGAATCGCCTTTCGTTAGGCTAGCAGATAAATACAGTATTCCTTTTACTATCATTTCATTCATGATTGCTGGTGGTACCTGGATCGTTTCAGGACAAGCTATAAGGTTCTTGGAGGTAATTGTAGTAGCAACACCTTGCCCACTACTTTTAGCTGCACCGATTGCCTTAATATCAGGTATGAGTAAAGCCACTAAACATGGGATTATTATCAAAAATGGCACAGCGTTAGAAAAATTAGCACAGGTAAAAACTATTGCTTTTGATAAGACTGGTACGCTATCGATCGGTAGACCAACCATTAAATCTATAAAAACTTTTAACAACTATGCTGAGGAAGAGGTTATATCCTACGCAGCATCACTAGAAGCAAATTCAAATCATGTTCTGGCACTAGCAATAACCAGTAGTCTTAAGTCAAAAAATATTAAGTTTACCCCAGCAAAAAAGGTCAAGGAATTATTCGGACATGGTCTTAGCGGATCGATTAAAGGTAAGGACATCCTCATAGGAAGACTAAGCCTAATGGTCGATCAAAATGTTGACCTAAAACTCAAAGGCGTTGATCTAAATAAAAACGACGGTACAGTAACTTATGTTGCGGTTAATAAACGACTAGCTGGAACAATATTTTTTACTGATGAAATCAGAAAAGAATCACTCAACTTAATGGACAGACTACGCCGAGCTGGGATTAAACATTTTAAAATAATTACCGGAGACGGTATGGGTGCCGCAAAACAAATAGGTGACAAATTAGGAATTAGCGATATAGTTGCTAATTGTCTTCCAGCCGATAAAATGCGAGCAATTGAATCGATAAGAAATCATCCAGTTGCCTTTGTGGGTGATGGCGTTAATGACGCTCCGGTACTGACAGTTGCTGACGTAGGGATTGCACTCGGTGCTAAGGGCTCGACTGCTGCAAGTGAATCAGCAGATGTAGTAATTATGCTTGATGATGTAAGTAAGGTTGCTAGTGCTGTTGAAATCGCTAAGCGAACATTTTATATAGCTAAACAAAGCATCTTAGTAGGAATTCTAATAAGTATTGGCTTAATGCTAATCTTTGCTACCGGAAGATTTAAACCAATCTACGGCGCTCTATTGCAAGAAGTAGTTGATGTAGTAGTTATCTTTAATTCACTAAGAGCTCACGGAGCTTGGTCTAAGCTTAGAGCTGCTAAAAAAGAAGAGTTACTAAAGCAAACTTAAAATCGCCAATACACTTATTGGAATTAAGAGATCATCAGCTCCAAATGGCGTAAAAGCCTCAACAAGTGCAACATCCAAAGGCATAATAAGAAAACTAATAATTGGCAGGTGCATCTTACTAAAGTAATCAACCAGTACTAGAATTACTAGCGAGACTACAAAGACTGTTAGTGAGCCAACAATTGATTTAAAACCACTAAAAATCTTATAGCGATTTTTCCGTCCATATTTCTGACCAATTAAAGCAGCTAGCCCATCGGCAAATCCAACACACAGTAGCGCGATAGTAAAGATTTCTTTCTGAGGATTTAGTAGTGCTACAGACAAAATACCTAAGGGGAAAAAATACTCACCAAAAGTATTTCTCTTAACCTGCTCGATGCTTTGGAAAAAACCATACTTTCTTGAAACAAAAATAACCACAATAAATGCCAGAGCAATATATTCAATATTTAAGTAGCTAAGGTAGTACGGCCAAAATGCCACGAAAGCTGCTACGCTAATATGAATCGATTTTCGTGCAACTTCGTTTTTAATTACTTTTTTATTCCACAAAAATTCATTAATCACTAGAGCTACAAAGACTGCTAGCAAGGTATATAAGATTCTAAGCATGACGGTTAGTATACCATTTAGGGTGATCAATGGTCATATTTAATATCTAGTTTCAAAAATCAATGGTCGGGGTGAGAGGATTCGAACCTCCGACCTCCTGGTCCCAAACCAGGCGCGCTAGCCAGCTGCGCCACACCCCGACAATATACAAAATTATAACTGATTTGGTGAACAAAGAACAGATCAACTAAAAAGGTCAAAGATAACTAGCATTTTTATGATAATTGTGGCATTATAATATTATGAAGTATGCGTCAACATTCTTTACGATACTATTAATCTGGATAGCAGTGATTCTAATGTCACTGAGCATTCATAATTCAGGACAGATTTTTGAACTTTACTTAGCGGTAATGGTTTCAACTCTAGTCTTGTTCTTAATCGGCTTCGGCAGATCGTAAAGTAATGAAACCCAGAAGCGTCAGCTCTATAAAAAGACATAGGGCAGCTAAAATGGCTAAAATAGCAGCCAGAGCTCTATATCTACAGAAGAAGGGCGATAACGCCGCCATGGCTAACTATGTCTGCGATGAACTAGTATCACTAGGTGGCATCTATATAAAGTTTCTGCAAGGAGTAATGCTCCAAAGTGAATTCTTTAAACAATGGAGTAGTCCAAATAGACTTAATATATTTGAAAATTTGGATTCTGAACTAATTAATATTAGTAGTGTCCTAAAGTCAGAGCTTGGTCCCTCCAAACTAGCAAACATTTCTCAAATTCAACCTCAACCATTTGCTGCTGGAAGTTTTGGTCAAGTATACTACGGAACCTTAAAAGACGGCACTCCAATTATTGTTAAAGTTCTCAGGCCACTGGTTCGAGAGACTCTGCAGTTTGATCTTAAACTCATAGGTATTTTTTCAAAACAATTCTTCAAAAAATTATATGAAAATGTCCAAATAAATCCCGATGTTGCTATTAAGGAATTTAAAAGAGCATCTTTGAACGAAACTGATTATATAGCCGAGGCAGACTTTGCTAATGAATTGTATTTAGCCTATCAAAATGACACTCAATTACTTATACCCAAAACCTACTTAAATCTATGTACTAAAAATATTATTATTCAAGAATACATTGGTGGTATCTCAGCAGCACAACTAATCAAACAGCAGGAAAAAGGCTTTGACCCCTACACTTATGTCAAAGATTCACTAGGATCAGATTTAGACCTTCAGCTAATCGAACTTGGTGTGCAATATTTTTATGGAATGTTCACCCTACCGAGAATTCAGGGTGATCCTCATCCAGGAAATGTTAAACTACTCACAAATAATCAGGTTGGTTTAATTGATTTTGGTATTTCGGCTCCTGCACCAAAAGATAAACCGGCTTTCTTTGGACTAATTAAAGAATATTCAAATATCTACGTCGGTAAACTTGATATTGAAGAATTATTTGGTAGATTTCTAAAAGTTTTTGCTAACGATTTATATAATGCCTTCAGAAAATTAAATGAAGTGAGAGATAGTGGCGAAGATGGAGATTTAACTAAAACTATTGGAAGGCTCGCCAATAAAACTTTCATGTCTAAATACAAAAATGACAATTCACTTTCAATGATGAATGATCCAAATATTATTAAACTGATTAATAGGGTAGTCAATGATCAGAATCGATTTGGAATTGAATTATCTCTTGAATCCACTGAAATGCTTCGAGCGGCTCAAACATATATTAACTTGGTAGAAAGTCTTGGTAGAAAAGATCAAGTTTTACCTGTAGTATTTAAGAATGCTATAGATAAACTAGAGCTTGAACATCCAGATTTAACAATTGAAAATAGTTCCAATATGACAATGGCTAGAGCTATCAATATAATAACTAAATGGTTGGAGCGAGTTGCTAATCGTGACCCAGTTTTATTTAGAAAGTTAATTAGTCATGTTAGAGGAAATGGTAATTTAGATAAGTTTGAAAAGGAGAGTTCGTAATGTTTAAAGATTTTATTTTATTTATTAAGTATCCCTATACTGCAGGTGTAATTATCACCATTTGGTTAGGGAGCGCGGCTTTACTGGCCATCAACAGTAGCCTGCCACCAATTCGTGTAGTGATTATTGATCTATTTGCGACAATAGTGATTGCGCTACTTGGATTTAATGGAAAAAGTGAAAGGTAGAAATCTAGCTAATAGATCTCTATTATTTGCTTGACGCCAGTACTTAGTCCAGTTTTAGTATCAACATCTATTAATAGACTATTCAACTGAAGCCTACCTTTGGTTTCGATTTCGTTTTTAGATGCTTTATTATCACGCCATCTATCGATTACTAGTGATGTTGTAATCCCGAGTGATGAGTCTAAGCTGCCACACATACCGACATCAGTTATATGAGCTGTGCCTTTAGGTAAAACTGCTGCGTCGGCTGTTGGTATGTGCCAGTGGTCGCCAATAACTGCGCTAACTCGTCCATCTAGATATTGTCCGATAACTAATTTTTCACTGCTAAAGTCACCGTGAAAATTGACTATGGTGGCTACTTTTGAAAAACTAGCTTCTGATTCTAATATTTTATCAATTACTTTTAGCGGATTGTCAGTACTTGCGTTCGCATCTCTACCGACTATCTGACCAAGTAGACTAATGACTAAAACTTTTCCAAGTTTGGTTTTAGCATATTTGTATCCTAAGCCTTTGGTACTACTTGGGTAATTGGCAGGTCTAATAATTGGCTGTTCAGGGTCATCTAATAACTCGACGGTTTCATCCCTAAATAACGACCAATTTCCGCCGGTAAAAAAATCAACTCCCAGTGTCTTTAGTTCTTGATAGTCAGCTTTAAATATTCCCTTACCTTGTGATACGTTCTCTGATTGAGCAATCACAAGATCAACATCGTACTTAGCTTTTATTTTTGGTAGTAAATCTCTGACAACCTTAATTCCAGGATCGCCCATAATATCACCAAGATACAATATTTTCATAAGTTACTATTTAGCGAATTCAATTGCTCGAGTTTCGCGAATAACATTGACTTTGATAGTTCCTGGATATTGCATCGTTGACTCAATTTTTGTGGCAATATCCCGAGCCAATTTGATTGCAGATAGATCATCAATTTGCTGAGGTCTAACAAAAACTCTGACTTCACGACCGGCTGTAATCGCATATGATTTTTCGATTCCTTCAAAACTATTAGCGACGTTTTCCAATTCACGCATTCGCTCAATAAAGTTCTCGGCACTAATATTTCTAGCTCCTGGTCTTGAAGCACTTACAGCATCTACCACTCTTACTATTAGCGCCTCAGTAGTCGTAGCCTCAACATCATCATGATGAGCTTCAGCAGCATGAGCTACAGCCTCAGGAGCACCATACTTTCTCAGCATCTCTCCACTAATATGGTGATGTTTACCTTCCATCTTGTGTGTTAATGCCTTACCTAAATCATGTACGAGAGCTGCATATTTAGTTGTCTGCACATCAGCACCAATTTCTTCGGCAATTAATCCTGCCATATGCGCCATCTCAGTACTGTGTTTTAGCACATTCTGACCGTAGCTAGTCCTATACCTAAGTTCACCAAGTAGCTGTAACACTTCTTTTGGAATACCAATTATACCAACTTCACGGGCTGCGTTCTCTCCAGCAAGTACTACTTCTTTTTGAACATTATTTTGAGCCTTCACAACAAGTTCTTCGATTTTTGCAGGTTGGATTCTTCCGTCTTTGATTAGCATCTCTAAAGTCTGTCTAGCAACTTCTCTTCTAATTGGATCAAAAGAACTCAGTACTATAACTCCAGGAGAATCATCGACCATGATATCCACACCAGTTGCTCTTTGAAGAGCCTGGATATTGCGTCCTTCTTTTCCAATTATTCGACCCTTCATTTCTTCATCTTCTAGTCTTACTGTTGTAACTGTTCTCTCAGCAGTAACTTCACTAGCCATGCGCTCCATAGCAGAAACTAAAATAAATCCAGCTTGATCTTCAGCAGTTTCTTTTGCTTCTGTTTGGAGCTTATTAATTAAACCTACTAGATCTTGTCTGATATCTTTCTCGGTCATAGTAGTTAATTTTTCAGCTGCTTCGACTTTAGTAAGATGAGCAATTTTTTCTAGTTTTTCCTGTTGGGTTCCACGAATTTTTCTAATTTCATCTTTTAGTTCATCAACTTCATCCTCTGCTTTTCGAAGTGCATCGGTACGATGATCAAGATCATCTAGCTTTTTATCAATTTGCTCATCACGAGATAGTAGTCTTTGTTCAATCTCTTTAACTTCTTTTCTTCGCATTGATTCTTCTTTTTTAGCATTCTCTAAAATTGAATCAGCTTCAGTTCTTGCTGCAGCAACTACTTTATCGGCTTCTTTTTTTGACTTATCAACTTCTTTTTTAACATCGTCCTCGGCACTATTTAATTTTTTTTTGTTTAATGCTGTATTACCACCAAAACCAACAACCAATCCAGCTATGGCTAAAGCTATACCTAAGAACATATGTAATCCTTTCTGAGTATTACTTCAGAAATACTAAATTGTATTAACCAACCGTATCCTGAAGTAATTGTAAATTTTATTTAATTCTGTTAGCAATGAATTCTCTATGGTAGCTTAATGATTTAAGTTTAGAATTCTAGACTTAACTATAGGCTTAGATTGATTATCCGTCAAATATTACTAACTATTTTATTACTTCTTGGTAGGTGTGATATTGACTTCGGCACCGTAGAATGGAAAAGCTTGTTTAGATGTTTGATTGCTTTTAAATAACTCTAGGCCTTGGTTGATCCAATCATCATCATTTGTCGCAACTATATTACACTCTAGTGAATATGCTAGTGCATTAGCTACGCTAAAGCCAATTCTAAGCCCAGTGAAACTACCGGGCCCTTTATAAATTATCAGACCATTTAGGTCATTTAGATTTAAACTATTTTTTTTAAAAAGTTTGTCAATATTGGTGTGAATTGTGTCTGAAAGTTCCCGATGTGCCTGCCATTTAAAATAATCTAATTTTTTGTAATCCTTGTAGATGCCTATTTCGGCCTGTGGTTTTTCGGTTCGAAGAGTTAAAAGTAACATAGTTAGTTAATTAGGTACCCTAAAGCTTTATCATATTTAATTTTAAGGTGTCTTTTATTAATATCCTCTAAATAAGAGAACTCAATAATCATTTTATTTTTATTAATAAAACTATCTATCATTCCGGGCCACTCGATTAAGGCTACCGCGTTATCTTGATCAACTATATCTCTTAGTTCATGTCCAATTAAATCAGATTTATCTAATCTATAAAAATCGAAGTGATATATTTCAAGTTTTGGCGTCTTATATTTTTTGCTTATTACAAAACTTGGACTTGAGACGATATCATCACTTTTTGCTCCTAGAACAATCCCACTTACAAAAGTTGTTTTGCCACTTCCAAGATCACCAACTAACTCAATTATCTCACCACCCTTTAATTTTGCTCCTATTTTTTGAGCTAAAGATAAGCTATCTTGTAGCGAATTAATATCGACAGATTTTGTAATCATTTGAAATCTAATTATATATTGAATTCAACT
>Ga0182030_10001947_pt1 | contig 43432 bp, 39 predicted proteins | sample 812S3MmetaG_FD_121299 | JGI IMG/M metagenome (GOLD analysis project Ga0182030, IMG submission 121299) | Permafrost microbial communities from Stordalen Mire, Sweden - 812S3M metaG (Illumina Assembly) | ecosystem: Environmental > Terrestrial > Soil > Wetlands > Permafrost | place: Sweden... | reverse complement strand
TTAATGCGCCTCTAACCAATTAACCCCCACCCCAATCTCCGCCTCAATAGGCACACGCGTTTTAATGGCTTTAACCATTTGTTCGTAAACAATGGGTTTAAGTATCTCTACCTCACTTTTAAGCGCATCAAATACCAACTCATCATGTACCTGAAGCGTCATTTTTGATTTCAGATTGTGGTGTTTAAATTCTTTGTGTATGCCAATCATGGCCAGTTTTATCAAATCTGCTGCACTGCCTTGCACCGGTGAGTTGATGGCATTTCGTTCAGCAAAACCACGCACGGTAAAATTTTTTGAGTTGATATCTTTTAAGTAGCGCTTGCGGCCCATAATAGTTTGCACATATCCGTGTTGCCGGGCAAACTGGATATTGTGATTCATGTATTGTTTGATTTTCGGGAACTGCAGGAAGTAGTTTTCAATAATGGTTTTTGCTTCGGCCCTTGATACGCCAATGTTTTCTGCTAAACCAAAGGCCCCCTGCCCATAGATGATACCAAAGTTTACGCTTTTGGCTTTATAACGCATCTCTTTGGTTACTGCATCTACTTCTACCCCATATACCTTGGCGGCTGTGGCTGTATGGATGTCAAGCTTCTTTTCGAAAGCTTCTAACATGTTTTCATCGCCACTTAGTTCGGCCACAATGCGCAATTCGATTTGCGAGTAATCGGCAGAGACAAGAATATGGTCTTCATCGCGGGCAATAAAAGCTTTGCGCACCTCCTGGCCCCGCTCGCTACGGATAGGAATGTTTTGCAGGTTCGGGTTGTCTGAACTAAGCCTTCCGGTAGCCGCAACGGCTTGCCTGAATGTGGTATGCACCCTGCCCGTTTTTTTATTAATAAGCAGGGGTAGCGAGTCTACATAAGTGGATTTTAGCTTAGTGATTTGCCGGTAATCAAGAATTTGCACGGCAATAGGATGATGCTTGCTCAGTGATTGCAGGGCATCCTCGTTGGTTGAAAGCTGGCCGGTAGCTGTTTTCTTTCCTTCAAACGGTAATTTAAGATGGCCATAAAGTATATCAGCCATTTGCTTGGGCGAATCAACATTAAACTCAGTGCCGGCTAATGAATAAATTTCATCGCGCACCTTCAACATATCCTTTTCAAGCACACCGGAGAACTGATGCAAAAAGCCCTCATCAATTTTAACTCCCTCATACTCCATATTTGCCAACACCTCAATCAAAGGATGTTCAATATCGTTCAGCACTTTGTCAACCTCCTGATGGGTTACCATCGGGGCAATTTTTTGTTTTAGCTGTAGTGTAATATCAGCATCCTCGGCAGCGTATTCTGAAATTTTTTCAATAGGCACATCGCGCATGGTGCCCTGGTTCTTTCCTTTTTTACCAATGAGGTCTTCTATTGGCACCGGGGTATAGCCTAAATAGGTTTCGCTCAAATAATCCATACCGTGTTTCAGGTCAGGCTCAACCAGGTAATGGGCCAGCATGGTATCGTAAATAGGCAGCCTTACATGAACATCGTACCGTTTAAAAACCAGCAGGTCAAATTTTAAATTCTGTGCAATTTTTAAATGCGTTTTGCTTTCCAGCAAATGCTTAAAGTGCCGGGCAATCTTTTTCGTTTCTTCATGGTCTGGCGGGCAGGGAACATAATACGCTTCACCTTCTTTTACGCTAAAGCTCATGCCCACCATATCCAGGCTGAAATAATCGAGCGAAGTTGTTTCGGTGTCAAAACAAAACTCCTCATGTTCTTCTAATTTTTTCACCAGCGCCTTAATGGCCTCTTCTCCTTCAACCACATGATATTTGTGTGCGGTGTTTAAAATATTACGGCCCCGGGCAATATTTTCTTCCGCAACTGGTGAGTCGGAACTGGCAAACAAATCCTGTTGTGTACCTGAAGAAGAAGGCGCAGAATTATTAGCAGGTGTATGCGAATGTGCATTAGCCGCTGGTTGATTTGCAGTATAATCCAGCCCGAATATTCTTTTGCCTAAAGTGCGGAATTCAAGCTCAGCAAAAATGGCGGTGAGCTTTTCTTTATCCGGTTGTTCCACCTTCAAATCATCATCATCAACTGAAATAGGCACATTTAAGTTAATGGTGGCCAGGCGTTTGCTCATTAAGCCCTGCTCGGCAAACTGCTTTACATTTTCGCCCACCTTGCCTTTAATTTTATCGGCATTGGCAATTACGTTTTCAACCGAGCCAAATTCCTTAATCAGTTTTTTGGCGGTTACTTCGCCTACTTTGGGTATACCCGGTATATTATCAACTGCATCGCCCATTAAACCCAGTATATCAATAACCTGCAGGGGTGATTCAACCTCCCAGTTTCTTTTTATTTCTTCAACGCCCAGTATTTCAACCTCGCCTCCGCTTCGGGCAGGTTTATAGATGTAAATGTTTTTTTCTACCAGCTGTGCATAGTCCTTATCGGGGGTTACCATATAAACGATATGGCCCTCGGCGGCTTTCTTTTTGGCTATGGTGCCAATAATATCATCGGCCTCGTAACCTTCAAACTCAAGGATAGGAATATGCCAGGCACGGATAATATCTTTGATATAAGGCACGGCAAAAATGATGTCTTCAGGTGTTTCCTGCCGGTTGGCCTTGTAATCGGCAAACTCAGCTTCGCGGTCGGCGGAGCCTCCTAAATCAAACACAACGGATAGGTGAGAAGGCTTTTCTTTTTGAATCAACTCTAATAACGTTGTTGTAAAGCCACTGATAGCCGAAACATTTTGCCCCTTGGAATTTATAAGCGGGTTGCGGCTAAATGCAAAGTACGACCGAAATATCAAAGCGTAAGCATCCAGCAAAAAAAGTTTATTGTCTGTCCAGTCGGTGTGTCCCATAGTAAACGATTTAAGTCTTTAGCGAAAGCTAAATAAGGACGGCAAATTAAAACTCTTTATCGAAACCCAACTCATCCATTATGGGTCCCAGTTCGGCGTAAATTTCCTGTTTAGTGTAACCGTATTGCTCTAAGGAGTACTCGTGGTGGCTTTTATACTGGCGGTTGCGCACCTCTTCTTTCGAAAGCTTATCCAGGAATTTCTGACTGGGCGTCCAGCTAAAATGTTCGTATATTTTTTTTACTGTGCCCTGTGGGTTAGCCAGCAGGTCGTCATATTTAACCACTATAAATTGCGAAGCAGGCAGGGTTTGTTTCATTTCCTGCGAGTATTTAAAGTAGTCTATGCCCAATTGAGCCCAGGCTCTTTTGGCGGGGTCATTTTCGGCCATTGGGGGCGAATAGAGCTTATACATGGAGCTAAACATGCTGGCGAAGGAAGGGACCGCATCATAGGGGTGACGGGCAATGTAGATGATTTTGGCATCCGGAAAACGCTGCACCAGGGTTTTAAAGCGGCCGGTGCTCATTACGTTTTTAGCCAGGTAAGTTTTGGATGGGTCGTTGGCATGCATAAAGCGCTTAATGGAGCTTTCGTAAAAATCCATTACGTTCTTCTTCACATCCTCTGTTTCGCGGTCCAGAAATTTAGTGTCATCGGTTAAATGGAAGTAGGGGAAGGGGATATAAACGCCTACGCTCATCATCATTTGTGCAAACACCATTTCGTCTTCTTCGGTTTTGTTAAACCCCAGGGCATGGATATCATCCCAGCCGCCCCAGAACCTTTCGTCCATTTTATCCATGGTGCGGGTAATTGTTCCGCGTAATATGTTCCGGTCAACCCACCTGATTACATTATAAAACCTGGCAAACGAGGTGGTCATTTGAAATGTGTGCGAAAACTTGGTGAAGGCAAACCGTTCGTTATCCAACGCTATTAAACGATGCAGGTAGGTGGTGCCGCTGCGGGGGTTAGAGATAATGAATACCGGCTGTTTGATTTCTTTTTTATGAAAACCGGGGTAAAAAATCTCATCAATTAAACGAAATATGAGGTGTATGAACTGGTTAAGCAAGTACAGAAAAACGAACACCACCGAAACAAGCCATATCCTGAGCCTGAAATGCTTATAGGTTTGGCGGATAATATTGCCCAAAACCCTATAATTGACATAATAAAACTTCGCACTGAAATATTTCATAATACCCTTCCGGGCTGCAAAAGAATGTTTTTTGGTTTATATTATCCAATTGATTTCGGTTAAGCAGTTAATTTCGCTCTTGAAATGAAGACGATTACCAACAGACAAATATTTTTAAACCACGTTGCCCAAACCAGCCCCGCGCCCTTAATGCTTGAAATTGAACGTGCTGCGGGTGTAAAATTATTCGGCGCCGATGGGAAAGAATACATAGACCTGATAGCCGGTATTTCAGTAAGCAATGTGGGCCACTGCCATCCGAAGGTGGTACAAGCGGTGCAGCAACAGGCTGTGAAGTATATGCACCTGATGGTTTACGGCGAGTTTGTTGAAAGCCCCCAGGTTAAATACGCCGAAAGGCTGACAGATTTATTACCCCCGCATCTGAACAACGTATATTTCACTAATTCAGGCACAGAGGCAACAGAGGGGGCATTAAAGCTTGCCAAGCGGGTTACGGGGCGCACCCAGCTTATATCATTCAAAAACGGCTACCACGGCAGCACACAGGGTGCATTGAGTATGATGGGCGATGAGACTTTTAAAAGAAGTTTCAGGCCTTTGCTGCCCGATACCATGCAGTTAACCTATGGAAACGAAGTTGAGTTAGGTAACATAACCAACAAAACAGCTGGTGTAATTATTGAAACTGTTCAGGCGGAATCGGGGATAACGGTCCCTTCCAAAAGCTTTATGCATCAGCTGCGGGAGGTTTGCAATAAAACAGGAGCCTTGCTGATTTTGGATGAGGCACAAACCGGTTTAGGGCGGACTGGTAAACTATTTGGCTTTGAGCATTACGGCATAGTGCCTGATATTTTGTTGCTGGCTAAGGCATTAGGTGGTGGAATGCCTTTAGGGGCCTTTATTGCCGCTAAAGAGGTGATGAATACGCTTACTGAAAACCCGGTGCTGGGCCATATTACCACTTTCGGGGGGCATCCGGTTTGCTGTGCAGCCGGGTTGGCGGCCTTTGAAGTTTTGACTGCGGGAAAACTGATAAATCAGGTTGAACCTAAAGGGCAATTATTTGAATCGTTGCTTAATCATCCCAAAATAAAATCGAAACACCGGATAGGATTAATGATGGCGCTGGAGTTTGAAAACTTTGAGCTGAACAAAAGAATAATTGACCGGTGTATTGAAAACGGTGTATTAACCGATTGGTTTTTGTTTGCACCACAATGTATGCGGATAGCGCCGCCGTTTATTATTACGGAGGAGGAGATTAAGCTTGCGTGTGGGGTTATTTTGGAGGCGATAGGGAATTAACGCGTCATCAAAAAAACCTTGCAAACCCCAAAAGTAAATCGAACTTTGCGGTAGTTCAACTTAAAGCCGACTTACTTTACTGACTCTAAAAATGACACATGCCTAACACACAGGAATGGTTTAAATCAGGCTTCGGAAAAATAGTTGCCTATTTTTTGCAGGGCCTGTTACTGATTGCGCCATCGTTGGTTACGTTATGGGCTATTTATTATTTCTTCGATTTTTTTGATTCGCGTATCAATGATTTGTTTGAACGGGTGTTTCATTTCCACTTCCCGGGCTTTGGCCTTGTTATTGTATTTTTATTAATAACGCTGATAGGGTTTATTGGGTCCATGGTTATAGTACAGCCTATACTAAGGATATTGGACCTGATTCTTGAAAAAACACCTTTGGTGAAGGACATCTATTCGGCACTAAAAGATTTTTTCGGGGCTTTTATCAGTAACAAAAAGAAGTTCAACAAGCCAGCCATGTTTGAAATGGGCAAAGGCAGCGGGGTTTTTAAGCTGGGCTTTATTACACAGAACGATCTGAACGACCTGCACATCAAAGACAAGGTTGCAATTTATACACCTCTTTCGTATAACCTTTCCGGTATTCTGTATTTGGTGAACGCCGACCAGGTTCAGCCGCTTGAAAACGTTAGCAGCAGTTTGGTATTAAAGTTTATTGTAAGCGGCGGGGTTACTGAAATTGATGAAGAAGCGCACCACCACTACCATCACACGGCACCGGGTAAGCCGACCCGGCGGCCAGTGTAGGTTGCTTTATCATTTATTTACCGGTAAGGATGAACCCCAGGCAATTTAGAGAGGCTGATAAACATCGTTATTATAGAATTCATGAGTCAATTGCTAACGAACTGACTGCTATTGCCAGAAAACAACACTGAGTTTAAATTGCTGATTAAGGTTATTCACCGGAAATACTTACCGCATGTAATGTTTTTTCTGCCATATGGTAATGAACTATTCTTTGCGCGGTTGCCTTGAATTTGCCAACATCTTTTGGATATGGAGCGCAAACTTTTATCTTTATAATTCTTTACTAAAGCAATGCCTGTATTTTAATATCCGGCACTTTATGGCGAAAAAAAACAATGATAAATCAAGTCCAAACTCACCATTATTTGGAAAATACAAGTGGGAGGGATTGATATTTTTCTTTGCGTTTTTTTTGTACGTCAATTGTATCCCCAATGGATATAATATGGATGATGAACTGGTAACCATTAATCACAGGCTTACCTCAAAAGGCATTTCGGCAATACCTGAAATTTTTACATCTACCTATTATAAAGATGCTATGGGGTACGCTTATGAGTACAGGCCAGTGGTTCTTACCTCATTTGCAATAGAACATGAAGTTTTTGGCGATAAACCGTTTGTAAGCCATTTTATTAATGTAATGCTGTATGGCTTGTGTTGTATTTTGCTGTTCAGGGTTTTGTTGCGTATTATGCCGGGGGGCAATGTGCTTGTACCCGTGGCAATAACATTACTTTTCGCAGCCCACCCCGCCCATACTGAAATAGTATGCAGTATAAAAAACAGGGATGAAATACTTGGCTTTATTTTTAGTTTATTGGCTTGTTTAACTGCTTTTAAAGTGGTTAACAATTTTAAATGGATATGGCTTTTACCGCTGCTGTTTACTATTGCCCTAATGAGCAAATTATCAGTGTTGCCTTTTGTTCTGATTATTCCAATGACAATAATATTATTTACAAATGCTGAATTTGCCAAAGTAATGGCTGTTACATTTTTACTGGCGCTCTCATCTTTTTTTGTTTTAACCAATCCTCCTTCAGAAAAGTTATTCATAACTGCGGGCTTTTTGATTGCCGCGGTAGTTATGTTTATTGTTTTCAGAATAGAATATGTGCTTCCATTATTAAAGTTTCCCAAATATTGGAAAGCCCCCGATATTCTCAAATCAGGGGCCAAAGCTGAAAGCGTTGAACAGACTAACTTTAACAGCTTCATTTCATCTGTAAAAATTGATTCGGGGTATTTTCACTTTCGCTCAATGGCGGTTGTGCTTACAGGTGTCATCTTTATTTTATCCGGATTATTTAGTGCATTTGCCCCACTAATTGTTATCGGATTTGGAATACTCCTGGCGGTAATAGCTTTTGGCAGAGAGAAAAATGTATGGTGGTCTGTAATCCTCATCTATATTGCTGCCGTTTCAATACTTGTCAGGTACCACTGCGTAAACAATCAATATGGGGATTTGCTTTTAATATCTATATTTTATCAAATATTATATGGTTCCCGAAAATTGTTTTTGCCATTGTTGTTTATATTTCTGATTTCTCTTTTTGTTATACCTTTTGGCAATGTAATAGGAGGAGTTATGATAGCATTAATTACTGCCCGCTGGATGTGGACACGCTTAATAACTTTTACGGTTTTGGCATTTACGGTTCATGACTTCTATGTAACTCTTGCAACCTCAGGATTTGCATGGGAACCGTTTCTTTTTTATTCTCTGTCCTGGTATTTATTCTCTGTAATGTTAATTGCATGTGTATTAATAAAAAGGGGTTCTAAACAGGTCCTTTTAACTTTTCAGGCTTTAACAATAGCTTTATTTATTTACATGTATATGTTTCACAATGTATTAATTAATGAACAGAATAACTTTAAGCAAAACGTTGTAAATGTAGCCGGCCGCTTTAATACCAATACCATAACCGGAAAACAAGACCGGCCGTTAAATTTTGTTGAACAGCCCCTGACATGGCGTGATCCCTGGACGTTACGTGCCGGAACATCGGCAGAAGTCCTTGGCCTGTATTTGTACAAAGTGGTTTTCCCATATCCTATGGCATTTTATTATGGTTATAAATTTATTTCGCCACAAAACATCAGCCAGCCGGTTCCTTTAATTAGCATCTGTTTATATGCGTTGCTTTTAGCGTTGGCATTATATTGCCTGCGGAGACATAAATTAATTTCTTTCGGATTATTCATTTATCTTATTTCTATTGCATCGGTATCGGGCTATCTTTTCCCAATACCGGGACAGTTGGGGGAAAGGTTTTTGTTTATTCCCTCCGTAGGCTGGTGCATTGTATTTGTAGTTACATCAGGCTTGCTTTTTGGGGAAAAACTACCGGCAAGGAATTTTTCATTTCGGCACCTGCCTGTAGGATATAAGTACGGTTTTTTAGCTTTATTAATTATGTATTCAGGGCTTACCTTTTCCAGAAATTTTGATTGGAAAGATAATGTTACTTTGATGAAACATGATATTGATTATGTGCAAAATTCCTCGCAGGCAAATAACCTGCTGGCGCTTAGTATGATGAAAAAATCTTATGAACTTCCTGACCCGGCCAGCCAAAACGCATATAGAATTGAAGCCCTTGGGCATTTTAAAAAGGCACTGGAAATTTATCCGCGCTTTTACAATGTGGCATATGATATAGGAAGGGTTTATAGTATTTTGGGCCCACCTGACAGTACTTTAGCATATTTTAATCTGGCATTGGCCCTTGATTCTTCGAATACAAACCCGTCCTTATTTATAGCCGAAACATTAATAGGCCAGGGCAAATTTGCGGAAGCCGTACCTTATTTACAATATGTTATACGGAAGCGGCCAGCCGATTATGAAGCTTACGATAAACTGAGTTTTGTGTATTTTAAATTGGGAGATAATACACAGTCGATAACAACCAGTAAATCTGCAATTGCAGCCGTTCCGGGACAGGCTGCGCCATATGTTAACGTTGCACGTGTGTATATTTCGCTCAATGAAACAGATAGCGCCAGGAGCTACCTTCAAAAAGCAGTGGAACAAAGCCCTGGCGACCAGGGTATTAGAAATATGTTGAAGCAGATAACCCGGTAGCTTGAAAATAATTCTTTCGGGATACCCGGTAATTGTCCTCTCAGGCATGATGTTCATTAAATTCCCGGTTTTGAATTCCTGCCTTTATTCAGATCACGGTAACCAAATCCTTATTTCAGTTAATTGTAGTAAAAATAAAAACAATGCTCAGCGAAATAAAACGGTTTTGTACCGACCAATTGTGATTAAAAGAACATAATTTCACGGTGGAAATTTTTAACTTTATATCAACGATTGGGAGTGGCTCAACCGGAAAAATCAAAATGGATTCTACAAAAACAATTGAAGCTTGTAGTGTATATAAAAAATATGCACTTAGTAATAGTAACGCGGACTATTTACAGGTACTTGTGGACATAAATTTCTCACTCAATTTCGGTGAAAGCCTTGGTATTATAGGCCGTAATGGTTCAGGGAAAAGTACCCTTTTGAAAATTCTTTCAGGCGTCACGAAACCGGACAACGGAATAATAACCTTACGGGGGCGGGTAAGTTCTATTCTGGATCTGGGATTTGGGATGGTACCCGAGTTAACAGGCCGGGAAAACGTAAATCTGCAAATTAGCCTGGCGGGTAAATTTACAGGAGCAGAAAAAAAGGTATTATTTCAACAGGTTGTGGACTTTGCTGAGCTGTGGGAATTTATTGAGCGGCCTGTCAAAAATTACTCCAGCGGTATGTTTTTGAGACTTGCATTTGCAACAAAAACTATTATAAAACCTGATATTCTTTTGCTTGATGAAGTAATAGCAGTGGGTGATATTTCTTTTCAGTTAAAATGCAAAGAGAAGATCAGGGAGCTAAAAAAGCAAGGAGTTTCAATTATATTGATAAGCCATAATCTGAGTGAAATTATGGAGATGTCTAATAAGTGTATTTTACTACAAAACGGACAAATAGTAAAATCAGGATTGACGCGCAATGTAGTTGACTATTACTACACCCTTAACGACAAGAAACAGGAGTTATTTACGTTTGCTGATGAAGAGGGGGGCGATCCGCTTTTTAAATTAAGTAAGATAAATATACTATCTGTTGCAGGTGAATTTGCTCAAACTACGATCTACCATAGCGAGCCCTTTAGTGTTTCCCTGAAACTTGAGAAATTTGCGAAAAGTCCTGAATGCGATATAATAGTTTATGTTTTCGATTACAAAGGGATAGTTATGAGCGATTCACTGATATACAGGTCGGGAGAGTTTCACATAGGGGCCGGATCACAAGATGCAACATTGGTTATTAATTTCCCGCCGTTTTTATTTAATCAGGGAACATATTCAATAACCTTTATCATTGGTAATGATGAAAATACCTTTATCAGGGCAACTAATTGTTGCAAATTTACTATTTTAGTAGATGACTGGGAGAAGGACAAGATTTGGAATAACAATGGTGAAGTTTATCCCTTTCGCCCACAACTGGACTGGAGGATAAGTGACAATCATTTTAATTGATTTGTTGATTTTTGTAATGTATAGTTAATATGCCTTTAAACAGCTGGAGTTTTAAAAATGCCGCTTACCAGGCAAAATTCCGTAAAGATGGGATTGTATCTGCCATTGTAATTTCTAAAGAAGACTTAGAAAGCCTGAATGGTATTTTTGAAGCATATCATGTTGCGCTTGATGATAGTTACTTTCGTCGTTTCCATGTAGGAATACATAGTAATGATATAGTGTATAAAACGCAACTAAATAAGGAAATTGCAGGCATTATGGATCCTTATTGCAAGGAACTATTTGATAATTACCGCCGCCTTATTTACTCAGTACAAATAAAAGGAACCGGGCCCGGTTCGGAATTGGCGTTACACCAGGATTGGAGTGTGGTGGATGAAGATATTCATAATTCGGCAACGGTATGGATCCCGCTTTGTGACAGTTTTATCAGCAATGGGGCTATCCATGCTATACCAGGTACACACAGGTTTAAACCTTATCCAAGAGGAGGAACTATTGCAGGGCGGTATGATCATTTGCATGATCAGTTATTACCCCTGATGGAACCTTTTGAATGCAAGGCAGGTACTATTTTGGTTTTTGATTCAAGTTTGCTGCATTATTCTCCCGCTAATCTTTCCAATGACTACAGAGTTTCTGTTGTAACGACTATCGTACCCGGGAATGCGCAGGTCATTCAGTACTATAATAATCCTCAGGTCTCTAAGACAAAAGCTGAAATGTATGCAATGTCAGATGATTTTTACCTGCACTTTAATAATTTTCTTGAAGTACAGGCTATACAGGTTCCCTTCGGCAATAAAATGAATAAAGAGAAAACCCTGGGCGCCAGGGTAGTTAATAGTACATTGCTTAAAATAAAAATAATTATTGACAAGTACCTATTTTTTGTAAAGAACTTAAAATAAACGTTATAGATTCGGTTTTCCTGCCTGCAGTTATTCCGTAGTATAACGTACCTATAATTTGCTTATGATAAAATATGCAAGGTTTAAAGATAGTACGCTGGAGAGGGATATGAATGAAAATGGATATGTCCATATTCATTCATTTTTAAGCAACGAAGAAGTTTATTCTTTAAACGAATTATTTAACCATTATCATACTATCCGGAATGGGGGAAAGGGTTTTTGGTTCAGTGTTGAAAATCTTAGTGAAAAGGAGGCCAGGGAGTTTAACCTGAAAGCCGGGGTGATACTTAAACCCAAGGTTGAAAAATATTTTGACGATGCACATCTCCCTATCATCACTTTATTGAATAAATATCCGGGTAACGAAAGTCATATGGACGCTCATAGGGACTGCAGCGTGTTGGATGAAGAAAAGTTCGGTTTTCGCAATATGTGGATTCCCTTAGTTGACACTGATAAAAATAACGGGGCGCTATTTGTTTTGCCGCGAAGCCATAAGTACTTTAATGAATTGTATCCTATCGGCATTAAATGGCCTTATAACCAATTTAGCAATCTAATTGTACAAAAAGCAACAACACTACAAGCCCTGAAAGGCGATTTGTTGGTTTATGATCAAAGTATGCTGCATGGCTCATGGAAAAATCAAACGCAAAAGAACCGGCCTGTTGTTCATTTTGGCATCATTCCTGAAGAAGCTGAAATGCTTTTTTATAAAATAGATTCGGAAGGCCCCGCATTGGAAGTGAGTGCATACAGCGTAAAACCCGATTTTTATTTAAGTGTTGCTAATTTTGAAACACTGAATGCAAATAACATAATATGTAAGAAAAATATAACATATAAAAAATATACAGAAAAAGAATTTGACAGTCTGCTGTGCCAGATTGTAAATACCTATACATAATCTGAAAGAACATCCTCATTTCTGATAAACAGCACAACTGACCCTATAAGTATAACCAGGCAGCATATAAATGAAGGAAGAAACCATATACTGGGAAAAGTATCGCCTAAAATTGCCCATCTGCTGCCTTGTATTATTCCGGCAATGGGATTTAAATAGACTAAGTATGAATAGTTTTGAGGAATAATAGTTATGGGATAAAATACCGGAGTAAGCCAAATCATAAAGCCTATCAGGGTAGGCACAAATTGATGCAAATCGCGGTGCTTTATCGTAAAGGCGTTTAATAAAATAGCAAGGGCACTGCCCGATAAGGCGCCGGAAAACAAAAAGACCGGAAAAAAAACCAAATGCCTGGTAAGGGGATATTTCCAAATGGAAATTAATATGATAAGCAGTATAAATGTTACAGTAACATCAACCATGCCTATAAGGAACTTGGACAGAATCAGAATAAGCCTGGGGAAATACACTTTTTTTATTAATTGCTGATTACTGACAATGACATTACCCGCATTATTGACCATGAAACTAAAGTTGTTCCAGATGATGAGGCCGGAAATTGCAAAAAGCGGATATGGATAATGTAACGTGGGTATGTGAATCAGCTTATCAAAAATAAAAGTAAAAATGGCCACAATAATCAAAGGCCGGAGTACGATCCAAAAGATGCTGAAACGGGTTTGAACGTATTGCAATTTGAACTCCTGCCATGCAAATACCCAGATAAAGTTTCTGTATTTATATAGTTCAATCAGGTAATCCCAAAGAGATATTTTTTTTGAACTGATTACCCTGATAATACTTTTTTCACCGACATTCAACATATAATAAAAAACAGTTTTAATAGGTTACTTTGCAGGGTTAAACCGGCATCCTGATCGCTGACAACAATAAAATTTAATGCCGCATATTAAAATAACGGATATATAAATGGGGCCAGGACCGTGGATGATGATATTATTGCCAGAATAATTGCAAGCAGAAGTATAACAGAAACAAAAGGAATCAGTATCCGGACCTCAATGCGTTTAAAAACGTTGATAATGGAAAGGAAAATCAGCAAACCCGATAGAAATTTGACATAAAACAAATAAATATATTTACGCATAGCACATGTTATTTTTTTCTTATCACAACGTCATTTATTACCAAGGTATCAATGTCTGTCCTCAAAAAAGATAACAGCGCTTCATCAGGAGTATTTACCAATGGGTAGCCCTTTTCATTAAAAGAGGTATTGAGTAAGGCAGAAATTCCTGATTGCAGGCCATAAGCCCTCAATAGTTTATAAAATCCCGGATTATCTTCCAAACTACATACCTGTGGACGTACGGTTCCATCTATATGAATCGCAGCCTTAACATTGCTTCTGAATTCCTCCAAAACCGGCAGGGTTATTTGCATCCACTTAAGAGGATAATCTATGCCCTCTGTTTGCGAAGGTTCAAATAATTTATTTAAATCTTCCGGGGTAACAGAAATGGCATAGGGCCTAAAGGCCTCTCTGAGCTTTATTTTTTTACTTAACCTGATTGCGGTTTGTATATTTCCGGGATCAGCAAGAATAGAACGGTTACCTAAAGCCCTGGGCCCGCTTTCAGCTCTGCCTTGAAACCAGGCTAAAATTCTACCTGACTTTAAGTCCGACACGCAGGTGTCAAGAAGTTCAACTTCTGAAATATTTTGAATAACTTCTATGGAGTTCCAGGATATTTCAACTCCGGGAATAAGATATTCCTTAACGTCTGCTGCATTTAAGTGTTTAAGCATTTCTACAAACCTCAAATCATAGCTTTCTTCACCCAAATATTGAATATTATTAAACTTAATTGGTTCTGCGGCATTGTCTTTATAATATTCTGCCAGTGCAGCTCCAATTGCTGCTCCTCCATCTCCCGGGTCGGGAGGGATATAAATATTTTTAAATGGGCCGAACCTGTGGATTTTACTGATTGCTGCAACATTTAAAGCTACTCCGCCCGCTATACAAAGATTATCCGATTTTGCCAGGCTGTACAAGTAGAGACATGATTTTAATAATAATTCCTCTAATACATCCTGAATACTCCTGGCTATATCGGCGAATCGGAGGTGGTCTTCCGAAAAATTCGAATAGTCAGATTCATAGATGTCAAATGGAAGCGGTTCATTTGAGTTTCTGGGGCTTCCAAACAAATCAATAAATTTTTTTGAAAATAGTTTATTGCCCTCGTCTAAAAAATGAAAATAACTTTGATCAACTGTAATATTCCCATTGGTTTCCGAAACTATTTTATAAATATTGTCAATATATGTAGGTTTCCCAAAAGCCGCCAAAGCCATTGTATTACATTCCTGGCTATTAGGTTCAAACCCCAAAAAAGATGTGAACGCGGAATACAATAATCCCAGTGAATGCGGGTAAATGTTGCAATCCAGCTGAACAATTTTTTTATGGGTTAACTGTGTTCCATAGGCAAATCCTACCGTGTTCCACTCCCCTACAGCATCTATGGTCAAAATTGCTGACTCCATAAAAGGCGAAACAAAAAAACATTGGGCCGCATGACTAACGTGATGCGGAATAAACCGGACTTTTGAGGGGTGAATTTCAAAATGAGCGCATATCTCATTTTGTATCCATATCCGATCAGTGAGCCATGTTCGTATTGCTCTTATAAAACCTGTTACGTGAAAAGGAAATTCTGCCAGGGCACTGATTAAAACTCTGGAAAACTTAACGGCAGGCTCCTCATAATAAACAACAATATCAATCTCATCTGGTTTGAGTTTGGCTTTGTCCAGGCAGTATTTAATTGCAAACTCAGGAAATGAAGCATCATGCTTTATACGGGTAAAGCGTTCTTCCTTACAAAAAGCAATTAAATTGCCATCAGATAACAGCGCTGCAGAGGAATCGTGATAATTCGATGAAATTCCTAAAATTGATTTTTTATAATTCAAGATATTTTCTTTTGCTTTGAAGTGTAATTATCCTCCTGCATAATTTACCAAAAAAAACGCCGCCAATAAAATATAAAACAAATATTATTATTCCGGAAAAAAAGTCGCCAATGCTTTTCCCAAAGCGAACAAAATCATTATAGGCTATATCTAAATATTCGCGTAAAATGAATAGGTTAAGCCGGAAATTGCTTCCGGTTTTTTCTTTCAAATGCAAATAGGCCATGTGCTGATGTTCTTCTTCATCGCCACGGATTCCCAAAAAAAGGTTCTTTACCTCCTCATTTTTAATAGCATTTGCATATGATAAAAATTGACCATATACGTTCTTTTCACCCAAATAATGGGCAACTTTGAATCTTATGTCGTGGTCTGCAGAAATATATATTTTATCCCTCCTTGCAGCGATGTTAATTGAGGACTTCCTTGTGAACTTATTCGCCATTGACTTAAAAAGAAATGCGTGATGTACTTCTTCCAGAGCATTAATAAATAATTTTGCCCTGTAAGGTTCATGATTCTCAAATTCAAGGGCTTTTAACAACTGCCAGGCGCTGTCAGCCTCCACCATTGCAAATCGGTTTAAAGCCCTACTCATCCTGCTTTCAGAAAAGTTATTGCTAAATCTAAAAATTGTCAATATCCAGAGTTTTTTTAGCATATAGCGGGAGATTGGATTAACGATTAAAACACCACATAAAATATGGCTTCATACCTGCTATAAACATAGCAAAAATCAGACCAGGATCTAAAAACAAAAGCATTGGGTGCAAACCAAATTGTCGCCACATAGTAGGAGTTCCGGTTGGCGGGGACGCCAACCGGGGGGCGTTCTCGTGGTTGGCGTCCCCGCCTACCACCAATGTGCCGCGACAATTTGGTTTGCACCCAAAGCATTAGACAACAATGTTAATCAAAAAGTAATAACCGGGCAAGAAACTTTTTGCTGGTATGTTCATTTTAAGACAGAACGGTATCACGATTGGTTAATAATAATATTGGATGATAAAAAATTCTAACCATTCCATTTGGCAGATATTTAACCTTCCACGTAATATGCTAAACGGGGTCAACAATCAGGGCTGTATTTTGACCGATATTAGCTTTTAAATTGGTTTTGGATATTCCATATAAGCTACACAGTTCTGTAAACTGGTGTTCGGAAAGAACCGGAAAGCGGTAGCTTTTTAATTCTTTAAATATTGCACCCGCAGGCCGTTCCTTATCGCCAGATAAAAAATTTGTATTCTGTAGACAATAAACTTCATCCACATGTTCAAGAAGCTCAATTTTCGTATCGTCTATTTTTCTACAGGTGGTAAGCGGTGCTTCTTTTGGAAAAATACTTACTACTGCGGCAACTCTTGGTGCAACACTCATATTATTTGCGGAAAAGTGTAGTAGCCTGTTGTCAAAAAATAATACTTCGCCTGCTTTTACCGGAACCGGAACGCAATACTCAGCGATTAAACTTTGAATTTCCGAATATGGAGCCGGAATTGTCATATGCCTGAACGGGCCCAGCATCCAATGGCTTCCTGGCATCAACCACAAACAACCATTATCCTCGTTGCAATCCTCAAGAGGAATCCAGGCAGTAAGCGGGGAGTATTGATACTCGTTTAAACTTGTGGCATCCTGATGAAGGCTAAAGGTGCTTTTATCTCCGGGAGTTTTTACAATAAATACGCCTAAAACAATGCGAAAATTTTGAAGATAATCATTTAAAAAGGAGGAGGTCAATTGCTTTAATTCATCATGGATTTTCTTTCGGTAAAAAATATTTTTAGAAAATACGCTGGAAAACGTACCGGAAGAACGATCTTTGAAAGAATGCGTTAATTCAAAGTAATTTCGCAAATTATCAATGCAGTTGGTATCACTGATAGAACAAACTGCAAATCCATCATGATGGATTTTTTCTGATATGCTTTGGTTTTTAATAATGGTATGCCTTATGGGTTTCCAGTCTGTAAGCGGATTCCTGATGTCTTCAATATCCATAACTTCAAAGTTTTTATTGGTTCAATATGTTAATTAGGCTCAGTCGGTGTAAGGACAATTTAAAATTCTGAAAAACAATAACGAATTACAAGGCAATGTTATAAAGCATACAATTTACCATTGTTCATTAATGGTAAAATTAGAAGAATTCTTTGTCCAATCCAAAAGACCAATGAATTATGCAGGGGGACCGCATCAGGTTTTCACAGGCAAAATTTTCCATTGCTTCATTTTTGCTATCCGCATTGTCCCCGTCATCAGCTTTCAAATGCTTTATATCCTATTCATAATCAGATATTTTTCATGCGGTTGCCCTGATGAATTATGGAATCGGTACACCCGGTAAGTTTTACTTTGTAAAAAATTTCAGAATAGTCTGTAGGAAGATAAACCCGAAGTTAGTTGTAATATGAGCCGTTAAAATAATCATGTAGTAAACGAAGGCGGGTTAATTATTGCGATTTTTAATTATATTTAATAAATTATTTGCATATTTTAAATTCCCTTCTTCATTAAAATGCCCGTCTGGACTGGGCATAAAGTCACTTTCAGGAAATTGGGCCTGGTATTGGAAATCCAAATCTGCGGGAAAATATTGATTCACGCTGATATTTCCGATATCCGGAATTGCCGCTGTTGAATCAAATTTGGGAATGCAGGTGAGGATGAACCTGGCATTGCAACTGTCTGCCATCCTTTTAATATCTCTTAAATACTTTATAGTGTAATCAACTTTCGCATATCCGGTTTGATTTACTTTTGGATTACCAAATCCCCGGATTATCCGGTACAGGCCTGATAAGAGGGCGGAATGCTTACTGACCAGCGCCGGAAGACTATTATTATCGAATAAAGTAAATTTCCGGATCACAAAATTGTATGCGTCAAACATCGTGTTAAACTGCCATATTTTTGAAGTGTCCGGGTTGTCTGCATTCGTTTTTAAAAAAGGAGCTGAGTTAGTTATAAACAGATCATTAAATTGGTAAGGAATGATTTCCTTCTTATACAGAATAAAATCATTCAAATAAAGGTTCACTATTACATAGTCCGGCTTCAAAAGAGGAATATAGGTTAAAGCAACTTTCCGGTAGGTAGCAACATCCGTACCAGGCAGGCCAAGGTTGATAGTAATTAAATTTGTATCAATTTTTTCCATCCATTCAGGAAATGTCGTTTTTATTCTCCGGTCAATTGAAATACCGAAAACATAACTATCTCCTATAAGCATAACTTTCTTTTTATGAGAGGAACGTATCTCACTAAACTCATGGGTTTTAAACCCATCGCTGTTAATATACCGGTCGGTGACTGCATTTTCAAAAAAATAAGGTGGCAATACCCCGGAATGTCTGAGCTTTTCTGGTAGTCCGCCGCGAACATACTTTAAATTGGGTTTCATAAAACCAAATGAATCAACCACAAAAATATCCATGGATTCCAGGGTGTCTACTTTTAAAAACCTGCATTTTTTTAGTTCAGCCGGGGTAAGCAAAAAGCCGGGAATAAACCCGCTATGCCGTAAAAAGAGTTCAGTTGCAAGCAATGCTAATATTATAAAGCCGGCAAGCTTAATACTATAATACTTATGTTGTTTCATTTAAATATAAATTATGGGCTAACAACTTAGTTCGCAAATATACCGGGTACATTGGTGTTAATAGGTCTTTGAATTATTAAATTTACCACAACTGATGTAGCGATGGCATAAATTTACGCTAAAAAATCTAAGGCCGTTTATCATAATACTTTGATCCGGTATTTGTTAGAAAAACCAGCAAACCCTGGAATGTGAACAATCTATCCCTACTAAAGGACTTTTTTCCATCCTTTTGTTTGCTGATGAATTTTTCATCTTCTGTTTTTTTATTGATTTGGTTAATAATCAATAGTCCGTTAGTTTTTTAAGCAGCCATTCGACCAAATTCCAGGCATTGGTCGTACAGCTTTTTTATTTTTCTGCAATTCAGGTCTAAAGCTAAGTTATCAAAAATAGTTTCGGTCAATAACTTGTTGTGGTACAATCGCTTTATGGATTGTAAAGAGAATGATGTCCTGTCTTCTTTGGGTATGGGTAAGTAGTTGCAAACCCTAGCAACTGATACGGTGGTAAGCGATATGTTGAAGTGAAAGTGAAGCTTATTTTTGCTTCCGGCCTGGCAATCTTCTAAGCCGGCATGTTGCCTGGCATCACGTAAAAGGAATTCGATTTGGAAACGGAGGCAGTAATAAGTGAGGATTTTTTTCCGCTTAACTCAATGTCGGTAGAAAGGAATATCTCATATTTCTGAGTTGATACATCTAACAGATAGACTACCCTTACTTCTTCTTTAAGTGTAACGCAGTAAACGACTGCCGTATAAATTTCGATACCGTCTTTTCTCTCTATTAACTTCCATTTACGCTTGTCAATCTTTTTAAGGTTTATCTTCTTTCCTTTGGGTCTCCTGCGCCCCCTGCCTTTGGGTTGGTCTTCTTCCCGAACGACATAGCATAGATTAGCATCTGAACGCATCTTGGTTATAATTTGCATGCCTTCCTTAACCATCGGGCGGATAAAATCCTTTTTCATAAAATAACCATCTGCCACAAGGTATTTGCTCATAGCCTTCATCCGGGGCATTCTTGCCAGGGGCCCATCCACATAATGTGCAACTATGCTCTTTTCATTTCGTTCTGCTTTGCCAGGAGTTTGTAATGCTTCCAAATGAAAGGCTGTGCCCGATTGCACATCTACACAAGCCAGTTCGCCTGTTTCTAATCCCTTTAATGCCTGTTGAGCTGTTCCACTCCAATACCGGCCAAGCCCGGGAGTCTTTTTACCACTCTTATAAATATAGGACGGGTCAAAGGCAATTATCTTTTCATCCCCAAGATGTTCTTCTAATAATAAATAGTTGAAATCGAAAAAATTAAACGCCCGTTCAAAACCATTGCGAATACTTTGCTCACTGTAATTATAATACCGCGCCAGGTTCATAAAATTGTAGCGCCCGCTAATACCCCACCATAGTGGAATAGTAGTGGATATAAATTTTGCAATTGGCTTGCTGATGCCTGTCATCTTTTCCAGTATTGCTGCTATTACACATTCAGTGTATAGGAAAGCGGTTTTTTGCAGCACAACAAAATCAACTGCTTTCCTTTTTTATTATCCGCACACATCAGTTATTTGTGTACTTTTATGGGCAGAAAAATTACCGGACTATTGTTTAGTCAAAATTTTATTATTAAAATCTGTTGGGCAAGTGGCGGGGGTGCTAAAGTGTTTACCTGTATCGAAAGCAATAACCAGAAAATCCGGTAATTTACCTGAACACATTCGCACGTTAACACCTTAACACTATGAAAGAGGCCGCATTTGTTAAACAAAATGCCGAAAAGTGGAAACATTTCGAGGCGGTTATTAAAAGCCGCCGGCCCGGCCATGCCGATGAGCTTGCCAATGATTATATCTCTGTAACAGACGACCTGGCCTATGCCGCCACCTTTTACCCCGATAGCAAAACCACTACTTACCTTAATCAGCTTTCCCGGTCTTTTCATGCGGGCATCTACCGCAACAAAAAGGAGCGGGCATCGCGTTTTATCGGTTTTTTTACCCGCGAAATTCCCCAGGCTATATTTGAAAGCCACCGGCAACTGCTTTACTCCCTGCTGTTTTTTATGATTGCTGTAGCTATCGGCCTCGTATCCTCAGCATACGACCATAATTTTCCACGCATCATTATGGGCGATGAGTATGTAAACATGTCGCTCAAAAATATCCACCACGGCGACCCTATGGCCGTTTATAAAAAGATGGAACCCGGCAGTATGTTCCTTGGCATTGCCCTCAATAATATTTATGTTTCGTTCCTGGCGTTTATTTATGGCATATTCCTGTCGGTGGGTACTGTTTATTTTATTTTTACTAATGGCGTTATGGTGGGCGCCTTTGTAAGCATGTTTGCGCAAAAAGGCTTAACGCAGGTGGCCTTGTTAAGTATTTTTCTGCATGGTGCGCTCGAGCTTTCTGCTATTGTTATTGCCGGGGGCGCAGGTATCACAATGGGCAACAGTATTTTATTTCCGGGCACTTATACGCGGGCCGAATCGCTGGCAATGGCGGCAAAGCGGGCCATAAAAATAACTGTTGGGCTGGTGCCCGTTTTCATTACAGCTGCGTTTTTCGAAAGCTTTGTAACCCGCCATTACCAGGAAATGCCCACCGGGCTTAGCCTGGCGGTTATAATCCTTTCTTTTACTTTTATTACCTGGTATTACATTATTTTACCCTTACAATTAAAAGCTAAATACGGATGGAAAAAATAACGCTGCCCCAGGTTCGCGACCTTGGCCAAACCATAGGCGACTCTTTTTTATTTGCCCGTGCAAATTTTAAATTTCTGGTCAGGTTTTTTTTGTTCTACGCAGTTCCTCCCCTGCTTGTAGCTGTGGCCCTTTTTGTATTCGGTTACAAAAAAACCGACTCAGGTTTTGGCGTAACACCCGGCTATAATATGTTCGCCCATCTCAATGGCCTGGGTATGCTGGGCTACCTGCTTTATTTATTCACTATTTTATTTCAGCAACTTTATATTACTGAATATCTGATTTTAAAAGAGACCTTCGAAGATGTTACGCTGACGCAAACCCTGGCGCAAATAAGAGAGGATTCAGGAACAATTATTATTACGCTTTTGCTTTTGTTTGCATTAACCATACCGGTTATCGGCATTGTTGTTTTTATCGTCTTTATTGCTAATAGCATAGGGGGTTACATGCCGGCCATCTGCGGAATTCCGCTTGCCGTACTGCTTATTTATTCTTTAATTCCGCTGAGCAGCATCTTCTTTGTTCGCCTGCGCGAAAAGCTGGGCATGGCCGACGCCCTTGTAAAATGTTTTCAGATTATTAAAGGAAACTGGTGGAGAACCTTTGTTGCCTGGTTCGTGGTTTTCCTTGTTTTTTACGCTTTCCTGGTATCACTGCTGGCACCCGTTTCGCTTTTATTACTGGTGTTTCGTTTTCATGCCGTTACCCCTTTACAAACCGATGTTTTTGGCATGGCAATTTTGGGCGTTGCAGGTACCCTGGCCGGTTTTATGTATTTCTTTTCACTCAACATCTTCCAGGTATTTATTGGCGTAAATTACTTCAGCCTCAGCGAAAAATATGATGGTTACCACTTAAAATCCGAAATAAATGAAATCGGCGTGCGCGACGATAGAAACGTACACCGGCAAGAAGGAGAATATTGATGAACCGCATAGCATTAGTTTTACTGTTCCTGGTTTTCTGCGGCATACTTTCCGGTAACGCCATGCAGGTAAACTATGCAGATACCACCCATTGCCACCTGCAGGCTTTTGATCAAAAACACCTGGCCACTTACCGCAGTCAGCACGACTTTGATTATGAAACCATCCGGCCTGAAGGCAGCGGCATTTCTTCGTTGCTGGCATATCTACTTGCCGAATTTTTTGAAAGCCTCGGCCGGGCACGGGTAGGGCACATAAGCTTGTATGACGTATTATTTTATGGCCTCGCCATTTTTGCTTCAGTAATGATTGTTCTTCAATTTTTTAAAATAAATATTTCGGGTGTTTTACTTAAAAGCCCGGGTACTATTATTAGCCATCAGGCATTTACCGAAAACGTGCATGAACTTAATTTCGACACCCTGATAGGCGATGCCCTCAAAAGCGCAAACTACCGCCTGGCCACCCGCCTTTACTATTTAAAAACCCTGAAAAAACTAAGTGATACCGGCCTTATAAACTGGCAAAAGAACAAAACCAACTTCGAGTATTATTACGAGTTGAAAGGGGCGGAGCAACGCAAAAACTTTTATCACCTGACCCGGTTGTTCGAATCGGCCTGGTACGGCAATGCCGATATAACAGCTACTGAATTTGACGAAAACCTCAAAGCCTTTACCGGTTTTCTTCAAACCATTAAGCGCTGATGTTAAAGGATAAAAAGTTTCTCATCACCGCATCTGTATCAATACTGATTATTGTACTGATAGGCATTTTCCGCCCACGCGAAATTGATTGGGCCCCCAGCTTTTTATCAGCCGATAAAATACCCTACGGCACCTGGGTGCTTTACAATTCGTTACCCGATATTTTTGGCAAAGCAGATATCAGCGTAAACACCCGCTCAGTATACACCCTTTTGCATCGCAAGCATTTCGAAAACACCTCGCTGATTTTCGTGCAAAATGAATTTGCCCCTACTGCCCGCGAAGAAAATGAACTACTGGCCTTTGCCGCTGCGGGCAACAATCTGTTTATCAGTACCGGCCACCTCAGGCATAGTTTTGCCGATACCTTTAAACTGGCCGAAAAGAGGGCGTTTTTCACCGAAGCCATAACCAACAGCCATTTTCAGGACTCCGTAGATTACTCGCAGGCCAATTTTACTAATCCCGCACTACACCACGATAGCGCTTATCATTTTAAGCGCAATTTTTATTCTACCTGGTACAAGGTTGACGATGATTCTTTAAGGGCGAGGGCCGAAACCTGGGTTGATAGCTTTCCTGAAATTGCAGTATTGGGCGTTGACGGCGCAAACCGGGCAAATTTTATAAGGCTCCGCTATGGTAAAGGCTATATTTATTTTCACAGTAACCCTTATGCCTTTACCAATTACTACATGCTAAACCCCGGTGGCAGCCAGTACGTTGCCAAATGTTTCAGCTACCTGGCACCCGGCGATGTGGTTTGGGATGAATCGTATAAAAAAGTCGAACACCAGGCTCAAAGCCCATTGCATTTTATTTTAAAAACCGAAGCTTTAAAATGGGCCTATTATATGGCGGTAATGTTTTTGTTACTTTACATTTTGTTCAATATCAAACGCCGCCAAAGGGTAATACCGGTTGTTGACCCTTATAAAAACACATCGCTCGAGTTTACCGAAACCATAGGCTCACTTTACTTTAACCAGGGTAACCATAAAAACATAGCGCATAAAAAAATAACCTATTTTTTCGAATTCATACGCAACCGGTATGGCGTTGATACCGCCCTTTTAGATGAAGAGTTTGCCCGCAAGCTGTGCTACAAATCAGGCGCCAGCAAAAGTGCGGTTGACCATTTAATAAATATAATTTCGGGCATTGAAAGCAAAAAACGCATTTCTGATACCGAGCTGATTGACCTGAACCACGCCATTGAATATTTTAAAAATAACTGCCAATAAAAACCACCTTACATGGAAACAGCTAACCCCATAACCGAAGCGCAACTTGTTGAACTGAATGCCGCCGTTGAAAAAATAAAGGCCATGATAGGCCAGGTTATCATAGGCCAGGAGCAGATGGTTGACCTGCTTATTACCGCCATCCTCGCCGATGGGCATGTGCTTATTGAAGGCGTGCCCGGTGTTGCCAAAACACTTACGGCAAAGCTGCTTGCCAAAACTATTTCGGTCGGTTTTTCGCGTCTCCAGTTTACGCCCGACCTGATGCCTTCAGATGTACTGGGCACCAACGTTTATAATTTCAAAACTTCTGAATTTGAATTCCGCAAAGGGCCCATATTTTCAAACATCATATTGGTGGATGAAATAAACCGCTCGCCGGCAAAAACACAGGCCGCTCTTTTTGAAGTAATGGAGGAGCGCCAGGTAACTATTGATTCGGTAACCCGCAAAATGCCACCGCCGTTTATTGTATTTGCCACCCAAAACCCGATTGAGCAGGAAGGCACCTACCGTTTACCCGAAGCCCAACTCGACCGGTTTATTTATAAAATCGAAGTAAAATACCCCAACTTTGAAGAGGAAGTAAATATCCTGAAACATCATCACTATAAAGGCAGCAGCAATGATATGGACCTGATTAGTGCGGTTATAAGTTCAGATGAACTAATCTCTTATCAGAAAGCCGTTAAACAGGTGCACATCGAAGAAAAACTGCTGGAGTACATAGCCAAACTGGTGCACCGTACCCGCGAGTCGAAAGACATCGTATTTGGCGGAAGCCCGCGCGCTTCTATCAACTTAATGAACGCAGCCAAAGCAGTAGCTGCTATCCGCGGCCGTGGTTTTGTTACACCCGATGATTTGCTGTTTGTTGTAAAGCCTGTACTGCGCCACCGGCTTATTTTAACGCCCGAAAAAGAAATGGAAGGGCTTAGCACTAATGAAGTGATTGACCACCTTACCAAAGCCATTGAAATTCCGAGATAAACCATGAAGTTTCTCCGGTCGCTATATCTTACTAACCGATTATTTATTGCCGCAGGCATAGGCGTGTTGTGCTTTATCCTGTCGTTTAGCTGGCCGGTGCTGTTGCCTTTCAGCAAATTGCTTTTACTGGTCATATTGGTTGCAGTACTTGCAGATATATTGATGCTTTACTTACCAGCCAAAGCTTTCTCAGCCCACCGGATGCTTCCTGAAAAATTCTCAAACGGCGATAAAAATGATGTAACCATCTACACCGAAAACAATTACCGGTTTAATGTTTCAATCAAGATTATTGACGAGGTGCCCGAACAGTTTCAGATGCGTGATTTTCTATTAAAGGAGTCCGTTCAAAGTAACGAAACCCGGGTAATCACTTACCAGCTTAAACCCTTAAAGCGCGGCGAGTACAAATTTGGCTGGTTGAATATTTACGTCCGGGGCACCATCGGTTTAACAGAGCGCCGGTATACATTTGAGCAGGGCAAAATGGTAAAAGTATATCCATCCTTTTTGCAAATGCGCAAGTACGAGTTGATGGCCATACACCATAACCTCAGCGACCTGGGCATTAAGCGCATACTCAAAATTGGCCACACCATGGAGTTTGAGCAAATAAAAAATTACGTGCAGGGCGATGATTACCGCACCGTAAACTGGCCCGCCACCGCCCGCAAAGGCGAGCTAATGGTTAACCAGTTTCAGGATGAAAGAAGCCAGCATATTTATTCCATTATAGACAAAGGCCGTTTGATGAAAATGCCCTTTGAAGGATTAAGCCTGATGGACTATGCCATCAATGCCTCGCTGGTGCTTTCAAACATTGCCATCCGTAAAGAAGACAAGGCCGGGCTAATTACTTTTTCCGATAAAATGAGCACGCTGCTGCCACCCGATAAAAGGGCGGCGCAGATTAACCATATTATGGAGGCGCTGTATCATCAAAAGACCCTCTACCTCGAATCAAACTATGAGTTGCTCTATGCCACTATACGTAGCAAAATAAATCAACGCAGTCTGCTTATCCTGTATACCAATTTCGAGTCGCTGGCCTCTATGCAGCGTAATCTTAAATACCTGCGGGCCCTTTCAAAAAACCATGTGCTGGTAGTGGTGTTTTTTGTAAACACCGAATTAAAAGCCCTGCTTGAACGGGAATCACGAACCCTGGAAGACATTTACACCCGTACCGTAGCCGAAAAATTCGATTACGAAAAACGCCAGATAGTAAAAGAGCTTAACCGGTATAATATTTATACTATCCTGACACCGCCATCGGGCTTAACGGTACAGGTTATTAATAAGTATTTGGAGATTAAGGCGAGGGGGATTATTTAACCAGAAACAGTTGCCCCATCCCTTCAGGGTGGGGTTAATGGCACAACAACCCATATCGAGGGCTTCAGCCCTTTTGAAATTGTATTTGTGCAACAGCACCCCGCTAAAGGGCTGAAGCCCTGCGCTACATTAATTTCTCTACTAATCCCCGGCTTAAAAGCCGGGGCAACTATTGTTGCTTTTCATGAGCCTAAACAAATAAAAGATTACCCCTACCTTAGCACTCACATTTTCAATTATGGAAAACCTCCGCATCACCCTCATTCAAACCTCACTACATTGGGTAGATATTACTGCCAACCTTGAAATGTTTGCCCAAAAAGTAACTGCCATAACCCAACCAACCGACCTCATAATAGTGCCCGAAACCTTCAGCACCGGCTTTAGCATGGACCCCGAAAAATATGCCGAGGAAGTAACCGAAAGCAAGGCCATTGCATGGATGCACACCGCAGCCAAACAAAAAAACTGCGTCATAACCGGTAGCCTGATGCTTAAAGAAAACGGCAGGTTTTTCAATCGCCTGATATGGATGCAGCCCGATGGCACATTTCAATATTACAATAAGCGCCACCTGTTTGCACTTTCTCACGAAGACGAAGCCTTTACTGCCGGTGCTGAAAAATTAACGGTTGAAATAAAGGGCTGGAAAATAAGGCCGCTGATATGTTACGACCTCCGCTTTCCTGTTTGGAGTAAAAACTTATTAGATGAAGAGGAAAACCCAGACTACGACCTGCTGCTGTACGTAGCCAACTGGCCCGATAAACGGGCTTATGCCTGGAAACACTTATTGATTGCCCGTGCCATCGAAAACCAGACTTATGTTGCCGGCTTAAACCGCGTGGGCAACGATGGCAATGACAACTACTACTCTGGCGATTCGATGGTATTAGGCCCATTAGGCCAGGTATTGTATCACAAAATACAGGATGAAGATATTTTTACCCTTGAATTAGAATACCAGCAATTAGAAACATTAAGAAAGACCTTCCCCTTTTTAAAAGACGCTGATTCTTTTACCCTCAACAAAAAACAAAAAATAAGCGGTCATTGATGGCTGTTTCCCCTCTCGAGAGGGGTGGCCGCAGGCCGGGGTGTGTGGCCGTTTGGGGAATGTGCCAACAGCCACACACCCCGCGCTTCGCGCTGCCCCTCTCGAGAGGGGAAAATACATTCTCTTCAATAGCTGTATTTTGTATTCCTTTGTGCTCTTCGCTCCCGATAACTATCGGGATTGCGATTAAAAATTGTATTAGAAACTATGCCTCTCCTGAACGATAAAAATGAAGAAGAAAAAAGCCTCGCCCTGCGCTGGTACCAGGTGCGTAACCAGGTTAAAGAGCAATTTGGCGAACGCCCCGATATCAATGCCATGCTGTTTATCATTGGCATGAATGAAGTAGGCATTGTAAAAGAAAAATGGGAGAAAGAAGAAAAACAAGACCTGATGCACGTTGCCCTTTGCAAAATGCTCTCTACCGAAGGCTATTACGAACTACTGGGTTATGATGCTGAAGGCTGGCCTATCTATGAACCGGTTAAAGGCGTGCCCAAACTTGTCTTAAAAGAGCAGGATGAATTGCTGAAGAGGAAGATTATTGAATATTTTGAAGCGCTTTGAGCCGCACAATAGTTAACGGCTTTCCTATATTGCTCCCCTTGGCAAATTGCGCTATTGAAACTTAATTTCTTATTATCGTACAGTAGAAAATTCCATAATGCGCCCCCCTCAAACAGATGAAAAGGGCTCCAGATTAAAAAGTTATGATCAAAAAAATCTTTAAGCGTATTAAAAGCGCTCTGCTATGGGAATTATCAGATGATAACCTGAAAATTAAGGATCAGCTAAATACCTTATCGCGCTTAACTATGTCGCAAATTGAAATTAATCAACGTGCATTGGTTGTAAAATATAATGAGCTGTACAAAAAAGACAAGGCCCTTTTACCGGCGCTGGCCGATACCGGCTTCAGAGTCCATTCGCAGTTTGAAGAAGACGGATTGCTGTTGTATATTTTCTCCATCATTGGCACCCGCACTAAAAAATCGGTGGAAATAGGTACCAGCGACGGAACAGAATGTAACACCTCCAACTTCATTTTATACCATGGCTGGAAAGGCCTGCTCATTGATGGCAGTGAGGAAATGATGAAACGGGGCCGTGCCTTTTTTGCTGCCCATCCCAATGCCGTTTTAAACGAGCCTAAACTTGTCAATAGCTGGATTACAAAAGATAACATTAACGATACCATACGCAACAACGGGTTTGAAGGCGAAATAGACCTGCTTAGCATTGATATTGACGGGGTAGATTACTACATTTTGGATGCCATTAATTGCATCAGCCCCAGGGTTATTATCTGCGAAATAAACAGTGCCGTGCCACTGGGCAGAGCGTTAACGATTCCCTATTCTGATGATTTTTATTGCTGGGATAAACCTTACCCTGAAAATGTGTTCCGAAGCCTCTCTCTTACTGCTGCGCAAAAGTTAATGAAAAGCAAGGGATACAGAATGGTTGGTGCGCACAGGCTCGGGTTTAATATTATTTTCATTAAAAATGGTATTGGCGAAGATGTGTTTCCCGAAATCCCGATTGAACAGGCCCGGGGCGATTACTTCAATCACCAGGAAATGGGTGCACTATGGGAATCTATTAAGCATTATCCCTGGGTTGAAGTATAGTGGTGGAGATTTAATAAAAATGGCCCCACTCGGTTAATGAATGGGGCCATCTCTTATTATTATTAATAACTACTTTTATAATCTGAATTGCATTTCAACTGTGGCTCCCTTATCCGAGAAAACCACCATATCTGCCAGTTGCAACATCAAAAACACACCGCGGCCACTGGTCCTCTCCAGGTTTTCGGGGGCTGTTGGGTCGGGCAGGTTGTTGTAGTCAAAGCCGGGTCCCTGGTCTTTTATAATAAACGAAAGTGTTTTGCCCCGTTCATCAAGGCTCCACGAAATTTCCACCGTTTTATTTTCGTCAGCGTCATTGCCGTGCAACATGGCATTGTTTGCAGCCTCGGTTAGCGAGATAAGAATGTTCCCATATACATCATCACCAATGTTTAATTCACCGCGAAGGTCGTCAATGAATTTTTCTACTATGGATATGTTTTCGGGTTTGGATGCGAATTTTATTGTTTTCACGTCTGTTTTTAGTTGCATGAAGGTGCATTGAATTGTGCACGCGAAAATATACTAATTGGTTGATTACAAAAATACTTGTTTTTAAAGCCTCCTGAATTAACTAACCTAAGGCAGTGTCAAAGCTTATGGCAAATAAACGCAAGCCCCGCCAATTTACAAATATATAAAGCCTTTTCTTTCCGCCCGGCATCGTTCATGCGGCTGTTACTACCTGGTTTTATACGCGCCCCCCACCCCTATTGTTGTATTGTAAGCGACCTGAAATACTTTTCAGCCAATGTTTTATAATACGGCTTTAAGCTGGGCGGAACTGTTTTATAAAGGTCCACCTCGCTCTGCTTTTCCTTTAAATAAGCCTCAATAGCGGGCGGAACCTCGCGTTTAACATCTTTACCCGTGTGCGACTCTCTTTCCTGTTTCTGGTCTTTTTGGCGTTCGGCATTTTCAGCCTCCAGCAACTTATCCATAATTTGCTGCTGGCGATTCAGCATTTCGGCTGTAATTTGTTTGTTTACCAGCTCTTTTTCGGTTTCTTCCATTTGTTTGGCAGTCTGGCTCATATCGCCACCGGGGTTTCTGCCGTCTTTGCCTTCCTGTTGCTGCTGCTTTTCCATTTCGCGGCGTATCTGGGCCTGCATCTGGGCCATTTCGGCAAACTCCTTGCTCATACCGTTTTGAGGATTTCCCTGGCCTTGCCCCTGGCCCTTACCTTGTTTTTTCAGCATTTCTCCCGCTGCCTGAATCTTATCCTTTAACTGCTTCTGCATTTTCGAAAGGCTGGGTTTGCCTTCGCCCGGCTTATTGCACTTCATGCACATCTTGGGTTTGCCATCTTTAGGGTCGCCCTTACTGTCCTTTTGGCTCATCTCCTGCTGCGCCTGTTGCATTACTTCGCTAAGCATCAGGGCCAGGTTATTATAACCGGTCATTACAAATTGCTGGTTGCTGGCAGCGCGCATTTTATTGCGGTCTTCCATATCGCTGATGGCCTTAACCAGGTATTTATTTACGTCGTTCATTTGCTTGGTAACAAATGAGCTTATTTTATCCTCGCGTTTAGCCAGCGCATATAAACTGTCCTCCACCATTTTCGAGTTTTCGCGTATCCGCTGCTGCTCGTTCATCAAATCAACATATTTCGGAACGTTAATATTTGTCTGATTTACATCCGCCATTAGTTTCTCCTCGTCAAACGATAGCTGCAATATGTTTTTCAATAACTGGCGGATAGCCTGCATGTCTTCTTCATTCTGCTCTTCCTCCATTTTATCCTTCATAGCCGACAGGCTTTTCGATGCCTCTTTCATATTCTCCGCGGCATCTTTTTGCTGTTTCGAAGCCTGATTGTTCTGCTTAGCATCCATGTTCTTTTGGGCGTCGCTGCTTTCCTTCTCAGCGTTGTCCATGTTCTTATCTGTCTGCTTAAAATCCTGGTCGCTCTTGGTATCCTCATTCAGCTTTTTCAAATCAGCCACGTCCTTTTTGGCATCTTTCAGGTCCTCATTCAGCTTAGCCTGCTGGTCTTTCAAATCTTCTTTAGCCTTGGCATCTTTAGCTGCGTCCTTTCCGTCTTTCTGGTCTTTGGCATCTTTGTTGTCGCCTTTTTTATCTTTTGCGTCCTTATTGTCTATACCATCCTTGTTATCTTTGGCATCTTTCTTTTCGTCGGCCTTTTCAGTCTTCTCTGCCAATTCTTTTTGTTTATCCGCCAGCTTATCCAGTTTGTCGGCAGTTAATTCAAGTTTCTGGTCAAATTCCAGCTTTTTGAAAAGCTCCAGCATCCGGTCCATTTCCTTCTCCAGCTTTTCGTTGTTGGCTTCCATGTCCTGCATTTTGTCAAGCGCATCTTTCTTTTGCAGGTCTTCCAGCATTTTCTGTAACTTATCGTACAGGTCTTTCATTTCTTTGTTCATCACCTGGTCGAACAGGTCCTGCAGGCGTTTTTCTTTCTCGGCAATTTCAGGCTTTACTTCGTTCAGCTCATTCTGCTTTTCAAAGTTCTGGTCCATTTTATTTTTCATCTGCTCCAGTTCCTTTTGCAGCTCCTTTTGCTTTTCAATATTTTCGGCCAGGTTCTTTTTGTCGTCCCAGTTCAGGTCTTTTTTCTCCTGCAATTTGTCCTGCATATCATGCAGTTGGTTCTTCAGTTTTTCGGCTTTGGCCATAGTTTCCTTCATGTCCTGCTTTAGCTCCTTATTGTCTTTCGAGATTTCCTTGTTCATCTCGTTCAGCGTAGGCATCTGCAAATTCATCATATTGCTGCGGGTGCTCTTGCTGCCATGTATGCCATCGTTATCCCACACCTCAAAATAATAACTCATTTTATCCCCCGACTTAATAGCAAAATCTGCAGTGTTCCAATAGAAAGTAAAGCGCGATGAAAGTCCGGCGGTAACAGGTACATCCAGGCTTTTGCTCACATTTTCGGCGCCCGAATCGGCGCGGGTAATCTGGTAATTGAAAGTTAATCTACGCACCCCGTAATCGTCCGATACATCACCGGTATAATAAAAATACTTTTGCGATGCCGTATCATGTTGTTCATTCACCGAAATAACCGGGTAAAGGTCAGGTGTTACATTCAGCGAGTAAGAAACCGAATCGGCATCTTTTACATTGGCGTTACTTACTTTAAGCGTGTATCCTGCACTTTGCATAAAGGTTTTGGCAAAAGAAAACTCCGTAGCACCGGTGCGCTTAACGGCATAAGATGAATCGCCGATAAAGAATTTCAGCTCCTCAACATTTTGAGTGGTAAACCTCCAGCTCAGCTTTGTTCCCGCAGGCACAATCAGGTCGCCTAAGTTTTTTACAGTTTCGTTCTGCTTACCGGTGTAAGGTGGATATTCGCAACGTATATCAAAACTGGCAACCACCGGTTTTGCCACCACGCTCAAAGTATATTCTTTCGAATGAAACCCATTGGCATTTAACTGAAAATCCGTGCTCTGCCGCACATTACTGAATTCGTACGTAAATAAATTCTTTTCTTTCTTTTTTAGCTGGTAAGTGTTTTTGCCACTCTCCATAAAAACCTCATTGGGCAAAACATCACCATCAATTTTTACTTCCAGCGTATAATTATCAAACTGCAGGGCCTTTAACTCCTTATTCTGAATTACAAACTGAAAAGGCGCCTGCCTCTCGTAAGTGGTGTTGTTATGGTAAAGGCGGCTGGTGCCTTGTTCAATAACATTCGGCGCGGCAATAATGATAAACAAAAACAAAAGAACCGGTGGAACAAGGAATCGTAAATGCTTTCTGTTTTTCGAAAGGTCCACTGCAAAAGAAAAATCAACCGGTTTAAGTTCCACCGCTTTTTGGTCAATAGCAGCCAATAGCAAAGCAGCATTGGATTGAGAACCGGCCTCATGGCGCAATTGCAAAATGTTCAGCAACTTATCTTTTACCTCCGTAAAATGAGTGCCAATTATCTGCGCCGCCTGCTCGTACGAAATTATTTTGCCCAGCTTGTAATAGTGCATCATGGGCAGTACCAGGTATCGCCCGATAAACCCCAGCGACGAAAGTATAAACCCATAAAACAGCACCTTGCGCGGAAACGTTGACAGGTAGAAATAATACTCCATTAAGTTAATGGCCAGAAAAAAAGCCAGCACATAAATGGCCGAAAAGATAGCGCCGCGTATTACCTGGTTAGTATAATACCGGCGGGTGAAACTATCCAGTTTCTGTATCAGAGAACTATATTGTGATGATTGCTCAGCCATAAACGCACTAACCCCTTGCTTTTTAGCAACATAAATTTAAACGTTCCAAATATAGGAATGTTGTTTGAAAGGAGTTTTTAACAGGGGGGACACGAAAGTGAGGAGCGCAAGTAGGCATGAATCAACAATCAATCTTTTTGAACTTGCCTGCTTTGATTTCCTTTAACACCTCTTTACCTAATTGATCAAGTTTATCGGAATCGCTATCCATAGGAAAATTCACCTGCTCGTAATTATGTACCAAAGTGGCGAGTGCATCCAATTCGTTCCCATGAGGCGTTCCGCTTTTAGCGCCCCAAAGAATCTCCATGCGTTTTAACGCCACCTTGTAATCCCGTTTTGTTTTTATCGGTTTTATACGCATAAATTATTGTAAAACCAATCGGTCTCTGCTTAGAACTGACCCATTGGACTCAAGTTGCCAAAAATAAACTCCTCTTACCTGGTTCCCGAAGTCAATTATAGTGGAGTTAGTTTCTACAGTTTTCTCCATAAGCAAGCGGCCAACCGCATCGAAAAATTTAAAATGCATAGGTGAGCTTGATATTTCCGAAACTTTAAGCGAACTGGAAAATCCGGCAGGGTTGGGTGACATACCGGCTTCAAATGCTGCCATACTTATTGTAGAAATACCAGTAAACAATTGAACAAAGGTCCCTCCCATAACCCCATTTGCTTTGTGGTAATATACTAACCCTCGCTGATAATTTTCATAATTCCCATCACCCGGGTCCCCTAACTGGCACCCGAACGTAAAATTGGTTAGTCCCAATCCAGATTGCAGTGTTTGCTGCCAGATGCTACCGCCGCCGCAACTTTCAGAAGTTGTACAAGTTGAACCATTGCAATAATAATTTTCTGTAACGGAGTCACCAATGCAACCACTACAAAACATGCCTACGAAATTTGGTCCGGCCGGTGAATCTATGTTGTAAATTACAGATCGGCCGATAGCTTCAGTGTCTACATTACCAGGATAGCCAGACCAGCCTTTCATCATATAAACTATTGAGTCGGGGAAATTCTGCCTTGCAATTACTACTTCCAGAACATAACCATCAGTCCCTTGGCCAGATCCATATATCTCAAAAGTATCACCAACAGCATAGTCATAAATTTGACCATTTGTAGGGCAAGTCTGCCCAATGGCAGTTGTTGATAAAAAGGCGGCAAATAATATAATGTAAATTTCCCTCATGATTCAGATAAATCAACTGGAATAGAATACTTTAAAGATAAACAAATTAATAACTGGTAAGATTTAGTTTCAGAGCAATTTCCATTAATAAATTTAGTTGTGCTATTTTCGCTATAATAAATTATGTATGAATTAAATGACATAAATCCCCTTGCTGATTTTATTTTAGAGTGCCGTTTCAGTAATGGTATTTTAAAGAAGGTAGATTTAAAGCCCTTTCTGAATAAGGAAGCCTTTTTACCGCTTCAAGATGCTGGCAATTTTAAAAAGGCCGTCAACAAAAACTATTTTGTTGAGTGGCTAGGGTTAGATATTGATTTAAGTGCCGATACGCTTTGGCATCTGGGTATTTGAGAGTCTCATCGATTTGACAACTTTTAAAAAGTTGTCAAATCTGAACAATAATTTCCTTTCCAATTTCGATATAGCATTTTCCGGCCTTCATGCTATTTACAATCAACAACAGGTTTTTATCAAAAATTTCAATTAGTTGCTGGTTGGGAATATTGCCTAAAGTAACCCGGATTAACCGCGATGGTTTACCCTGAAGGAAATGTGAGTTCACGAAATCTTCATCTTTGGAAATCAGCTCCATTTCATTTTTATCGGCATATTTTGTTATCTCAGTATCAGGAGTAGATGAGCCACCGGCAAGCTGATTAACATGCATTGCTTCAATATTTCGCGAACGAAGAAAACTTACTAATTTGTAGATAAATGCACATCGCATAAAGCCTTCATCCCATTACTTCATTTAGGGTTTTACCAGACGAAAGCAGTTTTGCATATTGCAAAGAGGCAAGAATATCTTCTTTTTGCAACTCAGGATGATCCTCCAGTATTTGAGCATTTGTCATTTCGGCACCCAGCATATCCAATATAACTTCTACCGGCCAGCGCATTCCTCTTATACAAGGTTTGCCATGGCAAATAGCCGAATCAATGGTTATTCTTTCCAGGTAATTCATTATTCTTTAATTTTCTTCCCCGAAGATACGAAGAACTCCAGATTTGACAACTTTTTAAAGTTGTCAAATCACTTATCCAACCAAACCTCCTTAAAATCCCTATACTCCATCCCATTCGCATACAAGTTCCTTACATACGGTTGAATTAACCGGCGGTTCACTGAGTAGTAAATAGGTAAAAACGGCGCATCATCTACCACCATCTGGTCTAGTTGCACATATAGTTTATTGCGCTCTGCTGCATCAACCGTAGACAATGCCTTTTCGTATAGTGCATCGTATTTCGGGTTTATGTAACGGAATGGGTTGGTATAACTGGCCTCTTCAAAAGTTTTAGGCACGTTTTTGCCGTAAAACAGGTTCAAAAAATTAATCGGGTCGGGGTAATCTGCTATCCACGCATAGCGCCAGAAATTTGATTTACCGGTTTCAACATTATTAGTATGTTGCGCCCAAACCACCTGGGTAATTTCCACATCAATCCCCAGGTTTTCTATCAGCATTTTTTGTATTGTTTCGGCTACCTTCTCATTTCTTCCGCCACCGCTGTTGGTCTCCAGCGTTACCTTCGGAAATCCCTTGCCACCGGGGTAACCGGCTTTAGCCATGTATTCTTTTGCTTTGGCCACATCAAACGCATAACCTTTTACCTGGCTGTTATCATAACCCGGCATGCCCAAAGGTACTATGCCGTTAAAGCAGGGTATGCCTTCGCCCTTGGCGGTATAGTCGGCAATTTTTGCGCGGTCAATGGCATAGTTAAATGCAAGGCGCACATTCTTATTGCTAAATACTTTGTCCTGCACCAAAAATCCGTAAAACTGCGTGGTCAGCTCAGGCATAATCTGCAGTACGTATTTTTTGTATTCGCCTTTTAGCTGCTTGTGCTCGTCTATAATATCGTCAATCATATCAAAAGGCAGGCGGTATTTCATTTCAAAATTGCCCTTCTGAAATTCCAGCATTTCGGTTTTATCCTCTTTAATAAATGAAATCTTAATGCCATCCATGTAAGGTAATTGATTGCCGAATTCATCTTTGCCCCAGTATTTATCGTTACGCACCAATATTACCGCATCATCCTGCTTAACTGCCTTTAAGCGGTAAGGGCCGGTGCCCACCGTATTGTAAAGGATATCGCCCTTGTAATAATCAACTGCCTCTTTCGGAAACAGGCAGGCAAAAGGCAACGCCAGCCTGCTTAAAAAATCGGCCGAGGGTTGTGCCAGTTGTATTTGTAGTGTTGAATCATTTAAAGCAGTAACACCAATGGGCGGTACCTGTGCCTCTTTATTTTGCAAGGCGTTAAAATGTTCTTGTGCGCCCGCTATTACAGAGGTATAAAAACTAAACCCGCTGTTCTTTACATCCGGCGAACAAAGCTGGTTAAAACAGTATACAAAATCATTAGCCGTAACCAACCTACCCTTACCACCCGCAAAACAAGTATCATCCTGAAAATAAACACCCGGGCGTATTTTAAACGTGTAGGTTTTGGCGTCAGGGCTAACGGTCCAGCTTTGTGCCAGTGCCGGTTCAATAGTCAGGTCTTTGGGGTTAAAGGCCACCAGGCCCTCGTATATCTGCGAAATAATATGGTGCCCCACCGATTCCGTAATACCCAGCGGAAACAGGCTTTTAAAATACTCCGACTCATTACACCGGAAATACCCACCATACTTTACGCCCCCTTTGGCGATTTTATGCTCTTTGTTTTTTTGATTGCCACCGCCGCAGGAGGTTAACAAGATGATAGCCGTAATTACAGAAAGACAGATGGCCCGCATAGATGTTTTGGATTTAGAGCTGTAAAGAAGCAAATAATGAGATTTAATTGCAACAATGACTGGAGGCCGGGTTAAAACAAAAAATCAGGCAATTAAATTCTCCGGATTCGGATTTTATGTCGCGAAATGGTAATAAAGCAGGTTTCCGGTGCCTCAAAATAATCTTGCAGGCACTTTAATACGTGGTTTTCAATCAACTCATATTGCGGTTGATCATATCTCATCAATAAAACAGAGACCCCTTGAATTCCGTAGGAAAAAACCAGTTCTCCAAAATCTTTATCCTCTGTAATTAATATCCCTTTACGCTCCCTTGCAATTTCCATTACATCCTTGTCGTCAATACCGGGAAAACTTTCCTTTATCGAAAGCGATTCGTACCCTTTGCTCCTTATTAACTCTATCCAATAAACCTCTACATTTTCATCAAAAATAATCATGCTACTTCTCTTGTCTCTTCGTTTGCTATCAGATCGGCAGTGTATTCAAATGCAGCTAAAATCTGCTCTTTGGAAATGTGAGGATAGCTCTCCAGCAGTTTTTCAATCGAATATCCGCCCGCAAGTTTCCGCATCAGTAACTCTACAGTAATCCTTGTCCCTTTTACTATTGGCTTCCCCAACATGATATTAGGGTCACGTGCTATATATTTAGAGTAATCCATATTTTGATTTTATACAAAACTACTCAATTAGGCGCATAATTCCTTCTTAATTCTTGCCTCTAAAATCCCCTCATTTATAAATCCACATCAAAACCGGCTTATCCTCCGCATCAATCAGCTTTTCAGTAGCCCTGAAAATTTTTAGCGAAACCATGGGGCAGCCATTACTGCGGGTTACCACCTTCGGGTCTTCCACATCGGGCACGCCGGGGTGGGCATGAAAAACAATATCGCGGTTTAAAGCATTGCAATTGGTACTGTCCAGGCCATGCAACTTGTAACCGGTGCCAAATTCGCCTTCAAATTTTGCGCCCAGTTTATACCTGCCTTCCGAAGTACAATAACTGCCCGGTTGATTTGAAAAAACCACGTCTTCGCGGTTTACATCGTTCCCCTGCCCATGGGCACATAATCCGGAAACCAACACGGAATCATTTTCGAGGTTAACCACAAAAAAGCGTTTCTTACGCGAGACAAGACTCATATCAACTAAAATACCAAGTTTGGTGCTGCACTTTTGAGTGGCGGCGTAGGTTTTTAGCTGCCGGGCATGTTGCTTCAGGCTCTCCGGTGCAGTTCCTGCTGCTTGCTGCAACGGGGGGCACCAGGAATACGACAAGGCCAGGAGAATTGACAACGTTTTAAACATAACCCACAATTTCAACTATACCAGTTAAACGCTGTACTGATATAAAAAGTCTGTCAATAAATTATACGGCTATTTAACCTTAAAGTTCGTCAAAAATTCTGGTTTTCTGTGGTGGTTTGTGTGCCGAGTCTCAACAGCCGCCCCTTCCGTCCCCTAAAGGGGATACCAAAGCCGAATACAAAATTTGTCGTAACGCCAGGACTGGCTGTTTTGCCCAGGTATCCCCTTTAGGGGACGGAAGGGGCGGGCCCGGTGCAAACAAGGGCAACCATTACCTGCATACGCAAACCCCTAAACCTTCAATTTCAGATACACCGGAGCATGGTCGCTGTGCATAGCATTTTGCATAATGGATGCTTCCACCAGGTTCTTCTCCAGGTTTTTTGTAACGGCTATATAATCAATGCGCCAACCCTTATTATTGTTGCGCGAGTTGGCCCTGAAACTCCACCACGAGTATTCATGTGCAGCATTTTTATGAAAATACCGGAACGTATCTATAAACCCCGATTCAAAATATTTATCCATCCACGCACGCTCTTCGGGCTTAAATCCCGAGGTATCTTTATTGGCAACAGGGTTATGGATATCTATAGGGTGATTGGCAATATTATAATCGCCGGTAACCACCAGTTTAGTTCTCTTTTTTGAAAGCTTGTGCAGGTAATTGAATACATCGTCAAGAAATTTCATTTTTACCGCCTGCCTTTCATCACCGGTGGTGCCGCTGGGGAAATAAACGCTCAAAATGCTCAGGTCGCCAATGTCTATCCGTAACATCCGGCCCTCGTCGTCATATTGCTTTAAACCCATGCCGACTTCAATGTGGTCAGGTTTAATTTTTGAAAAGATACCAACACCGCTATATCCTTTTTTGGCGGCGTCAAACATGTAACAATGGTATCCCAGGGCTTCAAAAGGTTTGGCGTCAAAGTCATCTTTATGCACTTTCATTTCCTGCAGACATATAACATCAGGCGCGGCCTGCTTCAGCCAATCGGCAAATCCTTTGTTCATAGCTGACCGGATTCCATTAACGTTGTAAGAGATTATTTTTATTTCGCCCATTATATGCTATTTTAGTTGAACCCGAAAATACAATTTAGCTTGTTAGTTTGGTTGAATTTTTGCTTGTTTTATTGGCCCGGCATTTTCAACGTTCAATACCCAGGTGCAGTTTATGACGAGAAAGCTTTTGAGCTTCTTTATTTTTTTATCTCTTACCCCTGCAATATTTGCTCAAACAATTATTGTAACCGGTCGCGTTACCGATAAGGAAACCAATGAGGGTATCCCTTTTGCCAACCTCACCTTCAAAGGTGCTAATAACCGGCTATCAACCGATTTTGACGGATATTTTACCCTTGAAATTAAAAAAACCTCCGACTCGCTGGTTGCAAGCTGCGTGGGCTATCAAAGCTCTGCGCTCAGAATCCGGCGAACATCGCAAACACAAAAACTAAATTTTGAATTAAGCCGGGCCGTTTACACAAAAAAACAGCAGGCGGCCATTAACCGCAGCGAGAGCCGGGCGCTGGATATTATGCACCGGGTAATATTGCTCAAAAAATCGCACAACAGGCAAAAGCTTAGCTCATATCGTTACGAAGCGTACACAAAAATACAGGTAGAGCTTGATGAGCTTAACTCCCGCTTTCAGAACCAGAAAATTTTCAAACCCTTTAAATTCGTATTCAATGATATCGACAGCTTTTCGCAAATGCAGCCGTTTCTGCCGTTCTTTCTTACCGAAACGGTCAGCGATTTTCATTACCAGCGCTCACCGGTCCCCTCGCTGCGCGAAATCATCAAGGCCTCCAAAGTTTCGGGTGTAAATGATGTTAATGTTTCGCAGTTTTTGGGTAATACATATACTAATGTTAATGTATATAATGATTTTATTGAAATTCTTTCCAGGCAATTTGTTTCACCGGCATCCTCGCCCGGGCTAAACAATTACACTTATTACCTGGTAGACAGCCAGTACATTAATCACTTTAAATGTTACAAAATCCGTTTCATACCCAAACAAAGGCGCCGGCAACTGTTGCTGCAGGGCGACATGTGGATTGCCGATTCGGTTTATGCCATTAAACAGATAAGCATGAGTATGCGGCCGGGAGATGATATAAACCTGGTCAAATCCCTCAGTTTATACAATGAGTTTATACCGGTTAAGGATTCGGTATGGATGTTGAAAAGGGAGCAGATAAGCATTCACTTTATAAAGCCCGATAAAACGCCCGGCCTTGTGGCGCGCAAAACAGCTTCATACAAAAACTTTGTTATTAACGAGCGCCAGTCGGTTTTAGACAGCCTTTTTAAAAACAACTCAAACGATGTAACCGTCGGCGACTCTGCCAGTTTCAGAAGTGAAGCCTATTGGGATAATATCCGGCACGATACACTCTCTGTCAGTGAACAGCAGGTGTACGATATGATTGACACGCTCAGCAACATGCGTGTTATTAAAAACTATATTAACCTTTTTCAAACCCTGGCCATAGGCTATACCGATTTTGGACCCATTGCAATTGGCGATGTGCGCACTTTTGTAGGGGAGGATAACAATGAAGGCTGGCGTATAAAATTTGGTATGCGCACCAATGCTGTTTTCAGCAAATACTGCCGGCTGGGCGGATATGTGGCTTACGGTTTCAGCGATAAAAGGGTAAAGTATGGCCTCAACTTCAGTACGCTTATAAAAAAAGACCCCCGGCGAATGCTCACGGCCTCATATTACGATGACCTTACCACCTCTACTAACCTCAATATCTACAATGGCCTGCCCGACCTGGTAAGTACTTATGGCCTGCGCAGGGTTGAGGATGGCCAGTACATTCCATTAAAGGCAATCAGTACGCACGAGTTTAAGCTGGCTTACGCGCACGAGTTTAAATTTGGTTACACTATTACCCCGGGGTTTTTGAATCGCTCCCTGCGGCCGCTTACACCTTTTAACTTCAGCTACCTTACCGATGCCAATGCGCTAAACCCTAATACGGTTATTACCTCGGCAACGGTAAGTGAAATAAGTATTACCCAACGGTTTGCCTGGCAGGAAAGGTTTTTATGCGGCGATTACTGGCGCACCAGCCTGGGCAGCAAGTTTCCGATTTTGACTTTGCAATACGCCTTTGGTATAAGGCGCCTGATGGGGGGTATGTTTAATTACCAGCGCTTGAATTTTACCATCAACGATACCCGGCTGCTGGGGCTTTATGGCAAGCTGCGTTGGAACGTGGATGTAGGAAAATATTTCGGCGACCTGCCTTTTATTCTTTTACAAACACCCGATGCCTCTGAAACTTACGTCAATAGCTGGACAAGCTTTAACACCATCCACCGGTACGAATTTGTTGCCGACCGGTATGTAAAGGTTTTTCTGGAACACCACCTTGAAGGGCTTTTATTTGCCCAGATACCAGGTTTTAAAAAATTAAAACTACGTGAGGTTTACGGCATGCGCATGTGGTGGGGCGATTTAACCAGCGCCAATTATACCGGCAATTATGCCAACATGCTGGCCAACAGCGCCGATAACGGACTGGTTCAACTGCAATTGGCAGATAAGGTTCCTTTGGTTGAAGTAAACGCCGGCGTTGAAAACATCCTGCATTTTTTTAGGATAGATGCCGTATGGCGGGTAACTCATCTTGACCCACGTGGAAACCGGTTTAGTTTCAGGTACGGCAATTTTGGATTAAGAATTGCTTTTCAGATACAATTTTGATTATATGCCATACTAAGATGACATCTCTTTTCGAGATGTTATCTTTAACGTGAGTTATGGATTACAAAAGCATTAGCAAAGAAAAATCCACAAGAAAGAAATTGTGTCGTTTTGATCTTTATTGCCGTCAGCTTCAGCTGACGGATGATTCTGGAAAAGAATTACGGCTTTAGCCACAAATCCTTTTGGCTAAAGCCATTTTGGGGTTGATCATTAACCGTCAGCTAAAGCAGACGGCAATAAAATACAATATATTGATTAGCAATATATTGTTATGCCTTTAATCCATAACTCACGTTATCTTTAACTATCTGCTACTAATACTGCTTCGCTTTATACGGTATCTTCTTCAACTCTTCAAACAAAGCTTTGCATTTGGCAATACCCTCTGGCGCATTAAGTGTAAAGTACCAAAAGTTCTCGTAATCGCCATAGTTCATGGCCAGTTGCATAGTGCCCTGCGACTTGTGTTCAGCAATTTCCCAGTTTACAATAATTTTATATGTTAACTGGTTTTTAAACCCGAAAGTTTTTGTTTTATCAAAACTGAACATGGGGCCATTACCGGTAACTTTTGTTTCGGTGTAATCTTTTAGCTGGTTAAAAATTATA